>SDBV01012502.1_pt1 | contig 10872 bp, 11 predicted proteins | sample 2277081 | NCBI WGS metagenome assembly SDBV01 (sample SAMN10402039, study PRJNA504765) | marine sediment metagenome | isolation source: marine sediment core GS10_PC15, 223 cmbsf | place: Arctic Ocean: Southern Knipovich Ridge | collected 2010
GCTGCTTCGATTTTGTCGCGCAACGGCTGCATGTCGTCTTCGACTTTGCAAATGTTGTCCTCCACACATCCCAAACATGTAATGCAAGCGCCGATATTCTTGCCGGCCAGGGAAACGAACTCGGTTTCCACACCGACCGTACTCAAGACCTCTTTGACCAAGCGATCGGTACTGTGGTCCTTTCGCGGACTCCCCGAGACACCGAGTACTTTCATAATAATCTCCTTCCTAATTTCTGCCCTCTGCCCTCTGAAATCTACTTCCGCCCCACAATCTTATCGTCGTCCTTATACTGCTTCTTCAGACGCGCCAGCGTGGCCTTCAGTTCCTTCACTCTTTGGGAATACTCCGGGTCGGCGTAAACGTTGTTCACCTCTTGCGGGTCTTTTTCTAGATCGTAGAGTTCCCATTGGCCGATGTCGTGGAAGTAGATCAGCTTGTAGCGGTCGGTGCGGACGCCGTAGTGCTTGTGCACCATGTGTACGGCCGGGTATTCGTAGTAGCGATAATACAGGGCCTTGCGCCAGTCGCAGCGAGGGTCGCCCGCCAGAATGGGCAACAGGCTGCGGCCTTGCATGTCGTCGGGTATGGGAGCTCGGGCGGCGGCCAGAAACGTTTCGGCGAAATCCAGGTTCGACACCAACTCGTCGGCGACCGTGCCCGGCTTGATCTTGGCTGACTTCATCCCGGCCGGCCAGCGGACCAACAGCGGCATGCGGTATGACTCTTCGTACATGAACCGTTTGTCGAACCAGCCGTGCTCGCCCAGGTAAAAACCCTGGTCAGAGGTGTAGACAACGATCGTGTTTTCGGCCAGACCCGAGCGATCCAGGTAGTCGAGAATCCGCCCCACGTTATCGTCGACCGAGGCGATGCAACGCAGATAGTCCTTGATATAGCGTTGGTACTTCCACCGCAGAAGATCCTTGCCCGAGAGCTTGGCTTCTTCAAAGGCCTTGTTTTTCGGCCCGTATGCGGCGTCCCACCGCATGCGTTGTTCGGATGAGAGCCGCTTTTTGTACCGCGGCATCTTGGCCGGTTTTCCATCTTCGCCATCGAGCGGATCGAGCTTAAGATCTTCGACCCTCCGCAAGTGCCTATCAATTGTCATCTCCTGCTCCTTGGCGGGCGTGCCGCGTGTGGCATAGTCGTCCAACAGCGTGGGCGGCTCGGGCAAGGTGACGTCGTCGTACTTCGTCAGATACTTGGGACCCGGCATCCACGACCGGTGCGGCGCCTTGTGGTGGCACATCAAAAAGAACGGCTTATCCGCGTCGCGGTGTTTATCGAGGAAGTCAATGGCTATGTCGGTGATGATGTCGGTAACGTAGCCCCGATGAACGGACGGCTTGCCCATCTCGATCAGCTTTGGGTTGTAATACTGCCCTTGGCCCGGCAGCACGTTCCAATAGTCGAATCCCGTGGGGCTGGTCCTGAGGTGCCACTTGCCCACCATGGCGGTTTGATAGCCGGCTTTTCTCAAAAGCTTGGGCACGGTTTGCTGCGCGCCGTTGAATTTGTGGCGGTTGGTGGCGAAACCGTTTAAGTGGCTGTATTTGCCAGTCAGAATCACCGCCCTGGACGGTCCGCAGATCGAGTTGGTGCAGAAGCAGTTGGCAAATCGGACTCCCCCTTCGGCCAGCCGGTCGATATTGGGCGTCTGGTTGATGCGGCTGCCGTAGCACCCGACCGCGTGAGCAGCATGGTCGTCGCTCATGATGAAGAGTATGTTCGGCCGCGCGGGGCTTTCCTTTTTCGCAGCTTCGCCAAAAGCAAGCGTGGCCGCAAACGCGAGAATCAGAAACACGGCAAACTGGCAAATGCTCGAACGGGTCATAGGTCTTCCTCCCAGCCGATTGTGCTGAAAACTTGGCGCAAAAAAATGCTACAACTGTTACTATGGAAGGCCGGAATGCACATTGCAAGCCCCAAACCGCTTTTTTTCACAAAAACATGCGTCCCCAAGCGCATCTTCCACCCACGCGATCAACTATCCGACCGCTCCACTCGGCAACCTCCGATTGGTCGCTACTCGAACACGCCTTCACCGAAGCCGTTGGCGGCGGCTTTGTCCGTCGACTGGGTTTTCCGCGAGGGAGAGGTATGTGGTCCGCGGAATTTCTCCGCCGGCTGCACGTGCGCCGGCTCGACCGACGAGGGCCGCGACGTCGACTGAGACGCCGCCGAGTCTTCGTGTTCGAAGTCGTCGTAGTTCGAGATATAGTCGGGCGAAGAGGCCAGACTTTTCTCCTCCTCGAAGGACTCGATGACCTTGTTTTGGATCATCTCTCGGCACGAGGAGTTAATCGGATGCGCGATATCGGCATATAGCTTTGCCCGCCCATCTTCATCCTTTGCGGCCAGGCCTTCTCGGAGTCTCTTCCCACACTGGTTGCAGAAACCACTTCGCAGATGGTTTTTACAGCCGCAGTATGGACAATGCGCCGTGAGCTTACGGCTAGGCATGGCAACGAAGGGTCCGCTGGACCCTTCGATAATTTTCAGATCCCGCACCACGAATGCATCGTCGAACGTGATCGAACAGAACGCCTTCAGGCGTTCGCCAGGCTCGTCCATGAGCTTGACACGAACCTCGGTGATCTCCACGGCGGTCCCTCCTTAAACAACACGGGTGAATCAACGGCATGCTTGAACTGCATAGGCTACTCCAATTCCCCTGGCCTGCAACCGTGTGGCTACGCGCCGGGCTTGTCGCATGTGACGACACAATCCAAAGTAGCATGTACCGCTGCCACTCATTAGGTGGCCTAAACAATCCTGTTTTTCCAACTCGGTCTCTAGTTTGTGGATCCATGGGGACAGCTTTGCGGCGGCGGGCTGTAGCCGATTGAAAAGCAATCGACCGGCAGCCGACAGGTCGCCTCCGCTCAAGGCATCGAGGACTGGAGCCAGTTGTCGTGGCTGCCGTGCCGGTCTGCAAGTTCGGTACACGTCGGCCGTGGAAAGGCCGGCCGGCGGACGAACTACGACAAAACACAATGCGCCAAGGCCGCCGATCGGACCAATTCGCTCCCCCCGTCCACGACAGACGGCCGCTCCGTCGACGAGAAAAAACGGAACGTCGCTTCCCAACTCCGCGGCAAGCTCGCCCAACTCGTCCCTGCTCCAATCGAGTCCCCAGCCTTTGTTCGCGGCCAAAAGCGCCGCGGCCGCATCGCTGGATCCTCCACCAAGTCCCGCCGCGATCGGTATGCGTTTGACCAACCGCAACCGGGCCCCGCTGTGGACATTAGCCCGACGGCGGAGCAACTCCACAGCTCGATATACAAGGTTCGCGTGACCGTCGGGAACACTCTCTGCCTTGTCACAGTCCAACTGTATCTGTCCGCTTGAATCCTCCTTAAAAAAAACACTGTCAAACAAATCAATGGGTACCATGAGAGTTTCAATCTCGTGGAACCCATCCGCCCGTTTACCCAAAACTTCGAAAAACAGGTTAAGCTTAGCGGGCGTTTGGATTACAATGTCCACCGAATCACGGTGGAAGTGCATTATTTTTGTCCCAATAGAGGCCATTAATTGATAGATTTGCCAGAATTCTATCGCTCGGCTAACGATACGTCAAGCTGACAGTGGACTATTCCACCAGGAAAAAGTCAGCATTTCTTGATAAATACACCTTTTTGACCGCCCACAAGGTGAAACGAACCCTTTGGTTGAATTATTTAGTTATGAACAAAATGAAAATACCGCCCAAAGCAATAACCAAACCAGAATCCAAACCAACTGAGACTCCCCCCCCCAAGACGCCTCCTGGCCTTATGAAGCGGCTATACAACTGGGTTCTGCATTGGGCGGATACGCCCTACGGCACACCCGCATTGTTCGTTCTCTCTTTTGCCGAAAGCTCCTTCTTTCCCATACCCCCGGACATCTTGCAGATTGCCCTGTCGATCTCAAAGCCCCGACGTTCCTTCTACTACGCCACGATCAGCGGCATCGCTTCGGTGCTGGGAGCGATTCTAGGGTGGTACATCGGCTACGCTTTCTGGACCGCTACAGAAGACTTCTTCTTCAACTGGATGCCGGGCTTCACCCCAGCACACTTTCTAGCCGTCGAGACTCGCTACAAAGAAAACGCCTTCACGGCAATCGCCTTGGCCGGGTTCACTCCCATTCCATATAAGGTCTTCACCATCTCGGCCGGTGTTTTCCACGTGCCCTTGCAGATCCTGATCGTCGCCTCGATCCTGGGACGATTCGCCAGATTCTATCTGGTGGCCGCGGGCATTTTCTTCTTCGGCCCAAAAATCAAAGACCTGCTCGATAAATACTTTGCCTTAATAACCTTTCTCGTCGCTGCCGCGGTAGTCGCCGGATTCGTCGTAATCAGGTATCTGCTGTAGATAGGTTTCAGTGTTCAGGGTTTCAGTGTTCAGGGTTCTTTTGACAAGCCGGGGCTTTTGCGTCATACTCAGGGCTGAATCGAATTCCTATCGGTCGACGCGCCGCCCGGCCGGGGCACGTTCGTGGCTTCCGCAGACACCGGCCAGCCATCACAATCCGTTCAAAGGAGAATCTGCCATGATGCGAGTTTTTATTTGTCTGAGTTGCCTGTTGGTTTCCTTCACCAGCTTGCACGGTGCATATTCAGCAGAGGTCATGGGTTGGCATGCGTCCGGCAAGGGCGGTGCCGTTGCTGCCGGTCATAGCAATGCCGTGGACGCGGGCATGCAAATGTTGCGACAGGGCGGTAACGCCGCGGACGCGGCGACCGCCACGCTGTTGGCATTGTCGGTCACCGACTACGGTCGCTTCGCCATCGGCGGTGAGGTTCCACTGCTGATCTACGATGCCAAACAACGCCAGGTGAAAGTCCTCTGCGGTCTGGGCCGGGCTCCGTTGGACCCCAAAGCGATCGACTGGTTCTATGCCCACGGCATTCCCGCCACCGGCAGCATGAAAGCGGCTCCCGTGCCGGGAGCGGTCGATCTTTGCGTCACCCTGTTGCGGCTCTACGGGACGATGTCATTCGAACAGGCCGTGGCCCCCACCCTGAAACTGCTGGATGAGGGCAAACTGCCGTGGCACAAGGATCTGGCGGTGACGCTGCGCAAGCTGGTCGCGGCGGAGCAAAACACAACCGGCACGCGCGCGGCGAAACTGACCGCTGCCCGCGATCGGTTTTATCGAGGCGATGTCGCGGACGAACTCGAGGCCTGGTACATCAAGAGCGGCGCCTTTCTGCGTAAGCGCGACCTGGCGGCTCACCGCACGGTCGTCGAAGAACCCGTCTCCATCGAATACCGCGGATATACCGTCTACAAATGCGGGCCCTGGACCCAGGGGCCGATCCAATGCCAAGTGTTGCGTCTGCTGGAAGGATTCGACTTGAAGAAGATGGGCCATCTATCGAGCGACTACGTTCACACCGTTACCGAAGCGCTGAAGCTGGCCTTTGCCGACCGCGACGAATACTACGGCGATCCGCTGTTTGTGGACGTTCCGCTCCAGCAGCTCTTCAGCGATGAATACACGGCTCTCCGCCGGCCGTTGATCGATCCGCGGCGAGCTTCCTTGCAGCGGCGTCCCGGCGATCCCTTAAAGATGCAGCCGCTGAAGGCGAATCCCATCGGCCCGGTGGATCGCCGCAGTCATGCGATTTCCACCGATATCCCCATCACGGATACGACAACTTGTGTGGTGGCGGATCGTTGGGGAAACGTGGTGGCGGCCACCCCCAGTTGCAACCTGGCAGGCAATCGTCCCGGCCCCTCGGGAGTCACGCAAGGCAACCGTGTGCGCAGCCTCAACACCACGCCCGGCCACCCCAACCGAGTGCAGCCGGGTAAACGGCCCCGCATCACCTTGACCCCCACAATGGTGTTGAAGAACGGCAAACCGGTCCTCGCCATCAGCGTCGCCGGTGGTGATCAACAGGATCAAACCACACTCAACGTACTGCTCAATCACATCGAGTTCGGCATGATGCCGGCCGCCGCCGTCACTCGCCCGCGGTTCTACACCGACCATCACCAGGGGTCATTCGACCCCTGCCCCGACCGCACGGCAGCCTTCGTGAAAGCGGGCAGCTTAACCATCAATGAAACGATCTCGCAAAAGACACGAGAAGAATTAGTGGGCCGAGGGCACCAACTCAATACCACCAAGGGCGCCATCGCCCATCCCGTAATGATCTACCTGGATCAGGCCAACGGCATGATCCACGCCGCCGGCGACCCCCAGGCCGGCCGACATGCCGCCGCGTTGCCCTAATCCGTTTGCCCGTAATTGACGCACACCAGCAACAGCCCTTGCGGCGGCGCGGTGGGGCCCGCTTTGCCGCGGTCGGTTGCCGCCATGGCCTCGGCGGGCCAGGATTCGCTTTGCCGACCGCGCCCCACTTCCACCAGGGTGCCGACGATGGCGCGCACCATGTTGTAGAGAAAACCGTCGGCTTCGACCTCGATAGTGATGCTGTGGTTTTGGGGTGCGAACCCGCAAGCGGCTGCGGTGATGGGCGATCGCCTGACGCGGATGTCGGTGATCGTGCGGATGCTGTCTTGCCGCGGCGCGCCGGCGGATTCGAAACTGCTGAAATCGTGGCGGCCCAAAAGACCCCCGGCCGCGCGGCACATGGCCTCGGCGTCCAGCGGCCCTTTGACTTGCCAGGCGTAGTGGCGGTTGAACACGTCGCGCGTGGGACCGTCGTGGATGACGTAGCGGTAGCGTTTGCTTATGGCGTCGCGGATGGGGTGGAAATCGTCGTCGACGTCCGCGGCCTCCAAAACGGCGACGTCGCGGGGGAGTTCGGCGTTGAGGGCACGCAGCAGAGTTTGTGGCGAAAGCTTGCTCTCGGTGCGAAAGCCCACAACCTGACCCAGGGCATGGACGCCGGCGTCGGTCCGCCCGCTGGCCAGGGTGCGGGTGGGCTTGCCCGTGATACGCTCGATGGTGGCTTCTAAAACGCCCTGCACGGTGGTCTTCTGGGGCTGGATTTGCCAGCCGGCATAGGCGGTGCCGTCGTAGGCCAGGGTGAGTTTGATGCTGTGCATCTGGATTTGCCGGTGAGTAGTAGATTCAGCAAATATGAGTAGCATTCACCAATTTTGACGGCGAAGGCGTGGGAGCTTTCCGCGTTTACTAAGCTGCATAATTTCCCTGGCGAGCAACTCTTGAGACACACGAGTATTCGAGCGACCGTTGAACGCGATGGTAAGCTTTTTCAATCCCTTGGGAGTCATTATAAGCTTGTCCCTTGGGATTCCCAGTTCGGAGTAGATATCGCAAAGGATGGAACGTTCATCCTCCGAAAGACTTTTTGTTGTGTCACGCCTCGCGGATTGCACAAGATCATCAATTCGTGAAACCGGAAATACGGGATATTCTTGGAGATAGTCTGGGAGACTGGTATAGCCGGGGTCAGTGTCGATGACATAAACAGGTTTGTCCCAGGCGAGTGCAGCGCCAAGTTCCACTACCGTGCTTGAAGAAGGTGCATGCCGAGGATCGACAACCATAACCATAATCTGGCTTTCGGCAATTGCTAGCTGGATAGTGTCCTTGTAAGGAGTTCCGTTTTCGAGCTTGGAAGGGCTAAAAACATTCAGCCCCGCTCCCTCTAAAGCACGTTCGACCAGATCGGCCGTTTGGGCTTCCGGTAGGGAATACGACAGAAAAACGTCGTATGGTGTGGTTTGAACTTTCATGGCTTGTGCCTTTGAACGCGTTTTTTGATCTCTTTGAAATAGGCGTCAAGATCGTTTATGGGGATCGCTTTTTTCGAAGCAATCATGTCGGGAATGGTGTCTACTTGGACGTGGCACAAGACGGCGGTAATACGGAATCGCCGTCGTCTTCCCCAAGCGGCTCCAGCTTCGATCAATACCCATGGACGGTCGATCGACTCCGGTGTCATAAGCACAACTATTTCGTTTGAACGGATGATCTCCTGACGTATTCTATCAGGAATATCGTCACCACCATCAATATCTCGGTCGTCACGAAAAGTTGCTGCTCCGGTTTCCTCTATTTTTTCACAAAGTATCTTTGCAAGCCATTTGTCGGCAGTGGCATGGCTTACGAAGACACTGTATTTTCCGGCTTTGGCTTTGGGGCGTTTACGCTTTGATTTTGCCATGACCAACTAATTATAGCAGTTTGGACGGTGAAAAGCAACCCGTTGGGGTGTGCCCTTTATCCCTTACCATTCACCATATACTCGGCGATTTGCACCGCGTTGGTGGCCGCGCCTTTGCGGAGGTTGTCGCTTACGCACCAGAAGGCCAGCCCGTTGGCGCAGGAGATGTCTTCGCGGATGCGGCCGATGAAGGTGTCGTCGCTTTCGCTGCAGTTGATGGGCATGGGGTAGACCTTGTTCTCCAGGTCGTCCATTACCACCAGGCCCGGCGTGGCGGCGAAGAGTTCTTTCGCCTCTTCGACGCTGATCTTCTTTTCGGTTTCCACCAGAATGCTCTCGCTGTGGCAGTTGGCCACCGGCACGCGGACGCATGTGGGACAAACCTGGATCGACTCGTCGGCGAAAATCTTTTGGGTCTCATGGACCATCTTCATTTCTTCGGAGGTGTAGCCTTTGTATTTGGGTGAGCCGATCTGCGGGATGCAATTGAAGGCGATGGGGTAGGCGAAGGCTTCGTACTTGTAATCCTCGCCGGCCAGCTTGGCGCGGGTGCCGCCCTCAAGATCGCGGTTTCCGGACACGCCGGCGCCGCTGGTGGCCTGATACGTGCTGACCACGACGCGGCGGATCTTGCCGGCGTCGTGCAGCGGCTTCATGGCCAGGACCATCTGCGTGGTCGAGCAGTTGGGGCTGGAGACGATGCCTTGGTGGCCGTCGATGGCCGCGGCGTTGACCTCGGGAATGACCAACGGCACCTTGGGGTCCATGCGCCAGTAACCGCTTTCGTCGATTACGGTACAGCCCCGGCGGACGGCCTCGGGGATGAAATCGCGGGCCACGTCGTCGGGCGTGCTGGCGATGGCCAGATCGATGTGCTCGAAGGCGGCCGCTTGCAACAATTCGACGGTGTATGTCTTGCCGCCGAAAGTGAGTTCCGACCCGGCCGAGCGGGTCGAGGCCAGGAAATGGAATTCCTCGGCCGGGAACTTACGCTCTTCGAGCAGTTGACGGATTATGGTCCCCACAGCGCCGGTTGCGCCTACCACGGCAATCGAACGAAACACAGTTTTACTCTCCTTGGTGTCCTAGTAGATGTATTGTCGGCCCGTAGTGTATTGCCGGACGGGTGTGACGAATTTTGAAACCAGTATTATACGCTAGACACGGGTGGTTGCTCAACGGTTCGTGACCCCTACCGTGGCGTCATTCCCGCACCACCCGGCCTGCTTGTCCCACGTTGCACGTAAAAAAACCCCCACGTCGATTTGCATGACGCGGGGGTGGGGTGAGTCTGCATGGAGCACTTTGGCCCCAGCAATCAGTTTCTGTTGCCGGTCCTGCTCTTACTGAGCGGCGGCGAATTGTTGCTGCGGGCTGACGTTGAAGCCAAAGGCGACTCCCTCGGTGCTGCCGGCGGTAAGGTTGACGGTCTTGGTCTCTTCGGCGATCTTGCCGTTGCGGACGAGTTCAGCGCGGATGACGTACTTGTACGTCAGGCCCGGCTGCAGACCGTGCGAAACATAGCGTCGGCGGCTGCCGGTGGTTTTGGTTTCCATGCCGTTGACGAAAACCTTCGCCTTGGCGGGGACCCAGATGGTCAACAGTCCGCTATCTTCGCGGGTGTTGATTTCCGTCGAGGTTTGCTTGGGCGGTGCCGCGGTGGGCGTGTCGTTGCTGGGGGCGGATTCGATCACGGTGCCGCCAGGCTGACAGTCGCTACCGCAGCTTGTGGGCGTACAGATCGAGCCGCAACTGTCCCACGAGCAACTGCTGCATGAGTTGCAGCTTGTGCCGCAGCCGCTGTAGCAGCACGAGTTTCTATACCATCTGGCACGGCGGAAGCCCACGCGTCGAAACGGGCTATACCCGCTGTACCCGCTGGACCAAGTAGTACCACAAGGATCACACGACGAATAACACGACGTGGTGCATGGACTGCAGGACGAAGTATAACTAACGCCGCAGTACGGCGTATAGCACGAGCGGTAGTACGAACCTCCGTAGTACGAGCCGCTCCAGCACGAGCCGCCATAGCACGAGCCGCCCCAGCCCCATCCGCGGGCTCGGTGGAATGCTTGCGCTTGGGGGGCGGTCATTGCAATCACCGCGACTACTACCAAAGCTGCGACCAAGTATTTCCAATTGGGTCTGAACATCTGTTTCTTGCTCCCTCTTCTAGAGAAAATTTAGGTTTCTGTGTGCCCGAAAGTTGCAGCGCTTAAGGCAACTTTCCCGACGGTTCATTGCCGGCTTGAAGTGGAACCTCGCTAAAACCTGGCGGGCACGAAAACGAATTCAACACCCACTTCATGACCAAACGTAACATACCAAGCCTAGCACATAATTCAAGTAGTGTAAGAAGAACAGTCCAATAACGGGAAATGTAAAAGTTAGGCTGGATTTTACGGCTAATTACTGTTGTAAAGGCCGGATTATTCACCTGGAAACCAATTTATTTGTCGAAAATCCCCTCGTTCTAGTGGTCTTGGATCGCACTAAATGCCAGAATTCCCCTCGTGGTTATGGTGCCGACCGAGAGCCTTGCGGCTGTTTTGCTTGTTTGAGCGGTTTGCCTATAATTGGCCGTCGTTGACAGTGCCAATAGTTCACCTGTTAAAGCGTCTATCCCTCATGAAAACGTCCCTTTGGTTCCGCCGAATTCCCTGGTCGATTCCGCTCATTGCAGCGGCTTTGATTGCTTTTGGGTGTTTGGGCATAGATAGATACACCGATCTGACGGGCTGGGGGCAGCGGCTGTTGCCCCGACAGCT
>SDBV01012504.1_pt1 | contig 10871 bp, 5 predicted proteins | sample 2277081 | NCBI WGS metagenome assembly SDBV01 (sample SAMN10402039, study PRJNA504765) | marine sediment metagenome | isolation source: marine sediment core GS10_PC15, 223 cmbsf | place: Arctic Ocean: Southern Knipovich Ridge | collected 2010
GCTTCAATTTTCGATCAAAATTGACTCTCAGAGCATCCTTTTTGCTTTCACCCATTGGGTTCTCCAAATCAGAACAGCAAAATTGTCTTAAACAGCATCCACAAGCCCTATACTATCAAAATTTCAAATTTTGGCACGGTTTTATTTGGGAAATCCGGGATTCCTACACTTTCATTCCAATTTCAAGAGAAGCATTACACATCTTGGCACTCACAAAAATCAGTGACTATGGGGCTGTTGAAAAACCCCTTGATTTCTGGTAGAACATTGTATATCATATAACTGCTGGTGGATGCCACGTTATTATTCAAAAGCATGGAGGCTTCATTATGATCGGCAGGCAGGACCGTTGGCAGGAAGATTTGTTTGTAGCCGGGCCGTTGTCATCTCTGATTCCGGAAGATCATATCCTCAAGCAGGTTGACAAAGTTCTTGATCTGTCCTGGCTTCGTGAAGAAGTCAAAGACTTATACTGCTGCGACAACGGTCGGCCCGGCATCGATCCGGAGGCGGCGGTTCGTCTGATGTTAGCGGGTTTCTTCCAGGGTATCGTGCATGACCGCAAACTCATGCGTGAAGCGCAGGTTAATATCGCAATTCGTTGGTTCGCCGGCTATCGGCTCGACGAGAGACTGCCCGACCATAGCAGCCTTACGAAGATTCGTCAGCGTTGGGGCGATAAACGTTTCAAAAAGATTTTCCAAAAGACCGTTCATTGTTGTTGTGACGCCGGGCTGGTCAGCGGCGAAACGATTCATATAGATGCAACTCTCATCCGTGCCGATGTTAGTTGGGAAAGCTTAACGACACAACATGTTGAGGCCGTGATAGAGGAAAATACCGCCGGCGAAGAAGATACGCCTAAACGCCCCGGCAGGCCTCAAAAAAGGCAGTCCAAGCCCAAGAAACGCAGCACAACCGATCCGGATGCGACGATGACGACCTCATGCAATACATCTCGCATGGAGCCTTCATACAAGCAGCACGGTGCTGTTGACGATGCCTTTGGCGTTATCGTCGATGTAGCTGTAACCACCGGCGAGCAAAACGAAGGGAGTCAATTGGCTGAGTAGTTGGAACGCATCGAGGGCAATATCGGCAAGACGATAACGACGGTTACAGCCGACGCCGGTTATGCACATGGCATGAATTACGAGCTACTTGAAAACAGGAACATCGATGCTGTCATTCCACCTCAAGCTGAGAATAGCAAGCCCGGGCGAATTCCTATCAGGCGTTTTAAGTATGACGCAAAGAACCAGGTTGTCAAATGTCCCGGTGGCAGGATATTGACAAGGAGCACGCAGGATGTGCGGGAATGGGTATACCGTGCCAAGCCGAAAGACTGCCGCAACTGTCAGTTGCGGCAACGTTGCGTAAGCCGGACCGCGACGTCAAGAACTGTATTGATAAGCAACGGCTACGAATCCCTGCTTCGGGCCAGAAGACGTCATCGCAAAGGCGACGAGAAGTTCGTGACAGCATACCGCCGGCACCGCTGGAGGGTTGAGGGGATGCATGGCGAAGCGAAGACACAGCACGGTTTGAGAAGAGCGGTTCGTCGCGGATTGGCCAATGTTGCAATCCAGGCATATCTGACGGCTGCGGTGATCAACCTCAAACGCCTGGCGGTCCATGCAGGCTTGCTTTTTGCACAAATCCGCCTGCATTTGCGGGTCAACTTGGCCGCAGAACACTTTGACGTTGACATTGCGGGCTTTTATGGAAATCGAAAAAGAAACTTTGCATGGAACAAGGCCGCTTAGTTAAGTTGAGATTCTTTAGTTAATCAGAAAATTGTGGGGTTTTTCAACAGCCCCACTATGACAATTTTCTTGTCCTTACAAAGAATCTGATCCCATAAGTGGGATAGTAGCTTCATACAGCATAAAGAACCGTCTGCTGCCTGATGCGGAGCCTTTGACACCGATCTCCACGCTCTCGCCGATCTTAACCGTGCCCGCCGGGAGTGTCAGCGTCATGACCCCACGCTGTCCTGTCGGTCCGGCCAGGCTCGCCAGAAACGCCAGATGACACATGATCATCATTCGTCCTAACATGTTCATTACCTCATATTTGATTTTGCACAAAGCTTTTCTCTCCCAAGAGTACTTCTGTTGGCATCAAGGCCATTTACACAGTTTGATGAACACTCTCGACTAACGCATCTTTGTAAACGTCTTACATTTATCAGATGTATGGTAGATGCCGTCCAGACCGAGGAACCACCATTCCTTTCCGGTTGCCTTATTACCCATGTCGCCGGGCCAAATCTTTATGACTCCTTTATACGGTGGATTGATCGTTGTCGGAGCCGGCCAATACCAATGATGACCGCCTATACTTAATTGATTTATGTTTTTCGGGTTTATTGCCTGCATCAGTGAACGGCTATAGATACCGTCAAAGGATTCATCCATCGACGATGCAATCGCCGTTATAGGTCGTAATTGCTCCAGGCTCGGATGCCCCGAAAAGAGGAATGTCGATTCGCCTGCGGTATAGCTGTATTCAAAGCCGTGAGTCGATCCCAACATAAGTTCTCTGCTGGCCATGTTAAAAAACGCAAGGTTAAGAAAACCGCGACTTTGATTCTCTGACTTTAAGACAAAAATCCTGCCACTGTCATTGGACATGTATATGCGTGAGACTTCAGTGCTGGTTTTGAACTTTGATTTTCCTCGACCGAGAATCGGAATGACCTGATCGTGACAGGTTACCGCGTAAACATCGCGCTTTTGCCCCTTTGTGAACCGGTTGTATTTAACGGTTGAAAATCGTTGATCGCCAGGCAGAATCTGTTTCCATGTTTGCCCGCCATCTGTACTTTGGAAGAGACCTTTCGTTTCGGTTCCAACCAGAACTTCATTGGGCGCACCGTTGTTGATGATCACTATTTCGCCGCAAATGGCCGAAGGTCCCTTACCATCAAAATCACCTTTGAAAGGCAACTGTTCCCAGGTTTTACCTCCGTCATGAGTTTTGTATAATCCCCCGATAAACTGTCCGTTGTCATCGGCATATCCGGCGGCCCGGATCATTATATCCGGATTCGTCGGATCAATCGCCACGCTTCGAACGGCGTTGGCTGCACCGGTCAGTGTGCCATTGGCCGGCCTCCAGGTCTTACCTTTGTCGGTTGAACGCAACAATCCCTCATCGATTGTTCGAATCACGACGACATTCGGATTGGACATGGCGACACTGATGCCCGTCATTTTCAAATGGGCGGTTTCTTCGGCAACTTTGGATTTTATTTCTATATCCTCTGGAAATCCAGGCTCTAAACGTATATTCGATATCGATGCGCTGAAATACATCAGACGATCCTGCGGCAGGGCAGAGAACATAATTCCCACATCAACTAATTCACTTCCTGTCCCGGAATATGAATTAGCTGGATTCCAGTTTTTCCCATCTTTCGATGTCCAGGTCGACCAAAAATTTTCCTTGCGCACAATCCGTAACCAGGGGTCATTCCCATACAGCCCCATTCCGCAGCGCTGCCCCTGTACATCGGGAAAATCTGTACTTGTGCGAATCCGTCCATCGGACCATTGATAGATGCCGTAATTCGCGCCGTGCCCAAGCGAACGGATCCCGATCCAGGCGCTTCTATTGACGGGATATTTATCCGCGTTCAGAAAGGAATCTATTCTTGCGGTCAGGGTAAAGTCGCCTTTGATCGGACGTGTGAGAATGTAGTCGCCTTCACCCGTAAACGAGAAGGCGTCAGGAGCTGTTTGCAGGACATTGAAAACCAGATTTTTTTCACCTAAAGCCTTTAATGTCCAATCTTTAATCGGTATCGAACCAATATCCACCTGAACTTTATGAGAATCTATGGTATGATTTTCACCATAGAAGATACGCAGCCAGATATCAGCTTTGCCGCAAGGCAGCAGCCCTTTGAACGTGGCATTTTCCGTTGCATCGTCGCCTGTAATAGATGCGATATTCATTGTATTGTGATAGACATCAACCGTCTTCAGCGGCTGCCCCTTGCAATCAATATCCAGGTTAATCGTTACGATACCCGGCTTATCGGCTTGATCGGGCAGTTTTGTCACTGTCGACAATACCTTGCCATCCCGCACAGAAAGTGTTCTGCCATCCTGCGTCGCGTTGATCACTGAAAAGGCGATCTCTGGAGTGTTTGGACTTACTTTATGATACAGGGCTGTAGAAGGGATAACCTGCGATTCAAAGCCCGGCCCTTCCCACTGTATCTCAAAGAATGGTTGTTGGCGGTCGAAAAAGTAATCGATCGCTATGGGGTGGAGACCCTTGGATAGATTCAGGTAGAAAAAGCGATATTCCGGACCATGCAGTCCGTCCCATTCCAACACACTTTTGCCATCGAACTCTAAGCGATAACCATCGGTTCCGCGAACAGAGAAGAGATAAAAACCAGTCTTAGGTACTTCTAAAAAACCATTGAACCGAAAACCGTAGCCATGGTTTCTTTTTCCGCGGAGCGATGTATCAAATCCATTGGAAATACCCTTCTGCAAAAGTGTACCTTCCTGCAGTTCATTGAGGCTTATCCAGTAGTGCTCTTCGTTCGTCTTGCCCCCGCCTGGGGAAAGAACATTGACTTTCCGGCTGTTATCTTTGATTATGTATTCATACTGCAATCCTTGCCTCATTCCTTTTTCTGGTACTGCCGATGCAAATTCCGCTTTTGCATTCGCCCTCACAATCACAGACCTGGTCTCATTGTCAAAAATGTCTGTAACCGTTAGTCTTATTGTTGGTTTACGCGCCTTGGCGGACAGAATCGCATGCTGGATATACGGCAGGCTCTGCTCTTCCATTGCCACAGGGGGCCCGGTGCATTCGGGATTATCGAAAACCTCGATTTTGTAATGGAGTTGTGGCACAGACGAAGGTGGAACCGTCCAGTTTATAATAACTTGTTCGCCATTCGATTCGGCTTTGACATCCTTGACGATCAGCTTATCGAAGGTCGGCCGGGAGGGTTGCTTGACCTCATATACATGATTCTTGTCAAATTCAGCTACCTGGTCACCTTTATGCAGGAAAGGAAGTTTTTCAACGCGTCCACAGTTTTCGATAGCAATCACGCTGTCGTTATCCATAAACCTGGGAACATAGGCCCAGGCAAAAGGTCCATCGGGTCCCTTGTCCTTAAGGAGAACATTCAGGTGCGTCGATTTCCATTCGCCATCCACTCGGCAATAACCACGCCGACGATGGATGGAGCGGATTGAACGACATCCGTTTCCAAAGTCTTCCAGGAATCCGGAATTGCCATTAAATCGGGCTTTTGTTCTTGTTGGAATCTTCGCAACCCCGAACAGATACCAGTGATTGGCTTCGACATCTCTTGTCCAGCGCCCGATATAATAGTAATTATCGCCATCCGCTCCAACCGGTTTCCATACACGAATGACCATGGTGTACCATTTGTTCTGTACGATGGGCCAACCTGACCCGTAAAATGCGGCACTGGCTCCTTCGCCGACATACTGATATAAATAATTATAGCGGGATGTGGCCAGTGTTCGCACCGGTTCGCCAGTCTCCGGATTCTTGCCCCAAAACGTCCAAATGGCTCCCGGACGTATGTTCTGCTGAACCTCGGGGTCCATGTTCGGATAAAAGTCGGGTGGGACTGCCGGTTCTACGGAATTGTAGCCGCCGTAAAATGAAAACTCTGCGATTCCCGAATTCCAGTTGGCATAGTAGGTTGATTCGGACCAGAACGGCCACCGCAGGTCCATCATCATAATGTCCGATCCGCTTTCGACAGTCTCGCCATACCAGAAGGCATGCGTAAGAGACGGCAGTAGCATTATTGCCAAAAGCGTAAACAGAATTGAGTTCTTCTTCATGACAATCTCCCGTTATCGGCATTTCGAGTATGCTACATGTAAGCAATTCAGTCTTCGCTGGATCTTACCAAAATCACCTTGAACTGTCAAAGATCCTCGTTTTCCAGGCAGTTTTCCTGCAAATCCATACGAAAGAGCCCTTCGCGATTTCTTCATGGGAGACTTCTGAAAAACGCTATGTGTTTCGGTCAATCGCCTGATTTTGCCAGATCGACGACTAGCCAGCCCTCTTTCGAATTCGGTGCCCCCCCAGCGGGTACCAGTGGAAAAACTTGATCGCAAACTCAGTTCAAGGTATAATTCTGCATGGTCAGTTGGCAAGACACGATGAACACAGATAGGTTTAATAGATGCTGTATGAGAAAGAGAAGATTGAGCCATATCACTCAAGCAGCCATCAAATCCAACTGTTTGATTCGATGATCATTGTGCAACCAGCCCCCTAGTGCAACTTTTTCGAAATACATGTAGAACTTTTTGGAGAAAAGGGTCATGAGCAATCGCATTTCTCAAATTATCAGTATAGTTGGCCTGTTTGCCATAATCTTCATTGGTGCGGTGCCTGATTGTGCATCGGCAAGAGATCTCTCAGCGACACATTACGTACCTGGGCACGGCTTAAATAAGAGTCAACATCGCCCGAAGCTGCTTCTTGACGGAGTATGGCAAGGCAAGATTGATGCAAAAGCGATGGGAGTTGAGCAAAAGTGGTATGACAGCAGTTATACTTTTGCCGATAGCATTCAAGTACCTGGCGACTGGGACGTACAGGGTTTTGGCGAAGAAAACAATAAGGTTCGTCATAAACACACGGGCAAATTCTGGTATAAGAAAGACGTTGTCGTTCCAGGTGATTGGGGCAGCAAGCGTATTTACTTGGCTATTGGAGGAATGAAACGAATCTCCAAGGCCTGGATAAACGGGCGTTATCTCGGTGAATATGTCGGATATGTCTCCCAGTTCGAGTATGATATAACCGATCATGTTCAGCCCGGCAAGACAGCACATATTGCGATAGAGATCGACAATGAGTGGCACAAAGATGTGGATCCATTGATGGGTGCATCGGATTTTGTTGATTTTATGGGGTCCGGCTATGGCGGCCAGACTCAGGCGGCACTTGGTTATTCCGATGAAGTTTCGTGGGGCGGAATCTGGGGGCACGTGTGGCTGGAGGCTCGACAGGATGCTTACATGGAGGACCTCTTTATTCAAACGAAGGTCGCACCGACTTTATGCAATGTTTCTGCAGCGGTAAAGGGCAACATGGATGGGTTTGACTCTGTTTTGCTTTCGGTATATGACTATGATGAGCAGCAGGTGGTGCATCGGACCTATAATAAATCAGAAGTTATCAGTTCGGGTAAGATCGATATCAATGTCGAAATCTCCAATGGCAAGCTATGGTCGCCCGATCACACAAACCTGTATAAAGCATATCTGTACCTTTTGAAGAATGATGTTATAGTCGACCAGGTTTACAGCCGCTTCGGTATCCGTGAGATTGAAGTAAGAGGTACCGAGTTATTTCTGAACAACAAACGAGTGTTTCTTGTCGGTTATGGCGATGATGGCAACTATGCCGATACATTCAGTACTCCATCGGATAAGCAGTATTATATGAAACGGCTTAAGCTGATCAAGTCTTACGGATTCAATTTTGTTCGCCATCACAGCCACATGATGCCGCCTGAATATTATGATGCATGCGATGAGGTCGGTATTATGGTTCAGCCTGAAGCACCGCTGGCCTATGGCCACAAAAACCACAATGAAGCCACCACTTCGACTTATCTTCGCGAATGGACAGGCGGTATTATAAGACATCGCAATCACCCCTGTATTTTTGACTGGTGTCTCGGCAACGAAGGCGGCGGCGATGGCGCTCTTAGAAAAAGTTTTAAGGATATCGCAACCGAACTGGATCCTCACAGATTGTTTATTGACACTGACGGTATTCAGCACGGGGGATGGGAAAATACCGGATTGCGGGATACCATGGATTTTTTGGCAGTTCAGTTCGCTGTTTTTGACCATCTTCTGGATGTGCCGGGTAAATTTCAGTTTCCAAATGAAATTGTCAAACCGATCGTTTCCCACGAAACAGGAAATTATTGCACTTACCCAAGGTTCGATCAAATCAAGTTTTTTGACAAGAACCTCAAGCCTTTCTGGCTTACATTCGGCAGAGACAAAGTCGCGAGCATGGGCCTGCTCGATGAGACTCCGCTATGGGCAAAGGTCAGCGAACGATATTATCTGGACTCACACAAAATGAATCTCGAAGCTTTGCGGAAGAATTCTTTGATCAGCGGTTACCACTGGTGGCTGTTTCAGGACTGGTGGATAACTAATAACGGTATCGTCGACCTGCATTTTCATCCAAAGAGTATAAAGCCCTGTGAGGTTTTGGAATTCAACAATGATACAGTTCTTTTGGAAGAAGGTTTGAAACGCAATTACAGCGGTGGCGACAAGCTGAGTACAGATATAATGCTCTCAAATTTCTCGGAAGATGATGTTAAAGACGAGCAGTTGATGTGCGAACTGTATATTGATAATCAGATGGTGCTTTATAAAGTCTTTCATATCGATACAGTTAAGCAGGCCAGCTTGGATGAACTTACAAAATTTGAGTATGATTTGCCCGATACGGATGGTCCGAAGAAAATAGAACTCAGAACAGAATTAACTGCCGGTACAGATAGGATTTATAATCACTGGGTATCGATGCTGTTTCCGAATGAAATCGCAGTCAATAAAACTGATGTCCCAATTTACGCCTCGCAGGAACTTACAGCACTGCTGAATTCTGCGAAAACCAAAAAAATGCCCGGCCAGTATTCCGAGCAGGCAGTCTATGTGACAAACAGAGTTGATAGAAAATTGCTCAATGCGGTCAAGAACGGAGCATCTTTGGTGATGCTTATGCCCGAGACGTTTTTTGAAACCAGCCAGACACGTTATAAGCTTCCCTGGTGGTCTACATTATGGAAGAATCATGGAGTCAATGCGGGTCCTTTATTTTATAACAACAGCCCCATTACAGAAGGCCTTGCCCCTGAAGGCTGGGTTGATGCGGGATGGTATGAACTGCTTGAAGGCGCTAAGGGAATTGTGCTTGACGAATTCGACCAGAAGCCGGAGGTCATAGTTCGCGGCATTGAAGATCCTTTCTATGGCAAGAACAAGGCGTTTCTTTTCGAGATCGGTTATGGTAAGGGCAGTTTCATTGTTAGTGGTTTTAATCATCAAAAAGCAAAAGACATGCCGGTTAATCAATGGCTTATCAAGAAGATGATTGACCATGCTCTTACATTTCCAACGCCGAAAATACAGTTGTCAGAAGAGATGTTTACGTCAGATCTGCAGCATCCGGGCGGACCATACATGAGAGGTTATGAGAAGCTCCTGAAAATGGAAGGCGAAGAGACAGTATATATAACATACCGTGAGCAAAGTGCTAAGGGCTACTCTTGCAGGCAGACAAAAGAAGGTAATCTTATTGAGTGGCAGACTGAGCCTGTCCCTGAGAACTTTACTGAAAACAAAGCTTCCTTTGTTTTTGCAGGAGGTTTGGGCTGGGCCGAAGAGCCCGATCGCGGCGGGTTTGATTTCTGGATTAACGGAAAAAAAGTATTGAAATTCGACCTGGCCTTTGAGTCGACGACATGGAAAAGCAAAGACGGCAGCGTCGAACTGAAGTATGTTCCGAAGCGATTCGAAGGCAGCGGCAATGGTGCGGGATTTTTCTATGTAACGGTTGACAAAAATCTTTGTAAAAAGTCAAAGCCTCTTACATTTGGAGTAACAAGCAGGGGCAGCGGCAGTAAGCGATGGTTTTCTCTTCATCCTTATATTCGAATGCGTTAAAAATTGTATTTTCAGGAAAATAAGCAACAATTGTAGAAAGGAAAGTAAAATGAAAACCAAATCTATCTATTGTTCCACTGGCACCCCACCTATGTTCAGGTTGATCTTTATGCTCATCCTGCTGATCCAGGTGGCAATTCCTGCTATCGCTCAAGAGCAGCAGCGACAAGCGACGCCTGCGATGGTAAACCCGTTGTTGCGATCGAAGCTTAGCCAGACAATAAGTCTGGATGGTACGTGGGATTTTGCCACTGACCCGGAGAAAAAGGGCCAAGAGCAGCACTGGTATCGACCCGATGTACCATTGCCGAACAAAAGAGATATCCAGGTTCCGGGTTGCTGGGAGGCCCAGGGAGTAGGCGGGCCTGGCCGAAGCAATGAAGGAACGGCCGGCTTCGAGACATACGGACACATGATGTTCACCAACTACGGGGGAGCGGCATGGTATCGCAAAACCATCAAAGTGCCGGCCAAGTGGCAGGATAATAAAATCTGGCTCAAGATTGGCGGTGTGAATTCGATTGGCTGGATCTGGGTTAACGGAAAGTATGTAGCAAAGATCTACGAATACGCCGGCACCTACAAATACGACATCACTGATTTAGTGACGGCTGGTAAGTCGGCGACAGTAGCGATACTGGTACGGAACGACATACCCAGTCGACAGGGCGAGGCCAATTCGCTTCGAGTATACGGAGGACTGTACAGATCGGTAGAACTTGAGGCAACCGGCGATGTTTTTGTCGAGTATGCTTATGTTGAGGGCAAATTCGATGCAAAGTCGGCACAGGTCCATGCTACGATCAGATCGACCGCATCTGACAGCCGGAAGGTAAAAGTCGAAGTAAAACTGAGTACAATCAAAGGAAAAAAGGCAGGCAACGCCAGCAAGTCCGTAACTGTTGATGCGGGCAAGAGCACCGAGGTTGTTTTTGATATACCCCTAAAGACGTTTCAGGCATGGTCCCCTGAGCAGCCAAACCTTTACCGTGCCGACTTAGTACTTAAAAAGGGCGGCAAGGCTGTACACGGCTGGATCGAGCGGTTCGGTGTCAGGAAAATCGAGACACGCAACAAGCAGTTCTGGCTGAACAACAAGCCGTATTTCCTTCGCGGTTACGGTGACGATTACGCTTATCC
>SDBV01012505.1_pt1 | contig 10871 bp, 7 predicted proteins | sample 2277081 | NCBI WGS metagenome assembly SDBV01 (sample SAMN10402039, study PRJNA504765) | marine sediment metagenome | isolation source: marine sediment core GS10_PC15, 223 cmbsf | place: Arctic Ocean: Southern Knipovich Ridge | collected 2010
GGTGACAGAAACTATTTCCGCCGCCATCCTTGGATCGACCACCCCAACATCCATATTGAGTATATCCATGGACTCCATCATGGGTGAATGGGCCGAGGGCACGTCGAACATTAGAGAAATACAGTGCGTCAACATAGCCTCTACACCGCCCCAGGGATTCACCATACCGCCTAAATAGTAATCTTTGTGATATGAAGGTGGAACCTTTATAACAGATGACAGGCCAACAGCATCATAGCTTTCGCGGTACTTTGATAATGCTTTGTAAAGATTCTCAAAATTCTCTATTTTTCCAACCGCTCTTCCGGACCTGGAATAAACAGATTCCATGCTTATGTTCTGTTCCATGGTCAACACCAAGGGACAATCAAGCCCAAAAGATGCTCGTGCAGCAGAAGCCAGATTTATCGCTGCCTTTTGAAAATGTTCATCCTTATGCTCGTCAATCACAAGCATCACCCGGTTAGAGCGAACTTTCTGAAGCCCAACCGTTCCCATGAGCAGTCGGGTAATTATACTGCCTTCCACATATAAAGCATTTTCAGGTAATTCATTGATGTCAGATGCATTTACCACATTGGGATGGGTGATAAGATTGTCACAAGCGGAAGCCAGAAGCCTGGCAACTGGTGTGGCGTCCCCTGAGTGTCCACCAATTTCAGCGCCGATCCCTGTAGGTACAATTAGAACGGCGTTGAATTGACCAGTATTCTGAAAACTCCTCTTATTAAAATCAAAAATAGCATCTCTTGATGGGGCCTGAAAGTTATCCATTTCTGAGATGACACCTAATTCACAATAATAGCCTTTGCTATCAGTCCGGGTGATTACGAACCGAATAGGTATTTCCCTTTCGGGCATTTGTTCTGAAACAGCTCCTGAAACGTATTTCAGTAAATCACTGTGCTTTTTAACTGGTGGAATAGTAATTTCCTTTTCGTATAGAAGCATTTTTTTACCCCCATCTTGATTTATAGTCTTCATAATCAAATTGCTTTTTCAGTTCAAGTTTTCCGTCTTGAGTCCATGCATAGATCGTGGGGAGGTTAACGCCATTGAACATGTGAGCTTTAACCAGTGTGTAACTGCCCATATCTACAAAAGTAATTCGAGAACCTATTTTCAAAGGTTCATCGAACCTGTATTCACCAAACAAGTCACCTGCCAAACAGGTCGCTCCTGCCAATGTATAGATATGCTTTCCATTTTTCGATTCTTGCATAACCTCAGGACTATAGCCATATTCAAAAACTTCGGGCATGTGGTTTACAGAAGTGTCAAGGATTGCTATTGTCTGGCCATCATTTTCAAACACATCAATAACGCTTGAGACTATGTATCCTGCACCACCCACAATCGCCTTTCCCGGCTCAAAAAAAACCTCTACATCATATTTATCCCGTAACAGATCTATAGCTTCGATCAATTTGTCAAAATTTTGACCCTCTTTAAATAGATATCCACCTCCCAGATTTACCCAATCCACCTGTCCAAGAAGCCTCGGCAAATTGGCATCGATGTGCAGAACAGTTCGAAAAAGCTGATCAAAATCCGTTGATTCGCAGTTCGTGTGGAAATGAAGCCCTCTTACCTCATGTATTGACTTAAATCCATCGTTTGAGATTTCGCTCAATTTGCAAAGAGGTACGCCAAGCTTTGATCCCTTTCTGCAGGGGTTGTATCTATCATCCTTAATGAAAGCTAACTCGGGGTTTATCCTGAGCCCACAGCTTGTTTTACTGCCAATTTCCTTATGGCATCTTTCCCATTGTGAAAGAGAATTGAAGGAGATGTAATCACATAATTCTGAGATAATCGGAATCTCATCGGTCCTAAATCCTGGTGTTGTTATATGGACTGATTTTTGATTTCCAAGGACAGTCCTTGCAAGTTTTGCCTCAAAAAGAGAGCTTGCAGAAAATCCATCAATTAGTGGAAGCATAAAAAGCAAGGCGTCAACTACAGCAAATGATTTTAGAGAAAAAAGAATTTTGCAGTCTGATTTGGAACGAATTGGTTCCAATATTTGCAAAGACTCCAAAATAGTCCTTTCGTCGTAAACAAAAGCTGGAGAATGAATTCGTCGGTTTTTAAAATTAGCAGCCTTCATGTTAGAAAAATCCATAACCTCAATTAATTACCACCAAAAAAACACATTTGGGACAATTATTCGAAAAAACCGGGGAATTTCTTCTTAATCAAAGTCCGTCCTACTAACGAATAAGGTTGTCTTCCAGCTATTATCTCAGAGAGTTCTTTAATACATTCTCTTTCTTCAGACTCATCGTTACTTGAAATATACTTATTTAATAGGGCAAGGACGGCCATATAGGCGGTCTTACGATCCTCAAGCAAACCAGGGCGCACGTTTAATCCAAATATATCAATACAACACTTTCCCCGCTCATCACCACCCATAACGCCTGTCTGCAGATTAACCTCTAAATGTTCTTCAGGGTCTTCAAATAAAGGATTAATCAGTAAGGGTTTCTCATAACACTCTTGCCCAGGAGCGGTACAATAAAAATTATCTTTTACAGGAAATCTGTTATGCTTTCCTATTTTTTTGTCGCCAGGATTCGGTCTATTACATTTTATGCAAGAAGGCAAAAGGTTCTTCCAATAGTAGGCTAACCAATAGTAACCAGGGTGGGGAACAATTTCACCATTTTCATTTTCAATATTTATTGGGTTACCATTTTCATCTTCAACCGCTTTCACTGGCCTATAATGCTCCATATCTCCATATTGGTCAGACGCTATTCGAGTCTCACAATACGCACACTTGCCACTAAAAGGACCGTTGATTGCAATGTAAACAGTATCTTTAATTATCCTCTTTTTATAGAGACCCGCAATTTTTGGCTTCAACCCTTGTTTTACAGACTTAATGAGCTTTTCAGTCTCTTTTTCACATTTTTGCCTCCAATCTTTCCATTCAGAGGTATCAGGTTCCTTAAATTGAATCTTAACCATAATTAAGCCTCATAATTGAATAATTTGTTAAGTTTTTCTTTCATTAGCAGTTCTAATTCCCTAGATGGCTTTCTGCTGAGCATATTTTCCAAGGTTTTTATAACAGCTTTTTCTATTAACCGCTCAGCATCGGTTTTACCAGTTTGGAATTTTTCTTCTAAAGTATTCATCAAATGCTGATATTCTTCTTCCTCTATTTTATTTCTTTTTTTACACATTAGTTCTGAGAACCGATTTATGTCTTCTACACTGCCAAGGCTCACAGTGGTATATAAGCCAAAAGCTACTGTTGATAGCACTTGATCGATACTCATTCCCCGAAGGGACGGTATCCGGTCAATCAAGTTTGTTTTGCTGCCTTCCAGCTTCAGAGCCAACAATTTCGCGTCATCAAAATCTCCGGCTCCAGCTGCTATAATCGGAGAATGGGAGGTCACAACGAATTGAACCTTTGGAAAATGTTCTCTTAACTTTTTCGCAATATATCTTTGTAATCTCGGATGGAGAGTCAACTCAAGCTCATCCAACAATACTATGCCGGATAGGTCATATAGATTCTTTGCATCTACTAAGCGGCCGGCATAGATTTGCCATCCGACGAAATCCAGTATCCAGGTCATTGTTCCGGAATAGCCATCACCTATCGCATCTAGATCTACTTCTGTTCCGTCAATTACAAACCTTATCCCCTTATTCGTGAGTTTGATGTGGCAGTTTTCATTTAACATAAGTATTCTTCTTAAGACCGTGAAGAGATGTTCTTGAACATCTTGTGGTTGCCTATGTAGTATTAACTCTATGTTTTGCAGGTGTGCATCGTAAGCAAATAAACTAAGGACTGCCTCTAATCGACGATACTCTTTGTAACTTTCATCGGCCTCTCCGGATCTCTGAACGCCATAGCCGCATATAAAGAGTTTTTTCCAGTACTCCTCTTCCTTACCGTCAATGTCTTTCTTGATTATTATTTCTTCACCGTGCTCCTCAGCTATTTCAGTTCTGATAGTATATTTCTCACTCAACTTATGGTCTACTAATGTAAGTTCTATGCTTCCCGTCCTGTCTTTTTCTCGAAGGAAATCCACACCCAATGACCTCATCAACGTTGTAGCCGTACCCCGGTCGCAAAGTCCAATAGCCAGGCATCTAAGAAGACAGCTTTTACCTGAAGAATTGTCTCCGAGAATCACATTCCATAAACAAGGCTTTCCATTTTTATTGATAGTAATAGTTACATCTTCAAAACATTGAATATTTTTTATATGAATATTAGTAATGTACATCTTTTTGCCCTCGTGGAAAAATTAGTTTTCACTGAGTGAACAATCATGTCGTCTCAAAATTCCCCAGAGACCTGTGTTATATTCTTAGGCACCTACCTTGATACAAGACAAGTTAAAGGGTTTTATTAATGCCAGAAACCGGGACGTCCATTTGTAAATCAGTAAGAATCATCTTTAGTTAAGATACTGAATTACCAAGTCGCGGTAGGAATGCCGGTTACCCGGCACCCCCCGCACAGATCCGGACTTGAGGAACTACCTCATCCGGCTCCTACCTCGGGTAATAACGCACAAACGCTGCTATGCAAGGATTGGCAACCCCCAACAGACTGCTTGCCGTATCTGATCAGTTCACTTTACAAGTCGAAGACCGAATGTAGGTGATACCCTTGGCTGTATCCGCCGTTTCCCGCTTCGTGCCCGTTTAGGGTTCACCATGTCCGAGTCTTCCCCGGCTTTGTGTCCAGAACTTGTTTCACTGAACAGATTCCCCTTGGTCAGCCCCCTTTCCTCCACCCTCTCCGCACACTGCAGCGCACCGCAACACTTGTTCGAAGGCTTCACAGGTACTATTGGGCTGTCCGACTTCCCGCAACCATTCATCGTCGCCGTACTCCTTAGATTCACGACGCGGACCTCGCACTGCCACATGCTAAGGCCAGTTCACGGGATCTCCCGGTTCTCGTGCATAGAGTGTCCACGCATGCTCAGGGTCTCTGACTCCGCGAGGCCGGTGAGTGTCTCGCTGTATAACGACATACACCGTGTTGCCTTCCCCATCGTCCAACAAAGTCGGCACCTCGGAGAGGTGATTTCGGAGCTCAATACCTGGCCTACGCTTCCCCTGCTAACGCTTCGCCATGCCATTACTGGTCATCGACGCATAGCTCGGGGCCATGATGGTTCAGCTACTCCTTTCATGTAGGGCTCTTTCATCCCCTACTCTATGCCGGTTTATCGCGGCGCTTTCTGGACGTCCCTCCATTGACATGAATAAATGCAGGGGTTTGCACGGAAAACTCAATTTGATTCTGTGTCATTTCCAAACCACCTGCCCAGTCGTATTCCTTCATCGCCAACTTGAACAAAGAGATCGTCGTCTCGAACAATAAGCCTATATTCTTTCTGTTTGTACATTTTTTTACCTATTGTAGCCGATGGCAGATATGCACTTATAGAATCCTGGCCAAGAGAAAAGGCAAACCGTTCTCCCTTTTTGCTCGCTTCCATTTTGATGCATTTAATTGAATAAACCCCGTCGCTTGATGACATTGTATTTTTGTCATGCTTTCTAAGACTATAAAGCTGAGATATCCGTTTCGTCTTTAGTTGAAAAAAATCGTGCAATGAATGCTTTTCAGCAACTTCATATGATATGTAGATCTCAATTTCTTTTCGACTCTTGTTTGTTTTGAAATCTATACTACATTCGGCATTTGTATCGTGGTACTCTCGCGATAACATCTGTCGTCCATATCGTGAAAATTCCTCCAATTCATCCGCCAAAATAAGAATATCAGCAAGACTACCCAATTCGTATAGATATGCAAAATCAAATTCATGCTGAGAAATAGCAAAAAGGATATCTCCACGAATTAAATTGTTATGTGCTTCGTCATCCTCCAGTCCCCACTCTTCACCAGGCCCACGAATGCTGGCGTCTGCGAAAATGCCAAGAATCTTATAAATCAGGTATGAGCTTAAGACCCCATGTTGCCGTTTTTCTAATGCCCTACAGAGACGCCAATAGGTGGTATCATCCCGATATAGTTTGATCAGAGCATTTCTCTCATCAGCACTGGGAACAATCCTAACATCCACGGCCATTAATTCCAGGAATTGGTCGGTAAGATATTGATGCTCCAAATTCAAGGAATACCCAACCTGAGTAATACCACGAACATCAAGGAAATCGAGAACTTTTCGCACCTTTTCATTAAGGCTGGTCAATTTCGCAATTGAATATCCTAAATCATGACATAAGGCTATAACACACCATATTGCATCCTTATGCGCATCTACCTTCTTAACGAGCGTCTTCTGTTTTTTCCTGGCTTCATCTATCAATGTCTTCTTATATGAAGCCTTGTCACGCTCTATGTCGTTATATAAATACCAATTAAGGTGTGTATATACATCCTTGAGATGTTCTCTTAGAATATGTTCACCTATAAAGTAGACCCATAATGAATGCAGGGTATGATCCCTGTAGTACGGCTCTAAGCCATATAATATATCCTCGAACTCAGTTGCCGCATCAAGAAACTCGAATAATCTGGCATTTCCTTTTGAAGAGGCGTCTATGTCATTTAAAGAATAACTGGCTAATGCATGCCAAAGCTCTTTGCCTTTTCTGTGTGCCTCATGCCAATCTAAGTTCTCACTAAGGTCTCCTGGCTTTTCTGTTGCTTCAGCAAAATCTGAAATGATGTCTTTTAGAAGTTTTAAGACATTTTTTTGCTCAGAAGATCCCTTTTTCAAGAACTGGATTTCACCCTTGGCTACCCAGCCTTGATACTTTTTTAGCAAGCCAAGGACATTTAACTTCTCCATTTGTTCACCTCTACTATTAAGGCAATACGATTTCGTTGGCCCAGTCGAGGGCTTCTCTCCAAATGAGATCTAAGGTACGATAATGTAACTCAAGTAAATTTGATTGATCCCCTATCCACCACTCACCTTCTAATTCGGCACTCGATTGAATCATCCCATGTTGAGTTACCGAGAAGTGTATGAGGGGTTTATCTTCAAGTCCGTCACACCTGCCAACCCTTTCGCATTTTTCGCAATTCTTGTGCCTTTTCGGCAAATTGCTTTTTAAAAAGCAGAGTGTTCTGCTAGTGCCGTATACAATGCTCCCCTTGATATTTGCCTGGTCATCACCTCCTGAGACCACTACAGAAAAATCAATATAGAATCTAAGATGGTTGAACCCGAATTCGATTCGCTTTGGTACCCCAATAACCATGCTCCGTGCTTTTTCATCATATTTGCATTTTTCTGGCGTTTCCATTTGCCCAAGATCGTCATTCAGGTAACCAAACGTATTTGAAGTATTATCAATTATTAAGATGATCTTTTTTTTGGTGTCTTTCAATTGGGTGGTTATCGTTTTCATTTTACTGTGGATTGCAAATGATCTGCGAACGGCTTTTTTGCATTTTCCTTTTGGTTCATATGGGTCGTTATTTAAACTCATAGTCTTGTCCTCATTCGGCGCATTTCCATTCATCACAGCCTCCTCAATTTATTATTCGTATTCAAAATACCCCAATCCAATTTGGACACAATTTCCAAACTATTCACACCTACTAATGTCACCAGCCCTTCAGGAGACACTTTTTCTGCTCGTTGTAATCTAGTACCCTGGAGCAGGATTCCCATTCCAGCTTTTCTATTTGGTGATACTTCATCTCAAAAGGGTGCTGCTCTGGGACCGCATCGATGGTCTGTTTGGCACGTTCAATTTCACCGAGGGCAACCTCAATCCAGACATCTTCAAGAACATCAGGTATTTGCCCAAAGAGGGTATAGATATTCTCCAGTCGTTCGGAGAGTAGCTTGTGAACCCAGTCCTCAACCGAATTCCTGCCAGTATCTTGACCTATGATTTATCCATACTACGATGAAACCCCTTAATCCTTATGACGTAAGAACCGATATATTATTCCTTCGTTGCAGTGCTCTCCCGCGTTTTCGCTGGGGTTTAACATCTTTCCGTTGTGCTTTTATTTTGGCCAGAAGAGCGTAAGCTGGTTCATAGTGACGGCCTTCCAGCCGAGCTAATTCAGCCTCAGTCGGCACCAGTTCGCCTCTAAAAGCCTTGGCCAAGATTGACTGTGTTAACCTTTCTGCCCTTTCGCCTACCGCTACCACCCGCTTCTCAATTTGGTCAGTCAATTTGAAAAGCGCCTCCAAACGGCGAACAATTTCTTGTTGCTCCTCTAATGGTGGTACAGCAATGAGAGTCTCCTTAAGATTAGTTAGGCTCAAAAAAGGTCTTGCAGTATCTGTAGTCTTTTCTCTGAGCTGGTTTTTCGCGATCTCAATTTGCAAGAAGAACAGAACAAACTCGGGCAAAGCTAGCGACTTATCTACCGTTATTTTATTGCAATTTTGAGACAGGGTAGACCGAGGCAAATTATTCGGTACAATCGCGGCCTGGCCAGATGTGCCAACCGCAACTACCACCACGTCACCCGGTTCTGCATAGCTACGAGCTAGTTCGGTCGCTTTTTCTTCTGAGATATAGACAAAATCTTTCAGAAGAAAAAATCCATTTTGAATATTTTTCCCTCTAATCACAGGCACACCGGAGTTTTTATAGTCTTTGTTGCCAAGACCAGAACCAAAAGGACCACTACTCATTGCGTATTGCTTAGTTGAAGCGATATCTTTTAAAGTGGTCCAAAACCATGAGTCAGGAATTTCCAATTCGAATTCCGTGTGATGGATCTGCGGTTTGAGGTTTGAGGGCTTTCTCGGTTTCTTTTGTCCCTCTTTCTTTGCAGCAAGACATAGTCTTTCATATTGCCTTAGACGCTCTTGATGAATACGTGCAATCAACTGTCCTGCTGCTTCCTCATTAGAGTGCCTTGTCCGCCAATCGGCTGTGAGCTGGCCAGAGCAGGCGGCGGCGAGAACGGACTGGCGGAAGCGTTTGAGAATCTCCTTCACCTTGGCCAAACGCTTACGAACCACATTAACACGCGCAAGCAGTTCCTCAACCTTCGCCACGATCCGCTTTTGCTCGGCCAGTGGAGCAAGAGGAACAGCTGTGCCTGGTGCGAAGCTCTTATTAATACCTCCCTGGGCAGATCCGCGGAAGTTTTCCAGGATGCGATCCTGCCCCTCTTTGGAAAAAAGGAAGTAGAACAGAAAGGCTGAGTATACACCCTCATCTGGGCGGCATATAAAAACATGTTCATTAACAACCGCTGGATCGTATGGAAAATCACCCCGAACTAAAGACACCTTTCCAGTGGTTGCACCATCCTTTACAATCAAGATATCTCCAGTTTGGACGTGGCCCTGATTCATCCGCTCAAAAAAACTACATGGCACAAACTTGATAGACTCGAATCGGAAACCACCGTTTTCGTTTAGGTGTTCACCGCCGATGCTGGGAATGCCTTCTGTGATACCACGGACACCTCCCTTTGGACGTGATCCTGATTCGAGACCTTGAAGAAGCTGATCCAGCGTGGTTTCAATCCACCCTTCCGGCATATCTGATGCCGAAATGGCAGAATCTGTGCCCGATTTAAGTTTAGGCTGGTTCGCTACCGTCATGCCTGTTTACCTTCCAGGGGTGGGATTTCCACGCTGTTTTCATTTTCTAGCATCAGAAGGATTGCATTCAGTTCCTCTACAGCCCCTTCAAGTTCTGCGATGGCATCGGTAGCCAATTCTTCAGGTTCGGGCAAATCATCAGAATCATCAAGGGACTCATCTTTAAGCCATTTGAGGCTATCAATCTTAAAGTCTCGTTCCTTGACCTCGCTGATGGAGAAAGACCGCCAGCGATCTTCTTTTGAGTCATTATGGTCGCGTTTTGCATGGCCTTCTGGATTAGAGCCAAAGCAAGACTCAAACTCGGCAAAGTATTGTGGTGTAAGAGGGCGGTCTTTTTTGGTAATGCGCGGGATATTGGTGCGGGCATCATAAACCCAGGTGTTTTCGGTTCGGTAGCCTTTGGTAAAGAAGATAACGTTGGTTTTGGTGCCGGGGCTGTAAGGCGTGAAGGTGCCATTTGGAAGGCGGAGGACAGTGTGGAGATCGCAGTCTTCGGTGAGTATCTTGAACACATCTCCGGCCTGATCAGCGAATAGGACATTGTCTGGCACGACAATGGCTGCGCGGCCACCTAGCTGCAAAATACTCATCACATGCTGGACAAAATTGAGCTGTTTGTTGCTGGTGGCAATGGTGAAATCATCGCGGGTGGGTGCCTGATTGGCCCCCTTGGTGCCAAAGGGAGGATTGGTCATCACGCAATCAAAAAGACCGCCCCTTTTTGGTTCATATATGGCATCTCCAAGATAAATGTTGGCCAGGATGCCATGGAGATAAAGGTTCATTAGGGCCAATCTTCTGGGCCTGGGGACAAGCTCTGTGCCGGAGTAAGTGGAGGTCAGGATGCGGTTCGTTTCTTCACGTTCAAGGGCTCCTTTGGTTTTTTCCATGAGCCATTCATAGGCGCAGACCAAAAAACCGCCTGTCCCGGCCGCTGGATCATGTATAATAAAATCATCCCTCTCACGAGGGTCTGGCTTCATGCATCGAACAATAGATTGAATCAGGATGCGGGGTGTGAAGTATTGCCCTGCACCTTTTTTCCCTTCTGAGGCTGACTTTTCCAGTAACCCCTCATAGGCCGCAGCCTTTACATCCACATTGAGGCCGGTCCATTCAATCTCATCAATGAGATTGACGAGACGCTTGAGGTTGACAGGGTTGCTGAATCGAGATATGGCCCCGGCGTAGATGTCTCCCAACATGCCCTTTTGCTTCCCCAGCTCCCGGAGGGTGTCCATGTAATGATCCGTAAGGTCTGTGCCCGACTTTTCCCTTAAGATAGGCCATGAATATTCCGGAGGAACTTCTGCGCCT
>SDBV01012506.1_pt1 | contig 10869 bp, 10 predicted proteins | sample 2277081 | NCBI WGS metagenome assembly SDBV01 (sample SAMN10402039, study PRJNA504765) | marine sediment metagenome | isolation source: marine sediment core GS10_PC15, 223 cmbsf | place: Arctic Ocean: Southern Knipovich Ridge | collected 2010
GATCAATAAGAAATAAACTGTTATTTTCAATTTTGTTATTTAATAGAACAATGTTTTTAGGGATACCTAAATGAGTAGAAGTAATACATAAACACATGTTTTGAGGACATAATTTTTGCAAATGCATATGTAACGCGTTAATACTAACATTGCCAGTTTGTTTTATTTCATAAAGTGGAGAAGAGAAATACTGAGATGTGAAATCATTATCTTGCAAAGGTTGATTGTTGAATTTATACATTTCAAGCCATGCATTTAATTCAGAATCTTCAATATCTAATGGCCTTGCAAATTGTGAATAATAAACATTCATTGTGGTATGAATTTCTTGAGCAGAGTCAAATGATATCATAGACAAGATTCCATATATGATAAATATTGTACATATTATTGAAAAAGCTACCTTTTTCCAGTAAGTTAACCACATGGTTTTTATCCAATTAATAATTATTGGATTTCCGGTTGCATCTTCATTCCTAATAATCAACCAACTTTTTGGCATAAAATAGGCCAGAATTTTTACAAATTCATTTTTCTTTCTGTCCCAATAGTTGTCTTTGGCCGCCTTTTTTATTTTTTCCAGGGTTTTTTGTTCATTTTTATGTTGATTTACTTTTGCAAGTGTCACTTGTTTGTTTGTTGTAGGAAGAAGTATAGTGTCTGTAGTCTCAATGGACTCAAATTGAGTTGAATTTTTATTTTCAGAACGAAAATAATCTAATACTCCTTCATACCATTTTGGCTCTACTTTTTGCTTTGTTTGGTAACAGTCCATTGATCAATTCTGTAATTTTGATTTATGAAGCAAAAATTATTTAAAAGTGTTTAATTATATTTTGCTTTTCGAAAAAGCAACACCAAAGCAAAAGTACAAACATTGCTATAATATTTTTACATGCCGTCATCTGGAAAGAAAGAAAAATCTACTAAACAAAAAAGAATTAGAAAAACGCGCAAAAAAAAAGGAAATGGTATTAATTTAAATGAACTTCTTGTATCAAAAGATGTTGCAGATTGCCCAAAAAACATTTCAGGATCAATAGAAATATTTGATACAAAACAACAAACTATTGATATTGAAATTGAAGAACGTGAAAAAAAGGTTTATTATTATTTAGAATTTTTACAATTTAAACTAATACCTTACATAAAAAGTTATACCAATAGTGCTAATAAACCAATCTTTAGTTGATAAAATCGTCTTAATGTGGAAATCTCTGGATAAGACACGCGTAGAGTATAGGTTTTCTGGAATGTTTTTATAATTTTTATAATTTCTGTAAATGCTGTAAGTTGTAGGGATTCTAAACCTGCAATCTCTTCATCATTAGGTGTTCTTTCAAAATGAGCAAGAAGATTGTCTATAGTTGCTTTTGCCTGTGTTATTTTTTGTCCAGAAGATAGGTTTGTAATATAAATGGTATTTATCAAATCGAACATCATTTCTGGCTTTGCGTAGTCCAGTACAAGAGCTTGGATAACATTTCTTAACTTAAATATCGGTTGATTCATTGAATATTCATAAATAAATCCTAAAATTGAATTTCGCATTTCAGCTGGTGATCGAAGTGTTTTTAATCCTTTATAACTATTTTGATTATTAATAACTGTAAAAATCTTATGAAGAGCTTCAGTTGAATTTTTACCCATTAATGACGGACCTTGGGTAGAATCCCGCCATAGTATAGAGGTTTCCATAGTCGTAATTGGTATTGGTATTCCAATTTCTTTAAGAGTTAACTGATCTAGAATTTTGTGATTTCTGGCTAGATGATTCCATCTTTTACAGACTCTGGATACACTTTTTAACAGTTCTAGATATGTCTCAAAGCAATTGAAAATAACAAGTACTATATCATCAGGGAGATGAGCAATAGACATAGATGTCAAGAAATAAAACGGAATCCTTTAGTAGATTAAATTAGTCCTTGATATATATTTTTGTAAAATGCTATTAATAACTAATTTAGGAAATTAAAAAGAATCAGAAAAAGGACAACAAAATTAGTCTTGACAAAAACATGCCCTATAAAACAAACATTAGCATTTGCTTCCACGTATTACTCTTATGTATTGCTAATAAAACTGTAATGGCAGATGAAATCAAGTGTCCATTAGAAAGTGGAAGCAATGTATATACTAATCAAACAATAGAAACATCACACTTTTTAAATGAATTATTAGACTGGTGTATTTTGGATGTTAAATGTTCCTATTTGTTCAACCAAAATTATAGAAAAAATATCACTGTCTTTAGACATTTAATAAGCCCTCAATTATACAATATTGAAGGATATTTTGTTCCATTACAAGAACTTTTATGTACTGGTAAATCATTATATGAAATAAATCGTGACCTTTGGCTGCTCCGTATTAAAGCAAATAGAGAACAATCTCAACCTTTATGTGATGTCAATCATGACCTAGTATTTTATGAAAATGAACTCAAAACTGAATGTGTTTGTAAAGCAGACAGGATTTGTGATGATAAAATCTATGACTTGGTACCTTTTTATATCGCATTAGCACTCATTACGTTATTGGCCATACTATTTGTTGGAGCACAACTTTATAAAATGCGGGTTGAACTAAAAGCACTTGATGCCGCTACAAATAAAGGTGAAGCTATGAAGGCTCTTTCTTACTGTCTTCAATAAATGGGCATAAAAAAGGAATCATCAAACAATGTCAAGAACACTCGTTTAAATTAAAATACTCTAATTAAAAAAATAAATAAACATTTCCATTTTTACAAACAAACCAAGTCTCAGTAATATATGATTTATTGTATATTTAGAATCAAAGAACGAGGATAGTTAAATACAATATAACACAAAAGAAACAACTAAGGTCCACCATTAGGGTGTCTCGAACAGGATCTTTTTTTACTTTTATCAATCTAAAATCATTATCATTTGCTATATGATTTACAAGACATTCTTTTTCATCTTTTTGCTTTAATTTAAATACAATTTTCATGGTCTCGTTATTAAGCCATGTCTCCTTTTTGCAGATGTTTATTAAAGCACTCTCCAGAAATTCTATTAATGGCGATGATTCAAAATAATCTGCTATTACTAAATATGTTTCTATCTTTGTTTCTGAATCCAATTCGGGTCTGTGTCCATAGACATAATTAAGAAACAGCTCGAAATTTGTCCAAGGTACATTAGAAATTTCAAATTTAGTCATTGTTTCATTACTTTGAACATCAGTAAAGAGGTTATGAAATGTTTGGCTGTAGTTAGAAAGTAAACATTTGTGTAATAAATATCTCTCTTTTGACGGATTCAGAGTTATAATAACATCAGCATTTTCGGCTATTCCATATTTTCTTATATATTGTTCGGTTGATTCCATTCAATAAGAAGTGTTTATTTCTTTTTTGGCAACATCTCTTATTTTATCCGAAAAAATATTTATAGGATTCAGATAAAAACTTTCTGCTGCCCCAAGAAATCCATAATTTTTTTTTCTGACTTTGGTCCGAAAAATAGTCAGACAAATTTCATTCCTTATCCTAAAAGAGATAAGGAATGATTTTAAAGTACTGCAACAAAGAAGTATTTTTGGGAAAAAAAAACTCAGGAAAAGGAAAGGAAAGGGACTTCTTTTTTTCCAAAAAAGGAAAGTAACCTTTCCTTTTTTTTTGAAAGAAAAAAACCTAATCTTACCCTACAACGGTAATTCATTAAACAGGAATTTTGAAAAACAAAATTAAAATGGAAATAAAATCAGTACTTGTGTAAATTAAATTATATTATATTATATTTATTTATCACAGATTTTTAATCTACATTTCTAGTGAATACAGACTGTTTGTTGAACATCGTTTCCTAATTCTTTTAAAGCTATATAAAATCTTTCTTCTATTGCTTTAATATCATCTCTTTTTGGGTTTATTTTAATTGGTTTTCCAATTTTTAATTTTAAATTAGCTGGATAAGGTCCTAATGATCCAAGCCATGTAAGAATTCCAAGTGTTGAAATCAATAATGTTCTTATTGAATTTTGACGTTTGATGTTGGGTTTTTCATATTTTTCTATTTGATTAAGTAAAAATTGTCTCAGTTGTGGAAATATCCATGGAATTGGATACAAAATTTTATTTTCATTCTCTGCGAAAACGGGTATAATATCAGCGTTATTTTCAAATGCCATGGTAATAAAACCTTTATGTCCTTTATAGATATCAATTGATTCTCTTCTCGTTAATAACAATTCCCTTACTCCCCCAGGTACAACGGATATACTTTGTCGTTGAGTAAGAAATCTCTTATAATTTTCTTTTGTTGTATCAACTGCTCCAGCCCATAAAATAAAATCACGAACTAATGGCACTGCAAATAATAGTTTATGTGCTAAAGGACGTACTTCTCCATGTGGATGAGCAGATATTCCTCCATGTATTGCAAATCCTAATACATGTGAAAGGGAAAGAACTCCATGTGGAAAAATTGCATAAATATATGCTGTATCTTTTAATATAGATTCTCTATCTTCATATTCTATTCTAAAATCAAAATATTCTTTGACTTTTTTCCAAAGTTTTAATTTTTTAAATGAGTTCCATTCTCGATTCCCATTTTTCTCACTTTGATCAAAATAACTGTATTTTGCATATAAAATACCTAATATAAGACCCACCCAAAATGCTATTGTGATTGAAATCCACCAAAACAATAAGATGCAGATTAATAGAGGAATCATCGCAATCAATATTACTCATGTGTGATATTCTTGAATAAATCAAAAATTTTTTGTGTAAATTGTAAATTGTAAATTGTAAATGTAATAATAAAATAAGAAATATTTGTTTCAATCAATGTATTTCGCTAATGTTCTCTATCACAAATAAATCCCCAAAAATATACATTTTACGACTCAATCAAAACACCAGATTTATTAGTATTAAATAAATTAGTAACAAGAAATATGCATGTAGATGGATTCCTATTCATCCGAAGAATATCTATCATAAGAAGGATTATGTCGGTTTTAACTTCTTTTAAAGAATACCATGAAAAATGTATTAGAGTCAAAATGTCGTTTTTGTCTAGTATTTTCGATTAGTGGATATTTATTGTATAGATAAGCACAACATATATCAATGTCATTACATTCCACAAGTGTTGAAGAGTCTTCTTTTATTCCTCCATGTGAATCAAAAATCCAAAATTTTTTTTGAATATCAATAAATATCGATACAGTATTTTCTCTAATTGTAAAAGTTGATGCTATGTTTGATTTATTTTCATTTTTTAAAATGGTTAATGCTTCATTTATTGTAAGAAATGATTTTTCATTTGAAGGTGAAGAATTACTTCCACTAGTTTCTTTTTCTTGTTCTTGTTGAATAGAAGGTTTTCTACACTCTTCAACTTTAGTTTTATCTAAATGACCACCTTCTTCTCTTATCATCACAATTGACTCACGTAAATTTTCTAAACCTGTTACATTATAAGCTTCATTTACATCTTGATACCTTCTCAGTTCATTACATTCTTTTTTCCATGCTTTCCATAAGTTTGCTCCCATTTTTACTACGCTTGACCATTTTATTTTCAATAAATCTCGATTTTCAATACGAAGGAAATTATAAATAGCCATAAGTGATATAGATGAACATGCACATCTACCATAGTCAACATTAAATTGATTCTTAGCAAATGTATGATATAAAACGTTCTTTTTTAACCATTTGTTAGCAGAATCTGCTTCACGTTTTCTTTTTTTTCTGTGTTTATCACGAATTGATTTTTCTTCTGTTTTTTTCCAAATTAACAGCACACTACAATGTGTTTGATATTCCTTTTCAAGTTTATCAAGTTCATCCTGCATGGTGACAAATTTGGCATCTATTTCTTCAATAATAATATCATCATCATCATCTGATTCATCGTCGGCATAAACAGAACTAAGGTTTGTATGTCTACACCATCCTGGATCAGCCATTATTAATTTTTTGTTTCTTATATTTAAAGATTGGTTGTTTCTCACTGGAAGATGAAAGAGAGATGCTTTTTCGTTTTCTTCGTTTTCCATGATCCGAAGTAAGATCCGTAAGATCCAATGATAATAACACTTTGTTTTCTTTAAATTTTTCAATATATTCTAAATGTTGTGGGTTAATGCATTCTTTATTTCCACAATTACTTTTAATTCTGCCACTTTTTTTTAATAAATATTTATCTTTAAACCAAATATAGGACAAATACTTCACAGGATAATTTTGTTCATTAAAATAAAATGTAGGTCTTGTGTTTTGAGAAGATTTCATACTTGTTGTCTTTCTTTTTGACTTGTAACTAGACCAAAAAATACATTTATCCAACTCTTGGCAATTGTTTATAAATCTGTTGTATTGTTGTATTGTTGGTTTCAAATTTTCTGGCAATTTATTAAAATAAGGTATTGCCCACTCCATCAGTATTATTTAAATTCTCATGTTTTTATATTTATAAATTTTCAAAAAATACTCAATAATAGAAGACACAGAAAATTGATGAAGAACAAGAAGGTCACAAACACAAAATTTTACCGATATTGTTTATTTTTGTATACACAGAGGTCACAACCGCTTGTTCAACACTTGTAACTCGCGAAAAATAGTCTTTCCCTACAGCCCACAATAGAACCGTTGAGCCGTTCTTTAATCTTTGGATCTATTGTAGGATCAATAATCATCTTATTCATTAGATCCCTCATCTCACGAGAAAGAGAATTTGCACGAAATTGTCCAGGATAAGTATTCATGAAATCTAGGATCATTTTTCTTGCAAAACCCTATCTACGAAACTCTTGGCGTACATAAATTTGAATAAGTCCAAGTCCATCAGTATTATTAACAGCATAGTAACCACAGGCTTCGCCATTATGATTCAAAACTATCTTTACTAGATTGGATGGTACGATTGTAAACGCTTTTACTTCTTTTCGTGCTATGAAATTCATGAGAAAGTACGTGATTTTTTCATCAGGTTTTTTCACTGGCATGATTCCTTCCTCTTCATTGTCTGGATCTTGGAGAGGAATTCTTTGAGGAAAATGACTGGCTTTTCGCTGGCTTTCTTATTTTCGTCAAGTGAGTTGAAGAAACGGTCTCGCCATTGAACACTCCGCATGCGTGTTCGAGCATTTTGGCGGGTTTGTTGATCACGCGCCCACGTTTTTCTGCACAACGGCGGCAGAGACCTATGTCTTTGTACGGTCCACGCAGCTGAGTCTTGGAGCCAAATTCATCACACCGAGTACAATATTTTTTTGGGCCAGAAGTCATGAAGAGAGGAGGTGCAGGCAGTGTTGGAGTAATGTTTTTGAGCAACGAAAATGCAGACCCTAACCCAAGTGGTGATCTCGTGATCCATGTTAGCAAAGGATTGGGAGTAGTTTCAACGGTTCTTCTTCGGTAACTGCAAAGTAGCTGAGTGGGATTGTCAATTTGTGATCAATGTTCTGGAATCCAATGCGACCCTTTGCAAACTGAGGGACCCTTTGCAGACTGAATGATAACCAAGCAGTCGAAGTTTCAACTATTTCTGTTGTCCATCCTCCTACAGCAGAGATTTGAAGCCAAAAGTTAGAACTAGACAGCGAGAAGAGATGCATTAACAAAGCCAAATTTGATTTTATGTTTTTGAAAAAGTCTCTGTACCGTTATTGGAATGTGTTATTTGAACCCACGTTATCTGAACGGTTTATCATTCATTCGTTGGTATATATTTATTGGTTCTTTGGATTGAACTAAGTTTTGTATTGATTTTGGCTTGAGAAAAGAGAAGGATTCACAAAGGTAAAGTTTTATTCGATATTGTTAATATTTATTTTAATTTCAATAGCCCAGCTTCGGCAGGGATTCGATTTATGGTTGATTCCATAAACATAAACATAACTCCCTGGGCCCTTGTAGCACTTTGCGCAAACCGATTCCTCCTGCAACTTGTTTGCATACATGCTAGAACGTCTTTCGCCGGAAGGAGCGCAAAAATATCCCCAATCAAATCCACGGGAAGGCGAGAAAATTGCGTGGTTGAGGCTAAAGAGTTAGTTACAGTTTACAGTTTACAATTTACAGTTTACAGTTACAGTACAGTTGTTACCGGGCCTCTCGGATCTCGAAACGAATTTAAATAGAATTAACCAAAACATTTTCGTTCTGGCAGATAGTCATAGCTCTTTCGTCGTACCTTTTGGGATACCAGTACTTGATATTCTTCATATACAATCGCACCTCCAGCGTGGTGGTATGTCGTAAGCAAAGCAGGTAGGCGCCTAGCTGACGGTTGTTTTGCCACTGATAGGCATTCTATTGTCCATCCTCCTAAAGCAGAGATTTGAAGCCAAAGGTTAGAACTAGACAGCGAGAAGAGATGCATTAACAAAGCCAAATTTGATTTTATGTTTTTGAAAAGGCCTCTGTATCGTTATTAGAATGGATTATTTGAACCCACGTTATCTGAACGGTTTATCAATCATTCGTTGGTATATATTTATTGGTTCTTTGGATTGAACTAAGTTTTGTATTGATTTTGGCTTGAAAAAAGAGAAGGATTCACAAAGGTAAAGTTTTATTCGATGTTGTTAATATTTATTTCTATTTTATTTTCAATAGTAATTTCAATAGCCCAGCTTCGTTTTTGATTAGACTCATTTCCATTAGGATATCGATAGTTTCGATAATGAGTTGATAGCGAATAATTGCAGTTGTTCTCAGGATGTCTTCTTTCTTTTCATCATAATGTTTCACAGGAGCCTTCTTCTTCGCAGGAGCCTTCTTCCTCGCAGGAGCCTTCTTCCTCGCAGGAGCCACAGGCATCAACTTCTGTTTCCAGAGTGACTATCGAGAGTTATTCAATGGTTGCAGCCATCTTTCGTGTTCGATTTCGAGGTATTTTTCAATTTCTTGTCCAATGTACAGTTCAGATTTTAAAGCGCTGTTTTCTAAGTCCTCTTTTTTCTGTACAGGCCCTGCAAAAACTGATGTCCAGGTGAACCAACTGCATAGTTGAGACCAAAAAAGTGGAGTACTCAGGAATTGTGATTTGTATGGTCCAACCACCTAAAGCAGAGATTTGAAGCCATAAGTTAGAATTAAATAAAGAGAAGGTCTGCATTAAGAAAGGCAAAATTGTATCTTTCCCTGATTATTCAAATATATCACAAATTTAAGATATTTAGTTTACTTCAATTTAAACCCTATTTATTTGATATTCAAATAACCGAAATGATATTCAAATAACCGAAATTCTTCTATATTTATCTTTCTAAAGATCTCTTGAGACTCACTAATGAGACGGTAATGGATGAACAACAAGATTTTGACATTGAGTTTTCTGGCTCCCATTGCTCTAACAGTTGTTCAATAGCTGTGCGAAAAAGAACTGAAGCACTCTATGAGCCAGAAAGCCAAATTTTTCCACTTGATAATGATGTTCTTTGTTTAATTTTCGCAAATTTCTTGGACTCGAATAGCCTCCTTGCTGTTTCTTGCGTTTGCAATCAGGTGCAGTTGATTCTCGTGGTTTATTGGAACAGTGGAACGAAGTTGCTTCAACGAACAGCGTTTGGGCTGAAAGGTTCACAGAGAAGGGATGGCTTATACCTCATTTGAATGGCAATTCTCTTTTGAAAAAATTCACTTTGCACAGCTGTGAGCCGAAAAACACAGTTCTACATTTTTGTTCTTCTAGAAGAAATGTTCGATCTGAGCCTTACAATAAAGGGCCTCGACGGGCCTCGATTCAGAATGATGCACCGCTTTCTACAGTCTTCTCATGTATTCAAACTGTTGTTCTTTCAACTTGCAGGCAAGTTTTGCATTCGTGGAGATCATTGTACAATTACAGTCACGATTTCTTTTCTACTTTTTAGTATCTCAAAAAAAAACAACAAAACCCTTTAGTTCCCTTCTCCACAGTGCCCTCTACACTCTGCAAAAAAGCCAATCAGTTTGTTTACTCAATTCTTGCTAAACTTGCGAGTGGAGTCCAAAAAGCATTTCTACCGACGAAATCACTCCCTTCCAAGTTATTGCACTCTTTGATAGACCTCACACGGTGTCTCTATCTCAAGTACCCATCTTCATTCCAAGTACCAAACTTCCATTTCCAAGTACCATACTTTTTTCATTGAAAACTCAGCACCACGACTTTTTCGATTCGACCTATCCGTTGACGATCTATTTTGCCGCCATTTAAACCTCAAATTGGCTGACGCGTTGTTAGCAATGGTGATTGATATCGTGATGATTGACTGGAGTCAGCTTGAAGATACCAGGCCCTTTCCAACCCGACAATTTTTTCACACTCTAGAAATTGTGATCAAATTAAGACCCGAAACAGTCTCATTTCCTTTGAGTTCTGAACTCCAAGATGAATCACCTCCTGACACGAGGCATTATTGGGACTCTAGTTGATTACTACATGGGCCCTTACTCTCCTTTGGTGAAATTCCCTCGACGCGAGCTTCAAGGACGAATCACTCGGAAAGTGGGGATGAAGGAATTGATTAGGTAGTGCCTGTTTGACCCTCAATCAGCAGTATCTTGAACACAGCAGTCTGTTCGCACTGCTTCAGCCCTATCAATGATCCATCTCCTTTTTGGACTGATATCGGTTGGAATCAGTCACTGGAGCCTATTGATTTGCTTGTGCTCGACAAGGTAGCTAACTTCCCACTCAACTAACAAGGAATTTGCCAAACATGTCATTCAAATGGGCTACAATACGATCAGTGCTTCCGAAATGTTCTGTCATCTCTCCTACCAGAGTCCCGAGCGATCTTTTTCGCTCATTGAAGTAATCATGGATGTTCTTTGCACGATCAATTGGCCCAGCTGCCGGTATGCATTCAGTGTGATCCAGGCGGTTC
>SDBV01012507.1_pt1 | contig 10869 bp, 5 predicted proteins | sample 2277081 | NCBI WGS metagenome assembly SDBV01 (sample SAMN10402039, study PRJNA504765) | marine sediment metagenome | isolation source: marine sediment core GS10_PC15, 223 cmbsf | place: Arctic Ocean: Southern Knipovich Ridge | collected 2010
TCAGACAAGGTTAAGGGGTTACCACTCTCAGTCCGCCAATCGACATACGACTGCACGCCAGCCTCTTCCGCAGCTATATGATCCTTAAGTAGCAGAAGCCTAGCCTCGATGCTACTATGAGTTCCGTCGTCCACCATTTCGAGATACTCGAAGTGCGTATCTATCGAGGACTCCGGCGGTAAGGTTAATTCCGGGATAGCATTAGCCGGGATATCTAATTCTTTTATGAGGCGATTGACCTCAGTGTATGCTTCCTTAGTGAGTATCTTGGCCTGCCCCCATACGGCTAGCTGAGCGTTCTCGCTAGGATGAGCCCTTAACCAATCCTGCCGGGGATTAACCCCTATCTCAGCCTTATGCTTTTTAAGGAAAGCAGCCTGCTCATCCTTATCAGTAATCGCCCAATACTGATTGAGTAAAGCAAACTGAGTCTGAGAGAAGTTACCCAAGTGAGCGTTCCTAGTGCGCTCATCTTGGTCGAACTCTTTAAGCGCCTCTTCGTCGCCGGCAACAACAAGAATCTCCCTATCTCTCCACATCTGATAGTATTGAGCAAATGTAGTCTCTCCGGTCGCTGGATCGGCATTAAGGGATACCAGTTTCTCGCTAGGTAAAATCCTAAGATTCTCATTTATAACTCTAGCTTCAGCGATAGCCCGAATATAATCCGGGTAACCTTTCTCTGTCGTCAGGGTAGCCGGATCCACGCCGGCGAACTGCGATGAAGTATCCGTCCAGAAATCAGCCGTATCATAGTAAGGTTCAGTTATCCCATACTGCAGATTATCCGAATACTTCGGCAAGCCCAACTTCGGCCAGTTCTCAATCCAATCACCGGTATAAGTCTGAACACCGGCTCCTACTATTGCCGGGATAGCAACCTCTAGAGCAGTAACCGGATCTTCCATGTAGGCCTCGTAGATATCCCAAACAGCGAAAGGAGCTATCCTTTCAATCCACTGCTTCACATTAGCAACATCGACTTCCTCGCCAACGAATGTCTTACCAGTCCAAAAGTCAATTATGATAGAAGCCAGAGGCGCACCCTTGCCTCTCACGAAGTTTGTTACGGCCATTAAAGGATTGACTTCATACTCAGCGCCAGTAACAGACGATACACCTGTGCCATTGATAACTCTAGCAAAGAAGACAAAGAACTGCCGGTAACCACCCCAAGGATCTATTCTAGTATTCCCTATCCTTACCGACATATACTCAGCGCTCCGGGGATCGAGTTCTACAGTCCACAATCCCATAGCAGCACCAAGCAATATAATACCGCCAACGACACTAACAAAGGTCGCAGCGTTTTTCCACGCTTCTACCCTCACCCTTGGGTTAGCGTTGACTAAATCTTTAATAGATAGGATCCTACCTATCGTCATTCGAGGGGCAAAGAACACTGCACTGAGAGTCGGAGCTAAGGGAGCAGCCATACCCAACGATCCCCTAGCAGTGAAGTTGGCAAGCATTTTGGAGAAGTCAACCATTTCCTTTTGTATATCGAATACTTGTCCAACCGGCAATGTCTTCTCGCCTCTGGCATACTGCTCACTTAGTTTGAGCATCCCCCTGTAGTAACTCTGAAAGATCAGCCAGTTATGGACGTTAGTGCCGGTTTCAAAAGCCCGAGCAGATATCTTAACCCAAGGTAGCTTAGACGTAAGCCTTGGTATTAACCTCTCACCAGTAAGGTAACCAAACTCTTCAGTTCCTCTCCATTGAGCGGTCCCCTTTGGTATTATAAGAGGCCTCAGGAAATCACCGCCTTGCTCGGCTGCCACTTCATAAATCTGATACAGTGGATCCCGGGTAATCTTTTGCCATGAAGCCTCGGCGGACTTCTGGCTCCATATCGCCTTCCATGCGTCGACGTTAGCCTGAGCAAATGATATCGGATGGCTAGCAATAAGCGGAGCCTGCTGTCTCCAAAAGGAGAAGTCAAAGGATGCCTTATTCGCCCGGAGAAAGTTACCAATATCGATAGGACTCCATCCTATCTCTTTCAGAACTTTAATAACATTATCCCTAACCGGCTTCGGCCACAAAGGTATCTCTGCAATCGCATCATTGATTGGCGGTTCGTAGCGAGTAGGTGGCGCTACCGGATAGGCCACGTCTCGAGCTTCCATCCTTGCTAACTGGTATTGATCCTCGTCAATCTCACCATTGGCTAGCATTGTCGAGAGCTCTAGTTCTACCTTCGCAAAGGCCAGATCAATCGACGTCCGGGTATCTTTGACAACAGGGTAGTTGAAGTCGGGCTCGAGCAATGTCCTATAACCTTGGGGTATATCTGATAGCTTCCTGAGGTAGTCGGCCATATCCTGATCGATAGGTATTGGGGGCTGGCCTGATTCTCTGTATATACCCTCGACTATATCCTCGAGGGGCTTGTGCTCTTCAGTTATTTTCTCTATAGCTTTGAGCACCTTCGGCTGATCACCAAAGACACGCTGCAATCTAGTGAAGGCAGATCTACCAGTGGGGCCAGGCTCTCGAGGGATCGCCCTACCACGAAGAGCGTTCGTCAAGGCCGTATGTGTGCTCATCATTTCAAAGGGCTCATCCTTCAGTGTCCGATAAACCTTATCAAAGAGCACAAGCCTCATTTTCTCCGTTAGATCAGAAAGATAGTCAGTCGTGGCAATAGGCAACTCACCGGCCATTGTCTCCCTGATTGCCTGACTCATTGCCTCTTCGACCGGCATACCCTTTTCTACAATGAGCTCTTGAGCTCTGGCTTTCAATAATTCAGCCCGAGCAGTTCGCGCTTCTCTCCTTAAATTCCTCGTTAATTCCCAAGCGTTTATTGTCGTCGGGTTTTCTATATACTTGCCAAACAAGTCTAGTGTTACCTTGGCCTGAGCCGGGGTTAGGGTAAGGTTACCGACAATCTTCTCATTAGCTACTGCCTGCTCAGGTGTCCTTTCCGGAGTCGCCGGCAGTGGTGGCTGTAAGCCAGCTTCAGGTATCTCAACTGGTGGGGGTTTCTTAAATAGCTCTCTCTTTTCTGCTAGTGTTGCCTTGGCTTCTTCAATTGTGTTGGCGTAGAATGTAGTCCCCGTTACTTCAGTATCAGTGAATTGCATCCCAATATCTTCCTGAATACCATCATAGCGAAGCCCTGTTTCTTCTACTATCTGCCTGCTAACCACATCTGGTTCAGCAGGTAATGGGGCTAATTCTTTGGGTATCTCAACTGCTGGGGGAGCTACTTCTTTCCCTATAAATCTAACTGGAACATTCTCTATTCCTAAATCTTGCGCCACTATTAGTCTATGAATTCCGTCCCAAACTATACGAGAGCCATCTTCTCTAACTCTTATTATAATAGGTTCTGTTATCCCCTTTTCCTCAATCTCCTTAGTTAATCTTTCCAAAAATACCTTTTCGTCTTTCCGAATTAAATCTAATGGTATCCGTGTTTCTAGTTTTGATATTTCGTCTAATGGTAATGTGGCTTCAGGCATACCGGGTTCGGCGGTGGGGATTGCTGGTCTAATCGCAGATAAAATATTTATCTCTGCCGTAGTCAAATCTTCAAATACCTTAGAACCGACCTTTCCTTCAAGACCGGCATCCTTAGCCTGAGTAACCCTTTGTTCCACAGGCGTCGCATCCCAAGTTTCCTTTGTAATTCTTGCAGGCCTAATCTCTTCAGGTCCACCGGGCAAGAACTCACCGGGAACAACAAAACCACCCTCTTCTTTGAGGACGTCTCTAAGTCTCTGATACCAGTTACCGGTCTTTGGATCCTTCTGATATCCGAGTGCTATTAGTTCAGCATTAGTCTGGCCCCTAGTCTGAGAAGGTAATACTCTGCGGAGTGAAACGCCGGCGCCAAAGACTGCTAGTGGAGCTGTCGCTGCCAGTGTCCGGAGTATAGTATCCTCGATCCCCTCGAATATCTCTTGATTCTCATTGAAAGTCCGGATGCCGGCATTTAGAACGGCGTCTTGAAATACCTCTTCGAGAGTCTCTATTATCTCAATCATAGTGAAGGTTGTAAGCCCCTTCTTTAGCAAAGAGGCTAGTGTTCGCTTCGATACCTCTTCTAGTATCTCTTTAGAAGCCGTCTTGAATATAGCAGGGAGCACCTGTCTCAAATAAGGCAAGTCTCCTACTACCTCAATAGCAGACATAAGCAAGCCAATCGGTAATGCTAGCAGGTCGGCCTGTCGCTCGGTTGCCCCAGCAGCCAGTAAAGCGTCATAGGCGTCTTGAGCCTGAGGGGGAGTAGCCATAGCAGCCCCGGCAGCCATACCAAGCAAGAGGTTACCGGAAACTGCTGTTACAACGACAGTCGTCCCCATAATCGCTAGCATAAACGGAGCGGTAGAAGCAAACTCGTAGATAATAGTCTTGAGTGGGTCTGCTATCAACCGGTCAAGGATACTTACTCTAGCAAACGCTGGGGGAGCTAACTCCGGATGCTCGTCTACCCACGTCTCAAATTCATTCTGATTAAGTGTATATACTCGCCGGAACTCATTCCTTAATTTCTGATTGCCAGCATTAACGGCGTCAGCCCATTCGTCTCCGTATAAATCCCTCTCCCAATCATACATATCCCGGAAGAGGAAGTTAGGTAATGCTGACACCATGAACTGCTTTGCCTGATGATATAAGTGCTGACCGCCATAATAGAACGCATCCCAAACATCCTTAGCAAAACCTTCATCCGGCAGATCCTCAAATTCCCGGGTAACCACATTATAAGTGCCTACCCAAAAACCCTTTTTGTCGTAAGCCTTCTGAGTAGTCGTGTCGATAACCAATTCCTGATGGATACCATTAACCGGAGCAACAACACGAATGATCTTAAAGAAGCTGTTAATCTCATCCGGGTTGTAACCCATGAACTCGAGCAGAGCCCTCTTCTCAGGGGTTGCTCCCTTCCACTGAATTGTCTCGACGAAGAGTTCCCAATCTTCCTCGAGAAGCTTCTGGAACTGCTCAACATTCTTGAAGTCGGGGAATACATCTTGAATAATAGTATTTACCCGGACTTCCTGATCCTTGAAATCCAAGGTTAAAAGGATATGCTCTTCAGTAACTCCGAACAATCGCAGAATAGTCTCAGCCTCTCCTGCTCCTACTCTCTCATATAAGTCTTTAACAAAGCCGGCGTAGTCAGTGGCAAGCCAGTATTGAAGGCTCTCGATAACTATGCCCGGAATCTCGTCAGGTGAATAGTCCCAAGCATTAGGCGGACCAAACATATGAGCATACGGCTCTCTTAAAAGCGCTATAAGCTCTTCTCTCGGCCGATTTAATTCAGCAAGGGCTTTAGTAATAGCCTCAGGATCAGGCAATATATAATACTCAGGATCGCCACCAACAACCGGAACTACCTTAACGACACTGCCCTCAGGCACATCAAAGCCTAGCCACTGAGCCTGCTCCCAAGTTAGATACTGCTCATAAGGAACTGTAACCCTTTCTTCAGGTGATAATGCAAGATTCGCCAACTGAGTTGCAGTTACAAAGTTCGATCCTTCAATACCATAAACCTGACCGATCTCTGTTAATTTAGCGAGGTCAATAACTGGCGCTGTTGGCCTTTCTACCAGTGGAGGCTCTGCCTGCCATTGAGTAGCAGCCTGAACCCATTGCTCGTAATAAGGCTTTAGCCTTTCTTCTGTAGGTTGCACCGGGAACTGGCCTGTCTGAGAAAACTGTCTCCACCAATCACCCCAAGCAACATCGAGTTCGTAGAGTTCCCTCGACGTTATCAACGGACTAATCGGCCGGACCGGAGCCACCTCTTCCTCTAAAACAGGCTCTACTCCTAACTCTGCCTCTTCTGCCAATCCCGGCTCTTCCACGTCAGGCTTCTTGGGCTGATTACTTTGCTCAATCCACGTTCTAGTGCCGTCTTGATTGATGCGCCAATAGCCCGGTTTAATTGTAAACTGTGTTACCATCTATCACCCTGCTATTTGTCTATTCCTGCCAGCCGGGATAGGCCTACGCCTTTTGGCTGACTGTCTCATCTTTTGTATACCCGGGCTAAAACCCTGCCCGGCTACTTGTCTACCAGCCGGGGGCTTCATAGCTTCCTCCACCTGACGATCAAATTCCTGATGGGTCAAAGTCATTATTACCTCCTTGACATCTTAATCATTATCTGGTAGAATTACACTATGAGTTCACCCAAACATCCTTGCGTAGAGTGCGGAAAGCCTTGTGATTATAAAGCTTTAAGGTGTAGAGCTTGTAGTGATTTACATAGGCGAACAGATAGCGTTTGGAGTCATTTCTATCCACACCATTGTATTGATTGTGCAAAACCTATATCAAGAGGCAAACACCTCCGTTGTCATTCTTGTGCCGCTAAACATAGATGGCTTACTGGAATACCACAATTAAGTGGGACTAATCATCCTATGTGGAAGGGTGGTAGAGTAAAAACGGCTAACGGATACATTACGGTATATAAGCCAGACCACCCAAGAGCTACTGGTGGTAATAGAAAATATGTGCTTGAGCATATCCTTATATGGGAAGAAGCACACGGCAAACCGCTTCCACAGGGTTGGATTATTCATCACATAAACGGTATCCCTGATGATAACAGAATTGAGAATTTAATAGCTTTGCCAAGAAAGAAACACTATCTAGTGCTTCAAGCTAAAGCAAAGCGTATCCAAGAACTTGAGGCTCTACTAAAGAACCAAAAACAACTACTTTAGCTTATATACTATGCCATTAGCTTTCCTCTCTACTTTTGCGAACTACAGTCTCTCTGCGTTCACTAAGTCTCTCGGATTCCTCTGGGGATCTCATTTCCTCTTCCTGGGATATCTTTCCACCACCACCTGTTTTATCAAATAAGTTGACTAAAGGCTTAACCGATTGACCAGCACCTAGACCGCCCTTTGCCGGTTCCAATCCCATCGAACCGCCCATAGCCCTATTCCGAAGCACCATTACAAGTTGTTGTAGTGTCATCTTGGCAAGAAAATCCTTACCATCATCTATCTGCTGATGCCCGACCAGATAGAGGGTTTGGGCTATATCGCCAGCCTCGCCCCTTTCAGCTCTGGCTTTCATTATCTCACCTGTCGGATTATCGAGCTTCATAATATCCTGAAATACAGTGTGTGTTGAGTAACCTAGTGCCTTCGCCTGCTGACCAATAGCCATATTAGCGATATTTTGTTCAGGTGAAATGGAATGGAACTCATACTTAGTAGCAAACTTCTTATCAATCTCACTGGCAGCATATTCCCTCTCGGAGCCCTCTTCGCCAATCTCAACATGATATCCAGCCTGGACATATTGTTTCTTAATCATCTGAGACATAGCCCGGTAGAAGAGTGCCATTGCATTGAGTCGGGGTATGAAGATGGCATCTTTTGAAGCAGTCAATTTTGAGATAGCAACAGCGCTCAGGGGGAATGAAAGAGCGCCGTAGTCTATATTCGGCAAGCCACCGCGCTGTAGGGCACCAACCAGCATATTATAAAATAGCCGAGTAGCATTTCTTACATCGGTGATAGGGACCAGAGTGAGTTTTTCATTTGCCCCGAGTTCAGTGATTTTACGAAGCCCATAAGGACTCTTGAGTGGGTCACCTTCATTCGGGTCCTCTAAATTGGCCACTAAAGAACCCTCAAAGCTCATTGCTGTAAGAGTCTGTAGAATTGAGGCAGCTCTGTGGAGTTCTGGAATCAATCCTCTATTAGCAGCGAAGATGCTCTCACCCTGATACTTAAGGCCACCAATGTCCATCAGGCTTTGAAGGCCAGCACCGGACTTCTGGAAGATAAAGGGCGGATATCCTAAGCCGTGTTCCCTCTGCCTTTCTGGATATTTGGTTGAATCATTAGTCTGAGAAGCGCCCTTATAGAGTTGTGCCCCTATATAAATCTCGTTGACCTTATCATCCCAAAAGTCGACAACCCGAGCATTGGCAGACCGGATAACGATTCCATAATCCCTCTCAATCTGGACTCTGGACCGGGTAATTTCCGGAGCACCCCAAATAATACCCTGTGAATCAGTTTCATACATAAAATACCGAGTATCTACTGGGGAGATATCAGGCAGGAACTTATCGCCATCCTCCCTCATCAGCACCCTGCTACATATCGCTCCCCGAACTAATATCTGCTCAATGAGGAATCCATAGAGTGAAGTGAAGAAGGCATTAGCCACCATCAAGTCATTGACATAATAGATATCCTCAAAGAAATTCTCAATAGTGGTAGTATCTTTATCGTTAAGCCCTTTACCAAAGACTATACGTTGCATATTAGCGCCGTTCATAATAGCACCGGAGCGGTCGAGGAATACCCTGGCCTCGTTCATAGTGACATTGATAACATCAGGCGTCGGCTGTCCGTCAAGGTTTTTCATCTGGTAAGGATCAAGGATAGCCAGCTTCTTGTCATCGTCCATGCGCTTGAACAGGCCACTACCATCCATTTCCTGTCTCTTAGCCAGGAACATATTATAGTTGGTGGTATTTCCAAAGGATGAATAAGGACTTTTTGGTAAGGCCATTATACTACTCCTCGTTAATATCTCGTCTGCCTGTGGCCACCACCGCCTCGCTTCTTATGAAAGGTCATCATAATAGCATCAGCTACATCGGGAGATTTACTACCCCTTGCTTTGGAATCCTCTTTGCGTTCTATCTGAAGCTGACCTTTTGTATTAAATGTTTTACGGATATCTGTTAGCTGGGCCTTAGCCTTATCGCTATTAGGTAGATCCAACACTCCATCTTCCAGCTTCTTATTGAAATCCCAATATCCCTCAGCCCTGCGGTTAAGGAAGCGCTCTGTATCGAGTGCCGGCTTACCCGAGTCAAACTCGAGTATCGAATACTCTTCGCCTATCTCTTTCTTGAGCATATCATAAATACCAGCGCCATAGCCAACGACGTCGATATAAGTCCTGACTGGCTTATGTTCCTTGATAAGCCTGACTGTCCGACCGATGGTGTAGCTGGTATCCTGATAACCCCATGTGATAGTGTCAAGGATCTTATCGCCCTGTCTAACGGCAAAGCAGCTCTCATCATCACCATATCTCGCGACGTCGAGGGCAGCAACCTTAAGGGACTTCTCATATTCCTTTCGCTCGAGATCTCTCGACATGGCGAACTCTATATCCGCAAGACTACAGAGGTTATTGACGCCAGCTTCCGGGAAGTCTCCCTTAACGAATACGACATACAAGTAGGAACCCGGCCCCCAATTCTTATAGCGCTCAGCCACTTTAGCCGGCGACATGAGCTGAGGGTAGGGTAACTCCTGTCCATTCCACTTCTTCTGCCATTCGCCGGAAGCGATATCCTCTTCTTTAATATCGAAGTGCGTAAAGTTAGGCGTATCAAAAGCTGTTATATGATACTTCTTATAAAGGTCAGAGGTAAACGTATCCCGGAACGAACCGATTGACTGAGTAGGATTTGACAGCAGGAGCTCATGGGTATTACCGGTAGAGAGGGGGTTCTCTATTGCGCCGAGGATATCGTCCGTCAGGCCGGCAGCGTCGTCGCCAACCACCAGCACATTGACATTATGGTAACCAAGCATACGTTCCGGCTCATCCGTAGCAAAACCTACAGCGAACCAATCCTCAGCTATCTCTAAGCCCCTTCGGGTAAGATTCCCCTCGAGTGGCATCCTCGAGTTATTATAAGCAACCCGGATCTCGCGCCAAAGGATATCCTCGACCTGTCTATTAGTCGGCGCCGTAGTGATAACAGTAGCCGGCTTAAAATTATAAAGGAAGCAGAGGACAATCCCGGCAGCAATCTTAGTCTTGCCTGAAGACTCATTACTCCGGACAGTTACCCGGGGATGTCTAAATACAGCCTGAGCAATGGCAATCTGCATCTTCCAGAGGCGCCAGCCAAGCATAGTCTCAATCCACCAATCGGGAAACTCCCTTGCCTTATCCCGGATATTCTGATCTATTTCGAGTGTTCTTTCTAAATCACTAACCATAATTCTTTAAGGTGCATACGCCTGGTCCCACTCTGGATGATAGTTGGAGTCCTCGGGAGCTGGCGGAGACTTCTCACTTTTATCTTTCAGAAACTTAAAGCCCACGTGCCAGGAGAACTTAGATATAACACGCTGCGAGTCCTCGCCACACTGAGGGCAAGGAGCCGACAACGAGAACTCGCTCATTGGCCGGCGCTGCTCGAAGCGCACTGGACGCTTATGCTTCTCACATACATATTCATATAAAGGGATATTGCACCACCTTAAAATACCTTGAAGCCAATGAATAGCTCAACGCCGTGCGCACCTGAGCCCCAGGTGTGCTCAAAAGTTCCAAAGATGTAGCCAATCTTTAATGTAAACTTCATTTTATCTCTCCAATTTTTATTATAACCGGCCTCTTTCTCGAACTTGAAGAAACCAAGTCGGAATCAAAGAAGCCTGCATAGTTAAACCCCAAACAATTCAGTGAGTTGCTGCGGTGGCCGTTTAGGAGAGCGCCCTTTCCACGCCAAAAATCCGCCAATACGCACAGCCCAATACATAAGAGTCCGCTTCCACTTTGCCACGCCCAGGTCTTCCATGGCGTCAAGGAAGATAATGTCGGCCTCCTGGCGTGTTACATTTATTCTTACCGTACCCTGATACAGTGCATCGTGGATGACCGCTGCCTTATTGTACCGCCCCAGCTTCGGAATTAAAAGTCTGAGCAACCGCGGTATTGAAGCAAAGTCAGTAATAAACCCTTCAGGAACTTCTATCTTGTTATTAGAATACCTTGAATCAATGTGGTAAGTAAACGACCTTTTTAATTGCCACTTCCTACCATCATTAAGGGGTGAAACCATTAAGGGACTTGTAAAACTACTCATACTATAAACCTTTGGTAACTATCCCCTAA
>SDBV01012508.1_pt1 | contig 10869 bp, 11 predicted proteins | sample 2277081 | NCBI WGS metagenome assembly SDBV01 (sample SAMN10402039, study PRJNA504765) | marine sediment metagenome | isolation source: marine sediment core GS10_PC15, 223 cmbsf | place: Arctic Ocean: Southern Knipovich Ridge | collected 2010
GGCAATTGCCGCGTTCGAGCGTGGCCTTCACGTGCTGTGCGAGAAGCCGATTGGGGTGCACGTCAACGACATAGAGAGGATGATCGCCGCATATGAGACCGCTCGTGAGAAATGCGAGGGCCTCAGGTTCGGCGCAATGTTTCAGACGCGGACCACCGGCTCCTGGCAAAAGATCAAGAGTCTCGTCGACTCGGGGACGTTGGGCAGATTGGTTCGAACGACGTGGATCATGACCACCTCGTTTCGCACCCAACACTACTACGACACGGGAAGCTGGCGCGCAACCTGGAAGGGCTGACTTCTGAATTGCAAATTAAGATGTTGCAGCAAGCTCAGGAAGCTGCTAGTCGAGCAACTCAAGAAAACCCTGCTTGTGCCATAAGGGATTTAATAACTAATTTAAGATATGGGGCAGGGCTTGTTGCTGAGGATGTTATACATCAACCAACTTTTGAAATGGTTAGGGATAAGTGCATTGAGTTGGGTTATTTATTTTCGTTTGCTTTGACAAGGCAAAAGCCAGTAGTGGATTGGATAGATTTTATAAGAGCCCACGCCAGAATTTATTTGTTCCCATCTAAAGGCAAAATAAAATTTGGGATATGGCAAGACGAACCTGCTACATTTGCTATTACTGTTGCTAATATAGTTGTAAGGGATAAAAAGAAACCTCCTCTTGTTAATGTCAAACCCAGAGATTATAACGACTCACTTAATCGTTTGCGTATAACCTTTACCGATGCTTCCAAAAACTATGATGTTGGGACTGCTATTGCTAATGATGGAGTTGACCAAGTGATTAGTGGAAGAGTAAGAGAAGAGACAATTGATTATAATGGTATTTCTACTGGGGCACTCGCTACGAAGATAGCGTATAGGGAATTGTTTACAAGTTTATACCGAATGGACTTTCTTGATTGTGAGCTTGGCTATGAAAATGTAGGTTTGGAGGTAGGGGATGTTGGTACAATAAATGATGGTGGTTCGGTTAACAAAAAGATTCGGATTGTATCTATCGGAGAGGAGGAAACAAGTAAGAAATTAAGAATAATTGTTGTTGAGGATAGAGCTTTTCTTTATAGAGAAGTTAATATCGATACTGAAAGTAATGAACATATTGAGGATACTTTAGCTACTCTTGCCGAACCAACAGTAGTGCTTTTGGAGCAAGCGTCGTCAGCTTCAGTGGGCATTATATGTATTCCCGTTAATCAAACATCATTCGACAATCCTTCATTTCATATTTATAGTTCGTGGGAGTTGACAGGTAATTATACTCATCAGGCATCATACAATGAAGGGAATGCAGCCGGAACACTCACACAATCTATGCCAGCTTATCCTGTTACAGTTTGGAGACCAGATGATACTATATTTGTTGATGTGGGAGCGTTTGGAGTATTGACTTCAGCCAGTGACAATGAGTTCTTTAATTATGGTTCATTATGTAGAGTTGAGGATGAAATTATAGCTTACAAAACTGCTGAGAGGCAAGGGGCAACTAATGTATTTAAGCTGACTGGTTTAATTAGAGGAATAGGTAATACCGAACCTGTTGCTCACGGGATAGCATCGGGCTCAGTAGCCGATTTTGTATCACTTGATAACCCTGCTCCCTTTGCTATTAGTATTGCTGACATTGGTAAGACAATATATTTTAAAATACTATCATATTCGGGAGAGGATTCACAAGAGCTTGATGATGTGACTGCCGTGAGTCATAAGATAACAGGAGAGTTTCGCAAGCCAGCAAACGCTTCACTCGTGAGGATAAATGGCAGGGAAGGCTTTACAGATTATTCGGGTGATGCTACAATTGATTGGTATTTGGCAAGTAGAGATACTGGGTTTAATATATCTGCCTTTAATGATGAGCTTGGAATTCCTTGGGTGTGGGGAGATGATGAAGAAGATTTGTTGGCTAATGATTTTCCTTTGTGGGGAGACTATGTTGCAGACCCAGATTTACAAACGGTTATATTAAGAGCAGAAGAAACAGATGGAACTCTCATTGTGGAAAAGAGACTTTTGCCTACTGACGAACAAGAGCTTTTAGAATTTGTTGCCGACTTAAATAGTAAAGACCCTGCTGTTATAAAAGTGACGCCTGCTACTACATTGCAGGCAACGGTAAAAAGTCAAATAACAATTGATAGAGCTTAGAGGTGAATTATGACGATTAGTTATACAGACGAAATGAAATTGGCACTACTTGATAGTGGTAGTGGAAATTGGGGTGCCGTAATAAATGGATTGTTGACATTGGTTGACGCCGGTTACGAAGTTACCTTGAATGCCGGAGCTGATTTAAGTGCCGCTCAATACAAGGTAGTCTATATAGATGCTTCCAATAGTATGCAACTTGCCAAGGCAGATGCAGATGCCACTATGCCCGCAGTGGGAATCTTACCAAATAATGTAGCTGTTGGCATTGATGGTAAAGTAAGAGTCTCCGGATGGATAAACAATGGTGGTTGGACTTGGACGGTCGGAGCCAAGTTATATGTTTCAGCTGGAACAGCAGGTGCTTTAACTGAGACTGCCCCTTCTCCAAGAGCCCAGTGTATAGCAATAGCAAAGACAGCAACGAAGATTTTGATAATTCCGAGTCTTTACATCAATAACAAACTTGCAACCAAAACGAAAAAGATTCGTTTAGGTGTTCCAAGACGATGGGCAACTGCCGCTGGTTCTCATTTTCAAGTAGTCAATACTGAGAATGAGTCGGTGGGTTTGTATTTTTCTGACCTTGCAGTTGGTGCTTTATCCTTTCAAGTTCCTGATGATTGGGATGGGGCAAGTGATATGAATTTGGTCTTGGTTGTTCAAAATAGAATAGCTGAGACAGATGGTGATATAATTGATTTTGATTGTGAAGTTTGGCCAATGGCAGATGGAACGGCTAATGCTGCTGCAACAGGACAAGATGTTGATATGAGTTTGACTTTGACTGGTGGCACTGAAGCAAATAATATGATAAACTTTATAACAGGTGTTATTGATTACAATCACGGAAGCTATCCACTTGCTATAGATGACTGGGTAAAGATATATCTTACTGCTAATATGGGTGGTGGGGGTGCTGAGATAACGGGACCGCTTTTTGTTTTAGATGCTTGGATAGAATACACTGCTGTGACTTCGTAGAAACTTTGGAAAGGTTTTAGTTTGAGAGCTGACGAGGTTTATATTGTTGGGGGTGGTTCAAGTTTAACTGGCTTTGATTTCAGTCAATTGAAAGGTAGAGATTCCATAGCAGTTAATATGGCCGCTTTGGATGTTCCATCTCCCACTTATTGTGTGACGGCCGATAGTAATATCTTTAAGAAACTTTGTGAGGGTTATTTTAATACTGTTGATTCCACTTGGGTGGTGGTGACTAATCCAAACCACTGCTCTATGAAATGGAGAGATGGGAAGTTTGTGCATAGCAAATCGGGGTATGTTTACAATTTGCTTGTTCCAAATATGATTATAAGGAATGCAGGGGTAGAAGGAATTGGTTTTACTTTCAAAGATTTTAAGACCGGTTACAATAGCGGGTTCTGCGCTTTTCAATTAGCTGTCCTTTTGGGTTATCAAAGAATCTATCTATTGGGTTTTGATATGGCTATAATACCCACTCAATCCCACTATCACGATAGGTATAAAAGGAAAAGGATAGGTGATAAGACCCTTGATATATATTATGCAAACTTCGTTCGGGCTTTAGATGTTATAAAAAAAGAAACTGATATACAAGTTTTCTCTTGTTCTAAAATCAGCAGGTTGAATGGAATAATTCCATATAGTGAACCTTGTAGTCCTACAATAGTTATAGGAAAGGATGAGTATCCTAAAAAGTTTTCAATTTTGATTTGCTCTCTTCGCAAACGGTCAAGGTCTCTCAATCACTTGTTAGGTATTTTGATTCCTCAAAAAACAGATGATGTGGAGATACTAATAGAAGTAGACTCGGGAGAGTTAACCATAGGAGCCAAAAGGAATATCTTATTGAAAAAAGCCAAAGGGGATTATATTGCTTACATTGATGATGATGACGAAGTGGCTATTGATTACATTCCGAGAATACTAAAAGCATTAAAACTAAAACCAGATTGTTGTGGTATAGAAGGTATTATAATTCAAACGAAAAGGAACAGAAGGCGAAAGTTTGTCCATTCCAAAAGACATAAGAAATGGTTTGAAGAAAATGGAGTGTATTACCGGTGCCCAAATCATTTATCTCCAGTCAAAAGAACTCTTGCTTTACAGATTGGTTTTCCAGATGTGAATAAAGGAGAGGATAAGGATTATTCTTTAAGACTTTTGCCATTGTTGACGGGGAGAGAAGTTTATATTTCGGAACCAATTTACTTTTATTTGGCAGGATAAGTATGAGATTCTTATTTAAGTATCCGACTTTCGGAAGACCTGAATGGTTTAAGTCTACTCTTGAAGAGTATTATAAAATGTTAAGTGGTTGCCACGAGTATGAATTTATAGTCTCTTGTAATGAAGATGATAAGACTATGAATAATGAAGAGATAAAACGGTATATGGCCTCAAAACCACATCTCCGATTCTTCTTTGATTTCCATCAGAACAAGGTAGCTGCTATAAATGCTGATATGGAAAATGTTCAGTTTGATGTTTTGTTTCTTATTTCAGATGATATGATTCCAATTCAGCCGGGATTTGATTTGACTATAATAGAAGCAATGAAGGAACACTTTCCTGAGTTTGATGGTGCTTTGCATTTTAACGATGATTGTTGTGGTAAAGATAAATGCATTACTCTTTCTATTATGGGGGTTGGTTTGTATAATTATTTTGGTTATATTTACCATCCAGGTTACAAAAGTTTTTATTGTGATAATGAATTTACTGATGAAGCATATCGGTTAGGTAAGGCGGTCTATATTCCAAAAGTAATAGTAAAGCACGATTGGAAAGGTTGGGGACAAGGTGATGCAGTCTACAAAAGAAACACTGCTTTAGGTAGGGGTGATGAGGCAACTTACAAAAGAAGGAAAGAATTAGGATTTCCTAAATAACTTTGGAAAGGATAAAGGATGTTTTCACAACGAGATGAGGAAAAATATATTTTGGACTTTTTTAGAGGTTGTGAAGGTAGGTTTTTAGATATAGGTGCTTATGATGGAAAATGTTTCAGCACCACTCACGCCTTGGCTTTGCAAGGATGGAGAGGAGTTTGTGTTGAGCCCTCCCCTTCAGTATTTCCTACTCTGAGAAAACTTTACCAAGATAATCCTAACATACTATGTTTAGAATTAGCCATTACAAATATATCAGGTGCAGTAGATTTTTACGATAGTGGTGGTGATTTGGTTTCCTCTATAAATATAAAGCACGTTCAATTATGGAAGGAAAAGGGTGGCTGCACTTTTAAGAAGATAAAAGTTGCCTCCCAAACTATATCACATCTGCTTGAAATAGTTGGTTGTGATTTTGATTTTATTAGTTTAGATGTTGAAGGAACCAACTTAGATATATTAAAGCAATTTCCTTTTGATAAATTAAAACAGACAAAAATGTTATGTGTAGAATTTGAAGGGCATTATGAAGAGATGACTCGAATAGCCCAAACTCATAGATTCACATTACTTAAAAGCACGGCGGAAAATCTTTTGTTTACGAGGTGAGAATGGCTTTGTGTATTGTAAATTATATTACCAGAGATAGCTGGAGACCACACGGCCAAGCTCGATTAGCTAAAAGTTTAGAGTTGATTGGTTTCGATGGTGAGTTACTTTTGTTTGATGATGGAAATTTGAGGTGCCCACCACATCGTGAAACCTCTTACGCTTTTAAACTTTATGCTTTGAAGGAAGCCCAGAAAAAAGGATTTGATTTATTACTTTGGGTTGATGCTTCCTTTTGGGCTATTAGAAATTTAGATGGTTTGGCAGAAACGCTTTCTGAGTTCGGATTGCTTGTTCAACATTCTGGATTCACCGTAGGGCAGTGGTGCTCTGATGATTGCTTATCAAGGATGGGTTTAGATAGAGAAGAAGCTTTCAAAATGTCTTTGTTTTCCGGTGGTTTTATTGGTTTGGATTTAATTGACCCTGCTACTCTATCTTTCTTCGATGAGTTTTTTCAATATGCTAAAGAGGGGCATTGCTTTAAAGGAGCTTGGAGGAATAGTAAGGGTGAGGTATCACCAGATAAGCGAGTCTTAGGTCACCGACACGATATGACTGTTGGGAGTGTATTATTGTATCATCGGGGGATACAAATTCAACCAAATAATATCTTCTTTAATTATTACTCTTGGTATAAAAAGTACAAAACAGAAATGGATTTAAGTAATGTCTATTTCGTTTGCGAAGGTGGTCCAAGGAAATTGCCATTGCAGGAGATTGGTAAATGAAAATAGTTTTGATATATCTTCCTCATCCGTATTTAAAACAACCTGATTCTCAGATACCACTCGGTCTTTTATACTTGGCTTCGATATTAGAACAAGATGGAAGGGAAGTAGTCGTTAAGAATTATTCTACCTTTCTTACTCATCAAGCAATTGAAGACTTACCACAAGCAGATTTGTATGGAATAACAGCCACCAGTATAGAGTTATTGCAAGCAAACAGGTTTGCTTATTTAATTAAAGAGAAGTATCCAAGTTCTCAAATAGGACTTGGTGGACCGGGGACAATTACTGATGAATTTGTTGACAGTAGTGTCATTGATTTTATATGTAAGGGAGAAGGGGAATCAGTCATAAAGCAAATTGTGCGTGATTTAGAACGGACTTGTTTGAATAAAAAAATATATGTTGGAGAACCTGTTTTGGATTTAGATACTCTCCCTTTACCTGCGAGACATTTGTTGAAAGACAATTTGGGAGGTAATGTTTTTGCATATAACAAAAATTATTATGAGGGTGGTAGCACGGTGCTGTTGACATCACGGGGTTGTCCTCACCGATGTGCTTTTTGTATGAACCCAAAGCTTACAGAGTTTGGTGGTGGGAAAGTTAGATTTAGAAGTGTGGAAAGTGTTCGCCGTGAGGTCATTCAGATAATGACTCAATATAAGATTAAGCAATTTCGAATTTCTGATGACCAATTTACTACTAATAAAAAGAGAATGGCTAAGATGTGTGAGATGCTTTCTTCTTTGGATGTGGTATGGAGAATATCCGCAAGAACAAGATTTTTTGATTATGAAACCGCTAAGTTATTATATGATGGAGGGTGTAGAGAAGTATCCTTTGGAGTAGAAAGTTTTGACAATGCCGTTTTGAAGATACTAAATAAAGGAGTTACAGCGGCGGAGAATGCTAAGGGGTTGGAAATGGCTCACAAAGCCGGGCTGAAGGCCAGAGCGTTATTTATGGTTAAGACACCCGGCCAAACAGACACAACTATTCCTATTAACATTGCTTGGTTAAAAAGAGTGCCTTATAATTTGGCTGCGTGTACTATGTTTATGCCAATGCCGGGAAGTGATATTTGGTACCATCCGGACAAATACGGAATAGAGATTTTGAATCGTAATCTTGATGAATATAACATTTGTTTTTATGATGCTCACGGCACCAGAGAATTGAAGGATATTATCAGGTTGAAGGGTCGAGATGCAAAAGAGGTTAATGAAGAGTCTCTCACATTCAAAAATTATTTGGGAGAGTTAGGAAAGTTGAATACTGGGTAAAAGAAATGAAGATTTTATATTACTCTGATAAATATGCTTACAATGTAATGGGCTCAAAACGTTCTATCTTTGAAGAGATTAAAGATAGAGGAATTCAGATAGTTTGGAAAGACGGGTCTTTGCTTGGTAAAGTATTGACACATATAGAACAGATAAGACCCACTCAAATTTGGTTGGTCAGCAGCAATCTGATTCTCTCTCAAGAATTAAAAGACAAGATTGAAGTCCCTGTTATTGCTTTTGGATTTTCTGACCCTTGTATGTTTGACCAAGCCCGCCTTTATACCTGCGATGTATATGTTACTAATAATTATAGTGTTTTTCAATTACTCCAAACAAAAAATTTGCAGGTGGTTTATAATCCAGTCGGATGTGATTTTAGATTTCATAAAAAATTAGATTTACCAAAGACATTTGACATAACAGTAACGGGTTGTGCTATTCATAGCAAGTTCAAAAATCCTAAAGGAAGAATAGAGGTAGTTAACCGATTGAGGGATGATGGGTTTGATGTGTGGGCTTTCGGAAACAATTGGCCTGCCCATCCCAAGAATAAATCTCATATAGAAGGGCAGGCCTTTTTGAATGTTATCAATTCTTCCAAAATAGGTTTGGACATTCAAGAAGATTCTTTGCCTTTGTCTCATAGAATGTTTGAGTATTCAGCTTGTGGGGTTTCGGTAGTAACCAAACATCGATGTGAGGTTTTTGCTTTCTTCAAAGAAGATTATGAAATTAAGACTTATACCAATTATGAAAGTTTGAAAAAGGTTTTATTTGATTTGCTGACAGAAGAGCAGTATAAGTTTATAGGAGAAAATGCTTTGAAGAGATGTGAAAAAGAGCATAGTATTTTGAGTCGGGTTGACCACTTATTATATCAGCTAAAGGAATTGTTATGAAATTGGTTTACGGAATCATCACCTGTGACAGAGCAAAGTATTTTGGGTATCACTTATCAACTCTAATTGAAACAATGGATGCTGAACACGATTGGCATATTATAATTGCGGATGATTTTCCCACTCGTGATTATACCTCTTCTTATGTAAAGATGTTACAGGGTCTTGGTTACCGTGTGTCCTTGATTGAGTCTTACCGTAGAGGACCACACTATCTTGTAAACAGAATTTTGAAAATAGCTTCTGAAGAGGAATTTGATTATGGATTTATGGTTGAGGATGACATTTTCTTTATGCAAAAAGGTTGGGATAACCTATACATCAAGGCTTCCCAGTTATCCTCTTTCGATTACTTATGCTACTTCAATTCGGAATGGGCGAGAAATCACTCCAGAGGAAGTTGTGTTTGCCCAAAAATAAAATTAACTGGTAAGCGATTACAATCGGAGGTCAAAATTTTTAGTTGCTTTGGTTGCTTTTGGACTTTCTCACCGAGAATAATTAAAGAAGTTGGTTACTTTGATATGAATAATTTTGGAGTGTGGGGAAGTGGACACACTGACTATTCTAAGCGATGCTGTCGACTTGGACACAATGGAATAGATGGTCGTATTTTCGATATGTTAGATAGTGAGAAATATGTAAAGATGCAGGATAATGGATATGTTACTACTGGGGGTGGTGGGAAAGAAGTTGATAGTGGGTTGGTTGGAGTGCCTAATGGAAAGCATAAAGGTCTTTTCCTAAATGTCCTGAAGAGAGTGTATGTTCCTTACAATGAAATAGAATTAGATATGCTTGGGCGGGAAGTAGTATGAAAACTATTTACGTTTATTGGTGGAGTTGTGTTTCTAATTTTGGAGATAGAATAACGCCATACCTCATTAAAAAGATTAGTGGTCAAAATCCCATACAAACATTTAATCCACCTTTTAATAATAGTTGTTTGTTTGCTGCTGGGAGTATATTACAGTTAGCTAATAAACAATCTGTAGTTTGGGGTTCTGGTTTTATCGAAGAACAATTAACTCCAATATCGGTTAGAAAAATTTGTGCAGTTCGAGGTCCCTTAACCAAAAAGAATTTGGATGTGTTAGAGATAACCTGCCCGGAGGTTTATGGTGACCCGGGAATCCTTTTGCCAAAATACTATCATCCTAATATCACAAAAAAGTTTAAGGTTGGAATCATTCCACATTTTGTAGATAAAGATTGTAGAGCTTTAAGTCAAGATAAGAGTTGGTTAATTATTGATGTTCAAGAATCGGTGGAAGAAGTAATTGATTCTGTTTTATCTTGTGAGGTAATTTTATCCAGTTCTTTGCACGGTCTAATTGTAGCTGATGCTTATGGAATTCCTTCTTGTTGGATAAAGTTATCTAATAAGGTTTACGGTAATGGTTTTAAGTTTTATGATTACTATGCATCGTTGGGTGTTGAAGAGAATCCGGTTCTTGATATCACTCAAGCTATTAAGCAAACGAAAAAACACAAAAACAATTTAGCTGCTTCATTATTGAAAGCTTATCCAGATGATTTCTCGTAAAGATGTTGAAAAAGAATTTCTGAGTGATGATTATCAATATCACAATACCAAACGATTGTTACATTTAGCTTCTTTGGGGTTACCCATCAGGGGCAAAAGTGTATTGGAGGTTGGGGCTGGTATTGGTTGCCATACTCAGTTCTTTATTGACAGAGATTGTCGGGTGGTTAGTACTGAGGTGAGAGATGAAAACCTAACAATCCTGAGGGAAAGATACCCGGGAATTGATGTTAGGAAATTGAATCTTGACGATACCTTTAGTTATAGAGAACGGTTTGATATCGTTTATTGTTATGGCACTCTATACCATTTATCCGAACCCACTCTCGCTATAAGAAATATGTCCCTTCATTGTAGAGAGTTACTCTTATTAGAAACCTGTGTATCTTTTAGTTTGAGTTATGGGGTAAATTTATGTCCAGAAGACAAAGAAGGGGTCTCTCAAAGTTTTCTGGGAAAGGGATGCCGCCCGTCACGACAATGGGTATATGATTCATTGAAAAAGTATTTTGAGTTTGTATATCTCCCAATAACTCAACCAGTCCATCAGGAATTTCCCATCGATTGGATTAAAAAACCAACCACTAATTATTTAACCCGAGCGATATTTATCGGGTCAAGAGTAGAACTTAAAAACAAACTTCTTGTTTCTGAAATACCTATGAGGCAAAGAAATGAGTAATTTTATTGTGGTCGCTTATTATACTTTGAACACCTTGTATGAAAAGAGTGTTCAAAATTTGGTTCTCTCTATGATAC
>SDBV01012509.1_pt1 | contig 10867 bp, 9 predicted proteins | sample 2277081 | NCBI WGS metagenome assembly SDBV01 (sample SAMN10402039, study PRJNA504765) | marine sediment metagenome | isolation source: marine sediment core GS10_PC15, 223 cmbsf | place: Arctic Ocean: Southern Knipovich Ridge | collected 2010
CTGGCGACAGCGTCAGCGGGCGCAGTGGTCGACCTCGAGGCATGGGGTCCCCTTGTGTGAGTTGGCACAACCTACACCCTGTCGATTAATTAATCAAGTTATTCATGGGACAATACACTAGATGGCCATGAGGGAACGGCTCGGCCTGAACACCTCTGGGGTGATGATTTCCCGGATGAGGTCTCTTATTTGCAGGAACGCGCTGACGCGGAAATCCTCAAGCAGGGCGCGGACGGGTTGCACTACTTCAAGGCAAAACGGCAGCTTTCACGCGAGGAGGTGACTTTGCGAGTCGCTTCGCAAGATCACATCACCAAGCTACTCCTCACGTCCGATCTCCCCATCGAAGGCATTGCCCAGGCGGTGGCGTACTGGGAGGTCTGCGGCCTGGGACAGGTTCAGGAGATCTACTTGGTGCGCCCCCTCTGGTTCGTGGTGTTCGCGGTCAGCAACATCACTGATCGCCCTCTCCGTCTTACCGGGCTGAACGCGGCGACCGTCACTGGCGGGGCCCGGGACGTCCAACCATTCATGATCGGCCCCGGCGAAAACCCAGTCCAGCTTCCACTGCCGGCGGCTGGCCTGCCGGCTGGGGCGACGGCTTTGATTCCAGTGGCGACTCTCCTTCCTGCATATCGTCACGCCTCAGCGGAAGTGCTTTCTACATCACGCGAGGAACTGGAGCGGGGGAGGATCCAAGAAGTTGTTCATTGTGCATACGAGCAGTCAGACATCGAGGATTTCCTCTCCTGGGGTCCGCGTCTGTGGCCGGCATCCTTGGGGATTCAATCTGAAGGCGAGGAAGCAATCCAGGAGGTTCACGTCCTGGATCCGACGAACGTGTACGCACTGGACCGCTCCTGGGAGATGGGCTCCTGTCCGCATTTGTTCCTTAAGGTTGGCACCTGTCTCCAATACGCAGGAGAACTCTTCGGGAAGGGACCATCTGTTCTTCACAACGAATCTATTCACGTGCCACAGGGCGTCTTTGAACTTGAGATTGCGGAACTTGAGGAGGAAACTACTGAAATCCGCGCAGTTCATGACGCTAACAGAGACCTGTGCAAGCCGCTACTTCTCCGAAAAGGCGAGTTTGTGCACTTCGGTGTGACACCAGGATCGGTCGTCGAGCTCGTGGGCAGGTACCTTCCGGAAGCCCCACACCTCCAGCTACCGCCAGACCCCTCGCGTCGAAACGCCCTCGTAAGCGATTGGATTGTGAAGCGTGCTCGTCCCTTCGGAGCCAAATCCAGACACGACGCGCGTGCCCTGAAACGGTTACCTAGCCGTCAGAACTCCATCTCTGACGAAAGTCCACGCCTCACGGCTGGATACTCCCTCTGATACACGGCATGGTACAAGGCATCAAGAGTGTCCACGATTCCTTGGATGGCTTGCCCCACTGACGCTTCGGACAGACGTGATATCTCTTTCGGGTGTGTGAGTTTGTTGCGCAGCCTGACTCCCGCCCGCAGTTGAGACCACCATTGGGCTCCTGGATCGACATCATTGCCTGAGAAACGGCGGTATAGAAACCGTATACGTTCTTCGAGACGGTAGAACTTTGGCTGCTGTGACAACTCGAATTGCCCATTCTCCAGCCTGATGTCCTGCTCATACAAAATGCTCTGATCAACCAACGGCAAATCCTCGCGGACCAGAAAGTCATCCGCAACAGCGTTGATATGTGCTTCCAAAGCAGCAAACCCTACACTCAGCGATGCGTGAAGATAGGCACCCTCTACGTCCGGCTGGTTCTCAACAACAGCAGCCTTCTCCAAGAACCGCTTCGATTCCTCGAGCAGTTGCGCGGCAAAGTCGTCAAACTCTGGCATAGACTATGCTTTCGCCTCTGCTTCAAGGACGTCGAGAATTGCTTGCTTCGCATGATACTTCTTGATTGCCAAGTCAACAGATGGCTTACTAATCCCACTCCCCTTCTCGGCCTGCACATAGAACAACTCCGCAAACCGTCCTCTTTCTTTGGCATCAGTACGGTAACCTAGTCCACGGTAATTCTCCGGATCTGTTTTGTGACGACCTTTGGCTAATACAGCTGCGTTCAGAGGATCTTTGTCACTCGATTTACGGAGTTCGTAATGACGCTTCAAACGCACGTTGTTCTCATGGAGCACACCCGCCACGAAGGCCCACGCGGAGAGTACGGCCATGTTTAGAGCCTTCTCGGCATAATCGACGTTGACGCGGCCCTTCTTAGTATGCCCCTCAAACCACTCGTGTTGCGCCCCTATAAGTGCCGCAAACTCTTGGCCCGCCTGCGCCAACGAAGGATCCTCCCAGAGCTTCGGCTGCTGGGTCTTGAGCTCATTCCACTCCTCATTGTCTCCTCCGGTGCCTGCAATGATCGGTGTGGTCTTGACCTGATCAAAATTCTTCGAGGCCACCGCGCGACCGTTGAGGTGGTTCAGAATGAACGTTCGAGCTGCCCGTACCGTAATTGGCTCGCCACGCTGCCGCCTATCGGCAAAATCCACACCGGGTTGAAGGAGACCAATTTTCTGACACCAGTCCCGAAGCCCTGGGCCGGAGACGGTCTCATACATTCGGTCGAGCAAATCAGTGGATACAGCAATGTTGGTGTTGGATATCAACTGCACGTCTAGCCGTTGATCAGGTCCCAGCTCAAAGTAGACCTTTATCCCATGATACTCGTCTACGTCTACGTCGAGAGCTTGCCTAATAGCCTCAAACCGATGTTGACCGCCAATGATCTTCAGCGGGTACTCCGGCTGAAACGCATCCGTGTACTCAGCCACGATGTTGCTAAACGCTCGCCTTTCCAGCGCATCGGACTGCATTCGTCGAAACGCCGCATGATCTTCAACGATCTCGCGATTTGCCCGGTAGTCCGACTGCTCTTCAGGGTCTAGCGGCACGTCTATAGTACTCTGCGGAACGAACTTGCTGGCGCGTATATGGCATTCGCAAAAACGTGCGTTCGTCCGTGCGTCAACAAGAACCCGGAGGTTGCTCTCTAGCGGCTTGAAGGCATCCGCAAACTCGTGCACGGCCGCACTCACATCCTGCACGGAACCTTCAAGATCGGCCGGGATTTCATTCGAGATAGTAGTCTTGGTCATTTTCGCTCGGTTTGGTGGAACTGTATGGGCGTCGCCTTCCATTAAAAAATGCGACAATGGCGGCTCGTTCGCTATTCCGAGTCATGTAGATTCCCGAGCGGAGCACTGGAGCCTCCCCCGGAGAAGCGCGACGCTACTTGAACGCCGTTGTATGTCCACTCAGACGTCGATCACTTGCGTACCATTCGCCGGATCGTCTTCTCGGGAGACGGGGATGACGCAGTCGTACTTCCAGCGCGCCTCGAGCCGCGTGTTGTCCCAGATATCGGTGCTCGGCTGGCGGTAGTTGAAAAGCAGCGTCTTCTGACGGTTCGGGTCGGCCGCGAGGAATCGCGCGACGGTCTGCCGGTCCGGGTGATCGTGACGAGCCCCGTTCGTGGACACAGCGAAGCGCGTGCAGTCAATGAGACCGGGGAAGAGCTTTGAGGTGTTGGCCTTCGAGCCGTGGTGGCTCACCTTCAGCAGGTCGATCCGGTAGCGTCCCCCTTCCGCCTCTGCCAGCGGCGCGAGCGACGCTTCGAGCACCTCGGAATGGGCGTCAGCGGCCAGCAGGATGCGTTTGCCATCGAACTCGGCAATAAGGGCAATCGAGGCCCCGTTGGCCTTGGTGTCATCGCCGTCGTACTCCTCGTCCGCGAGCTTCTGAACATCCGGTGCTCCGGAGAGCCGCTCGAACTGCGGTCCCAGGGGATCGGCGTCCTCCTCGTCCGGGTCGAAGGTACGAATCTTTGCCTTCTCTAGCTCGGCGTCCCACTGCGGCAGCAGCGCCACTAACTCGGCGTCGCTCGGCGAGAGCAGGCGAATCGAAAGGCCACCCGGCAGAGAGTGCGGCACTCTGGCGTCGGGGCTGTCGGTCGAAACGATCTCGCTCGCGAACTCGGCGTTCCAGGGCCAATTGAACTTGACGATACCGCGAGCGAGCTTCTCGCCCTGGCGCGCACCGAGCGGCTCGAGAATCGGTTGGCGGTCCTTGGCCGCGACCAGCTGCGGCCGAGCGTTGTACCAGACCCGCTTGGGACTGAATGGAGGAGCAGTCTCGCGCACCATCGGAATCGTGCCACCAATGTGATCGGCGTCGATATGAGACATGACAAAAAGCTCGACCTCGCCGAGTGCCTGCAGATCGCTCTTGACCGCCTTGTAGGTGGCACCGCGCCCGAGATCCACGATCATGTGGTGCATCTCAGACGGCGTGCCCCAGCTGACGACCGTACAGTCGCCGTCCATCCCGGGGTGCATCGTCACGCGGAAGGACATCGGCGCAGGCTCACAAACGAATGACGGTGAAAGGCTGATCGGGGGCGACGCGAGATGCGACGGGCGCGATGTAGCGGCGCAGGTCGTCGGCCTCAGGGATGTCGTCGCCGATCTGCGCCAGTGCCACGGCGAGCATCTGGATGGTGGGGGAAAAGAACGGGATGCCGCGCGCGACGCCTTCTCTCAAGTGGAAGTAGGCCTCTTCCAACTCGCCGAGGTCCCTCGCCTGCTCCACGCGGCGGCAGCCCAGCAGGGTCGCGCCGTCCGGAATGCCGGGGAACCACTGGCTCAGGTTCTCGAGCCACTCGTCCCACTTCTGTCTCTCGGTGCTCTGAGCCCGAGCGATCAGAAGGATACCACCCGCGACCGCGACTAGCGGTCCTTTCACCTTGCCATGGAGCGCCACCTCGGGATCGTAGAGATCTTCCGGCCGCTCGTGCTCCAGAACCGCATCGAACATGTCGCCGGTGCGGGTCAATCGACCTGAAGCGAGGAACTCGAGTAGCCCGAACCAGCGGCGGTCGTGGACGCTGACGGTCAGATGGCCGGGAGCCTCCCGGTCGACCGCGCTGGGGCGGATGAGGTCGTAGAGAAAGCGTATCTCTTCATCATCATTCCGCTGGGCTCCCCACCACGCCCACGGCACGGAGGCTAGGTCGATCTGGCCGTCGGTCTCGAAGCTCACCCAGCGGGGAAACTTCCTGTCGAGCCCGTCGGTCGGTGGCGACTGCTCTCGCAGCCGCCTGACCAGCTCAACCCCCTCCTCGCCGGTCGGCATCTCCCGAAACCAGGTTACGAACTCAGGATCCTCCTGCGTAGGCCAATCCAGCGGCCCTCTACCACGAGCCCAGCCGCGGTCGCCTCCTCGCGTTGCGCGGGGCACCAGCTCCCAGGCCTCCCTCTTCGCCGGAAGCTCCGCTTCGAAGACCTGCGGAGCGCCTCTTGTCTTGCCGTAGAGCGCGTCGATCCGGCTCTGGCCTTTCATCATCAGCACATCGCGCCGGGAGTCGGTTGAGCGAGGGGCTTTCGCACCCCGAGCCGCCTCTGGCTTGTAGGGGTCCGCTCGCACGATCCTGGCGAACTGCTGCCAACCCAGATACTCGTGCGGCGAAACCGCCATCGCGACGGTCTCGGTTCGAACCTCACCCTCCTCGACGAGAAACTCCACCGAGATATCCGGCCCACGCGGGAAGATGATGTTGACGCCGTAGTAGCCGCCGCTCGGCAAATCGAACACGGTGTGCTCGCCGGTCTGGCCATCCCCGCCCGCAACGGCGATCGTCCTTTCGCGACTCCACCACTCTTTCGCCACCTTGCCGCTGGCATCGGTCAGCAATCGCACCGAGGCGACGGCCCCGGTCTCTAGATAACCTTGAGCCCATGGCTGATGAAGCTTGAGCTGGAGTTGGGTCATGGCGTCACCTCCAGCGTGACGTAGGCGACCGGCACACGCAGTGTGCGCTCGTGATCCTGGATGTTCGGAGGCGAGGCCGGCAGAGACCCCGAGAAGCGCCATCGGCCCTCGTTGAGCTCGAAGGTGCAGCAGGTCTCGTTCGACGTGGCCGAGCTGTGCTGCCTCTGCGAAGCCTCTGCGCCGGCCGGATCGACGCATTCGAGCTCCACCTGACCCCAAAGGTCCAGGTCCGAAATCGTCACGAACGATCGGGTGGCGGTGGGCTCATCGATCTCGTTGAAATCGAAGGAGGTCGCATCGAGCGCATTCGGTTTGCTTCGTTTGGTCAGCTGTTCCGGCAAGCGGTGGCGAACGAGTTGATCGACCGCATTGAGGAGGTTGCCGGTGGTCGTCCGCCACACACCGGTGCTGCCGTCTGCCGCGGCGAAACTCATGGCATCGATCATCGAGCTGGTGAAGACGGCGACTTCGTCTCTGATGCCAAATGCCTCCTCGCCGCTGATCGTCGGAAAGAGAACAAACCCCTGGGGGGGCGTCGAGTGCCCGCGCTGAAAAGAGGTCACTGAAACTACTCGCGAGCCGATGCTGGACTCATTTTGGTAGAAGTCGTCTGCGTTGGTCCGGCAGCAGTCTAGAAGGTAGACCTGTTGGATGGCGGGCGAGTTCTTCATCGTTCCGCGCAAGACGTTGACGTCGATCGCGCCGTCGAACTCCCCTCCCGGTTCACCGAAATCGTCGAGCAGCAGCGCCGCCTGCTGCCCGAGAGAGGCGCCGTGCCCGCAAAAGTAAAACACCGCCATGTTGCCCTGGTGAGAGCTCAGCCGCTCGGCCCATGCCCGGGCCGCCGGCCTGACGCAGGCGAGCGTCGCCTCGGGCGGGTTGAATACCGCTGCTCCGACGGGCCGGGGCGGGATGTAACCCTGGGCCTGCTCCTCCGAGATCAGAAGCGAAACACTGACCAGCGGTTTCCTGTGGTTCCGGAACGATTTGATGAACCAGTCGGCGACGGCGCGGGCCGAAACCGGCGGCGACGTGAGCTGGCGCAGTTCACCGCCGACTCGGCTCGCTCCCAAGCCGTGGCCGTGCTGGTATTTCCCGACGCCGATAACCAGCACATGCGTGCCAGGATGATCGGCCGGATGCGCCTCGTCGAGGAACACCAATGCCTGGTCGCTGCCGTTGCTCATCGCCTGGGCACAGTCCTGATTCCCATCGGTTCCTTCACTTGGGGCGTGTTTTTCAGAAGTCTAGCAAAGGAATTCGCTTAGCACCAGCAGCCCGTTCTCCGGCTACGGCTACCTCCCTGTGGCAACGCTGACCACCAGGACGACGGTGCTGGATCTGTTTCCCGATGGGGGGAGGGGGCGAACTGCGGTGGCCCATGGCGCTCGTGGTGATCGGCGGTCTCCTGACCCCCAGGCCCGGACGCTCCTGATCATCCCGGCGGTCTACAACTGGCTTGATCGGCGGCGTCTCCGAAAGCGAGTTTGCGACCAGGTGGCGAAACCATGTCTAGGCCGCCACGGTGCCGCTGAGCGCCCCCAAGTCCTTCTTCTCGCGCTCCGCCCACTCTTGTAGGTTCTTCGGGCGGTAGTTCGCATCCTTCTGCCAGCGGTCGAACACTGTCGCGTCGATGGTCTCGTTGACAGTCTCGACCCAGCCCCTCTCTTTTTCCAATCGCGGCGGGTGGATCTGGCGGTAGAACCTCTTTCCGAACTTCACGGCCCGGTAGATGCCTTTCAAGAACTTCTTGTAGGAGTCGGTCACCGGTGCCAGGTGCTCGTCACCGCGGAGTGCAATGCTCTGGCGGAACTCGAGCCCGGCCGCGGCAGCCTTCTCTTGCATCCAGGCTAAGGGCACTTGCGCTAGCGGGTCGTTCCGGTACCCGCCGCCGATGTTGGAGTGCGCGCCGATGAACCAGCGTTGCTCAATCTTCTCGTCTTGGGACTCGGCTGGAGGCTGCCCATCGTCCTCCTCACCCTCCTTCGGGGTGAATTTCGACCACAGCGTCGGGCGGTAGGGTTTGCGATGCTCGTCGATGGCCAGTGCGTGGTAGGTGTGCTCGAAGATCTTGCTCAAACGGGTGTGGTGGAAGTCGAGCGCCTTGCTGCTCACGCCCGGAATGTTGCCCACCGGCACGCCGAGTGCGCCGACCGTATCCCAGACACCGATGAACTTGATCGGGATGCGAGTCGAGTAGTCGAGGAGCCACTGGTCTTCGAGGCCGAAGGGGGGGTGCGTGTCTAAGTAGTTCTTCTGGTACTCGAGGGTCCAGAGAGGCGTGGCGTCGCTGACGCGCCGGTAGCGCTCGAAGACTTGAATGACCGGCATCGGCGCGCCCGGGTGTAGCAAACCGCACTTGGCGATCATGCCGGTGAGGCTCCGGGCTGTATAGGCGCCACGGCTGAACCCGAACACGTAAACCTCGTCGCCTTCGTCGTAGTTCTCCATCAGCCACTGGTAGGCTTCGCGCACGTTTTTTGACAGACCCACAGCGACGGCCCCGCCGCGGATGCGGTTGTACCACTTCGTTCCAACGCCCTCGTCGTAGTAGCTGAGCTGCTCGACGTCGTTGGCACTGCGCTGGGCCAGCATCAGCTTCGTACGCCAGACGTTGGTGTTGTCGCCGGGCTCGTTCCAGGTGCCATCCAGGAAGATCGCGATTCGCTTGCTTGACACGGCTGCTCTCCTCTAGTGCTTCGGCTGATACCGCAACGGGCCGCGGCGCGGGACGCCGCCGCCCCTGTGAGTCCGACGGATCCCGCGATGCTCGGCCAAGCCCGCCGCCTCGCGTTTTCTCAATCCTTCGGAAACTCCTGCGGAATAGCGTACGATTGCGACAACGCACGCTCGATCTCTAAGAACACGTCAGGGTGCGCCACCGGCCGCCCCGGGCGTGCGGGAACCAATCGGTAAAACACCGGGTCCGGTAGATTCCCTCCGGGCTCTCCGTAGTGATGCGGTACGTTCGTGACCACCAGCAAGTTGAACGCGCTCCCCTGCTCCGCGCCTGACTCCCCCAACCCGCGGTCAGCCAGCTCCACAGCCCGATGAACGTCGGCTAACCACTCATCTCTGCTTTCCCGAACGTACTTGGGGGGCATGTTTCCGTCGATGAAGACGATGTACGGCTGCGCCGGGGCTTTTGCGAGTGCTCTCCCGAGTAGCTGACGGATGTCCAGCCTGAACCATGACTTCGGCGGCCCGGGGCGGCCAAGAACACCTGGGAGATGGCGACTCTTCGCCTCGACCGCGAAGACCTCGCCAGTCCCCCGGTGCGTTGCAAGATATTCTGGATGCTTCCGGGAGCCGTCTCGCTCGTCCTCGAGCTGCAAGCTAAACCCCGCACGGATCATGTTGACGGCCACGTACAGCTCGTATCGAGCCCCTTGGAACTCCTCCGGCTGCTTGAGGCGCTCCACGAAGCGCTTCCTCAACGCATTGTGGTCGCCAAGAAGGTACAAGTCGTAGGCAAGCGTCAGGTACGCGAGGGACGGCCCGTCGGGCTCGCCCGATGCGAGCCCGTCCGACCCGACTGGGTGCCGTGCCTGGAACTCGCAAAAGGCGTTGTACCACTGGATCACCACGTGCCGCTCGGCTGGTAGCTTTTTCAACTCGGCTCTGCCCCATTCATTCCCGAAGACCTTCTTTACGTAGTAAAGGAGGAAATCGGTAAACAGTCGCCACTGCTTCGACCAATGGAGCTCGCTGCCGACCGCAACAAACTTGTAGCCCTGGAAGTCCGTGTGGATGATCGGGCGGACGTCACCGTATTGCTCTCGCCGCCCCTGCTCGCGAGCGATCTTCTCCCGAAACTGTGCCTGGACCTCGGGCGGCATCGGACCGGCGCCCTTCGTCCTCATCTCATCCAACCGCAGGCAGCAGTTTTTGTATTTCCGACCGCTTCCACAGCGGCAGGGATCATTCCTGCCAGGGATGCCCTCCATCTCATGTCCTTCACGTTCTGCGTGACCACCTCATTATGAACAGCCACTCCAATGATGCGGACGGCTGCAAGCAACGGAATCTACATCGCCTCGTCTCCTTGGTTTCGCATATTTGCGCGGTCGAGCGGGGCGAGGTCAACATCAGCCTCCGGAACATTGAGAGAATCGCCATAACACTTGTAGATTACGGCTCGCGAGTTTCTACTGGACGTCGAGAAAGAACCCCGATGATGTTTGCAGGTCGTCAAGCGCCCACTGAGCAGTTCATCCACGGGCGGCATCCGTGGTGCGGAGTACGTGTGACGACGGATGACGTCGCCAGAAGACTTTAGATGGAAGCCTTGGTTTTCCTCCTCCTCATGGTGGTGTTCGGCCTCATCCGTTCGAGGGTCGAAGCGGTGAGCCCGAGACGGCTCGACGCCATCCGGCGCCAGATTGGCTTGATAATGGGGTGGAAGGCGCAATCCTATACCGCACGCCGGTTTGCCGATGATCTCAACAACTGCACCCGGGGTTGGTGTCGATCGCTGCAGACGGCCACCCGTACCGCCTCAAGCGCGTCCTCGCGGGTCGCAGCCAGCCACCGCCGTACTGGGACAAGGTGGTCGATGAACTACAGCAGCTCGCCATCGTAGGATGCACTCAACCTCCGACCCCAGGACCGTTGTGGTTCGGCGTATCACTTATCAGCGCCGAGTGGTCGCCAGGTGCGGAACGGAATGAAGAAATGGAGAGCCCATCTCTGCTGGACGCAGCCGGAGCTGGCCAAACGCGCCGGTTTGGGGAGCACCACCATCAAATACATCGAAACCCGACGTGCGTTGATTCGGCCCGATCAAGCATTGAGCGTGGCTCGGGCGTTGGACGTCACCATCGACCAGCTTATCAGCGGACCATCGATCAACTCGTAGTTTCGGATGTGGCTCTGTTGGGCCAAGACCTCCAGGTCGCCACATTTTGGTGGGACTTGTTGTGCTTTTTCCTGTCTTCTCCTGTCACTTTCCTGTCCACTCAACGACAAACGGCATGCCGCAACTCGTTGTGCGACATGCCGTAAGGTGTTGTGAGTAGCGGAGGAGGGACTCGACTCGAGCCGAAACGAGGCGAGAGCGAGCGAGCGCGGCATGGCCGCGCGAAGTCCGTCACTT
>SDBV01012510.1_pt1 | contig 10867 bp, 11 predicted proteins | sample 2277081 | NCBI WGS metagenome assembly SDBV01 (sample SAMN10402039, study PRJNA504765) | marine sediment metagenome | isolation source: marine sediment core GS10_PC15, 223 cmbsf | place: Arctic Ocean: Southern Knipovich Ridge | collected 2010
AATGTAAATTTTAATGATAATTGTGATTATGTTTCAAATAACAATCAAGCAGATAATAACTTAGTAAATGATGGAGATGGCATTGGAGACGCATGTGAAGGAGATCTCGATGGAGATGGTGTAAATGATGCTGACGATACTTTATTAGGAGATATATCGCATGTAACAACTAATATTGAAAATATTGTATTTGAGATTAATGACAGTGCAGATACAAGTAAAGCATTTGTGGGTAAACAATCCATTAATTTTACAGACGGAACTGACACAATTATTGAATTTACTTTTGATTTCAGCGAAGATAACCTGACAATGGCTAATATTTCAATTCAGATCCAGGAAGAAAATGCTACAACCGGTGGAATAATCATTGCAGGCATCGATTTAACTTCACAAGGAAAAACAAAAACAGTTTATTTGGATAGATTGGCAGCAGAAAATTATGTCTGTGTTAAAGATGAGGAAATTGCATCAATAACGGAGCTTCCGTCAAGTTCATGTACTGGAACTGGGGAAATACCTGTACCTTGTTCAGTTGGAGGAAGTACTTTTGGAGATTATACATGCACAATCATAGGTAATAAATTCCAAGTAAAAGGATTAACACATTCAGGAGTATCAGAAAGCACATACACACCACCAGCACCAACTCCAGCACCTGCACCTTCAGGTGGAGGACCAGGAGGAGGCGGAGGTGGCGGTGGCGGTTGCGCACCAGGCTATAAACTGGAAAATTTCAGATGTGTAAAGATAGTAGAAGAAGAAATTGAAGAAGCAGAAGAAGAAGCTCAAGAAGAAGAAGTTCAGGAAGAAGCAGAAGAAATTACTCCTGCACCAGCAGAAGCTGAAGAAGTAACACCGCCTGAACCAACAGGCTTAGGAGCAATAACAGGTGATGTTATTAGGGCAATTGGTGACGCCATAAAAAGCCTCTTCAAGACCGAAGGAAGAAATATTTATCTTGATACACTAATCTTTGTGTTAGTGTTTGCTGTTGTAGCGTTTATTTTCATCAGCAATTATGGAGGCATGCCAGGAGCAGATCATTTTACAAGATCATCTAGTTTCCATAAAAAAGCTGAAAATGCCCATAAAAAAGGCAAACATGAAAAAGCTGAAGAACTGCATAAAAAAGCCCAGGCACTAAGAGAAAAAGGGGAAAAAATAATCTTTAGGGGGAGCTAAATGGAATGGTTTGAAGAGCTTGAATTTAGTGAAAATCCTTTTGAGATAGATGCATTTAAAACAGATTTTAGCCTTATAGGAAAGGAAAAGGAAGCAAAAGAACTCCTTTACAGGATTGACTCCGGAAGCATGCTCTTAATAGAAGGCAAACAAGGCTCAGGAAAGACTGCATTGTTAAAATACGCAATTGATAACTTTAAAGGTGAGGGAAAAGTCATTTATGTCGATGGAAACAAGCTTAATAAAAAGCTGAACATAAGCAATTTAGTTAAAAAAAAGCCAAAGGGAATGATGCTGCTTCTTGACAACGTGCAAAGCCTGTCAAAGAAAAACAACGAGAGGATAAAATACTATTATGATGAAGACAGGATAAAATCAGCTGTTTTCACAACCACTGACTACGGCAGCGTGGATTTCACAAATGCCATAAAAGCAAGAATAGGGCGTAACCTAATAAAGCTGAAGGACTTAAACCAGAATAACACATTAAAAATAGCAAAAGAAAGGCTCAACAACAATGACATCCTCCCGGATGATGTCTTAAAGCTGTTATACTCCCGCTCAGGCAGCATAAAAGAGTTTCTGGAAAATTGCAGTTCACTATGCAAGTACCTAGTTAAAAAAGGCAAGGAAAAAGCAGAGCCTAAAGATATAACAAACATCCAGAAAGAAAAAGCAGAACAAGAAGATGAAGAAACAGATATATGCCCTGAATGCGATGAAAAGCTTGTGAAAGTAGGGGATAACTGGAGATGTAAAAACTGTGATTTATATTGCGAAAGCTGCGGGGCTTTGGTTGATGATGAGGATGAATCCTGCCCTGAATGCGGTGCTAAAATTAAGGGAGAAAAGAAATGAAAAAGCTAACATGGTACCACAAGCTGGGTTTTTTCAATAATCCGCTTAGCATCAAGCCTGCTGCATTTCATAATGAGCTAATGGGCTGCAATCAGACAATAAAAGAGATAAATAAGAAAGTAGAGGATTCAAATATAATTTTCATTTCAGGGGATTATGGAACGGGAAAAACAACAGTTTTGAAAAAAATTATAAATGAGTTTAAGGGGAAAAAAAGAGTTATTTATTATAATTGCAATCAAAGCGATAAATCCATTGATTTTGACGAACTTCTTACAAATGTAAGCTGGTGGAGAAAGCTGCTTGGAATGCGAAAAAAGAATATGATACTTTTATTGGATGAAGCGCAGGATATGAACAAAAAAGACTTAAAGCAGGTTAAGGCATATTATGATGAAGGATTTTTTAAATCAGTAATTTTTGTAAGCAAGAAAGAAGATATGAAACTAACAAAAGAATTAGAAGAGCTGACCAATAAGAATAAATTCAAGATAGGAAACATTGACAAAACAGAAGCAGTAAAGATTATAAGAAAGAGGATTGGAAATTTAAAATTTATCTCTGATCAGAACATAATCAAGATATTCAATAAGAACAATAATCCCCGATTTTTCTTGAAAAACTGCGAAGATGTGTGCAGGTATGCTTTTGAAGCAGGTGCTAAGGAAGTGAAAGATAAGCATATTAAGATAGTGGTGAAGGGTTAAGCCAAAAGCAGGTATTTGGTATTTTTATTTATTAGTATACAAAATTTGAAAACATTTATATAGTATATACTGATTTTCAATACTAATTGTTCATTAAATAACCATGAGGTGGTTTTAAAATGGTAGAAGGAAGATGTATGAAATGTAAAAAGCAGGTTGAGATCAAGAATGGCAAAGAAGTTGTTATGAAGAACAAGATGAAAGCTATGAAAGGAGAATGCCCTAAGTGCGGAACAAAAGTGTTTAGAATTCTTGGTAAGGCTTAAAATTGCCTTATTTTTTCTTTTTATTCTTTAATTTAAATTCTTTCTAATCACTTTAACTTGGGTATTATCTTATAGGCTATAAGGGCTATTAAGATTATAATAATCCAGAACCACAACTGGTTTACTAATCCACGAGCGAATAATATTAGATTTATCACAAGAGCTATTGCTAAGATAATTGCTATTGGTTTCTTCTTAGAATTAGAGTAAATTTTCCACCCCAACGTTAAGTATTTTATGGAGATGGTGGTATTTATAGTTTTGGCTTTTGGGTATATGCAATTGTATACTGCTATATGGGAGACACAACTGAGGGTTTGTATGTTATCAAAACAATAACCTATTTAAACAACAATAATTAAAACAATGAATAAATATCAATAAATAAAAATAATATTTAAATTAAAGAATGATTATATTGAATTTTTAAAAATGGAACTAGATTACCAAAAACTAGGCTTTAAATGCGGCCTTGAGATACACCAGCAGCTGGAAGGCAAAAAACTGTTTTGTGATTGTCCTACTATTAATTCTGATAATGAAGCTGATGTAAAGTTTGAGAGAAGGTTAAGGGCTGTTGCTGGAGAAACCGGCCAGATTGATATTGCTGCAAAACATGAAATGCAGAAAGGCAGGAAGTTCATTTATGAGGCTGATTCCAGAGATACATGCATGGTGGAATATGATGAAGAACCTCCGCATGGGCTGAATAAACAAGCTTTGGAAACAGCATTAAAGGTTGCTTTGCTGTTTAATGCAAAAATAATTGATGAAATCCAGGTAATGAGGAAAACAGTTGTTGATGGTTCTAATGTTTCCGGCTTTCAAAGAACTGCTTTAGTAGCACAAGATGGTTTTATTGAAACTTCTTTGGGCAAAGTTGGAATACCGACAATATGCCTGGAAGAAGAGGCAGCGCAAAAACTTGAAGATGGAAAGGATTCTGTTAGGTATAGACTAGATAGATTGGGAATTCCATTAATAGAAATAGCAACTGATGCTGATGTTAAAAGTCCTGAACACGCTAAAGAAGTTGCAGCTTACATTGGAATGGTTTTAAGGAGTGTTGGTGTTAAGCGCGGTTTAGGGACTATAAGACAGGATGTTAATGTTTCAATAAGTAAAGGAGCTAGAACTGAAATCAAGGGCTTTCAGGATTTAAAATCAATACCAAAAGTTATTGAATATGAAATTGAAAGGCAATTAAATGCAATAAAGCAAAACAAGAAACTAAAAGAAGAGGTTAGGAAAGCAAAGCCTGACTTTACTACTTCGTTCTTAAGGCCAATGCCAGGAGCTGACAGATTGTATCCTGAAACTGATGTTGTTACAATAAAAATAGAAAAAAACTACATTGAAAATCTAAAAAAACAGCTTCCAAAGCTATTGATACACAAGGAAGATGAATTTGAAAAGAAATACAAGATAACAAAAGAGCTGGCAAAAGAATTAATTCACAATACTATTTTTGAATCATTAATTGAAAAATACAATAAAATTGAACCACAGCTAATTGCCCATACATTAATCAATGTTCCTAAAGAAATCAAAACAAGATTTAAACATGATATTTCTAAATTAAATGACAAAGATTTTGAAGAAATTCTGGATTATTTAAACAAAGGCAAGATAGCAAAAGAAGCAATTATTGATTTATTGATTAAAAAAATAAAGAATGAGAAAATAAAATTAGGGGAATTTGCAGGAGTTACTGAGAAAGCAATTGAAAAGGAAATTAAAGAGCTGATTGACAAGAAAAAAGGCCTGAACATTGGGGCTTACATGGGAATTCTTATGGGCAAACACAGGGGAAAGGTTGACGGCAAGAAGATTATGGAGATGTTGAGGAAGTATGTCAGTTAAATTTAAATAGAATAAAAATTATAATCTAATACTATGGAAAAAATCATAAAAGAAAATTTAATTAAAAATGTTATTTTAGTAATATTACTTGTATTTCTCTATTTTTCGATTCAAAATTACTTAGTAAATAGTAATCTTAAAACTGATAAAGCATTAGCTGGAAATATTCTTGTAGCTGTATCTATTATTGCAGTTACTGCATGTTTCGGAAATTTTGCATTTACATACGAGAAAATAAATCCAAAAAATGTATTTGAGAGGTATTTAGCCCACACTACTACAGGACTATTAATGTTAATAATTGGAATTTCATTAATTTTTGCAGACATACTATTCACTTTCACAATGGGACATTTTGTTTTAGTTGATGTTACATTTATTCTATTGTATATAGCTAATATAGGATACGATTTCTGGGATTTGCTTAAAAACAAAATTAAATAGTTTAAATCGACAGCAAAACCAACCCAGTCAAAACAGAAACAATGCCTATTTTCTGGTTTAATTCCAGTATTTCTTTGAAGAATATTCTTGCCAGGATTATTGTTATTACAGGGAAGGCAGCAGAAATTGGAGCAACTATAGTAGTATACTCAGAGTTTAAGGCTGATCCGATGAATAAAAAGCCAGTGATTTCCAATAATCCCATCAATATTACAAATAATGCAACATTTTTCGGGAATGAGATGTCTTTCTTTGTTGCACCTGAATATATCAATAAAAATAAAATTTCAACTGTTACTAATAAAAAAACAGGCAAAAACCAGCCTAATCTTGATATTAATGTGTCTAGTAAAATATAGATTATACCCCATGCAAAAAAGGGAATTATAGCATATTCAACACCTTTTGCAATATTTTTTAGTCTTAATTTAATTAAATCATGAAACTTAAAAGCTGTTAAAACAGCACCTATGATTATCAAACTTATTGCTATTGCCTGCAAAGAGGTTAATTTCTCTTTAAGGATAATTAAGCTTAAAATCACTGTAACAACCACAGAAGAAGCAGAAATTGGGCTTACAATTGAAACATTCCCTACTTGGAGGCCTTTATAGAAAGCTAAAAGAGAAATTATTCCTAGAAATGCTGTAATTAAAATTATGACCATTGTAGAAAATGTAATAGTAGGAAATTCAAAAAAAATTAAAAATATAGGCAAGGTTATTATTAAGCCGATTATTAAACTCCATAAAAGTGCCCTAAAAACACCGCTTTTTCTAACAGCCTTTGCAGCAAAGAAATCAGCAACTCCCCAGCTGAGCATTGCAATGATTCCGAAGAGTATTCCTGTTGTTAGGGCCATTTTAGTAATATAAACGCGCCAGCGAAGACTTTCGTCAGCTTCTTTGATTTTGCGTAGCAAAATCCAGTTCAAATGACGTTCGGTCATTTGAATCTTTTTCCCAGGTTTTTTTGCTACTGCAAAAAAAGCTGTTTCGAACTCCGGACCTATACCTTGCCTCTAAATGGTTGCGAGCGTCAAGCGAGCCGTGGGACTTCGTCGAAGACGAATGTCGCACCTTGCGTGTCGACCGCGCGTAACCAGTCGTTAGGAGGGTATCGCTCTAATCCAAGCTGAGCTACTGGCGCATATAGAAACAGAAATTTGTTTTGTATATAAATCTTTTATTTTTCTGAGACTATATGGGCTATGCCAGAGCAGACTTTAGGCAAAATACTAATTTTAGTATAAGATTTTAGGTGATTTTTCCCACCCGCCTCCCCTAATAAAGGCATAGCCCCATTTAACTATTCTTTATAGAAGCAAAATGTTTATAAATAGTACCTATTTACTACCTATATAGATGGAAATAAGGAATATACAGAGAACCGGGGATATGCATTATTTGTATCTGCCTACAGCGTGGTGCAGGGAGCATAATATAACTTCTAAATCTAAGGTAGGTGTTAAGTTTAATAGTGACGGTTCTTTGACTATTACTCCAGAAACAACAGAAAAAAAACCAAAACATCTGAAATTTAATATTGCAGAAGACAGGCCTGAAGTTATACACAAATTGGTTGTTGCCGCTTATATCAATCCAGTGGCTTCATTTGAAATAAATATGGATAAGGAGATGGATTTTACCAAATTGTTGAATCAAAAAAGACTGATAAGCCTGGAATCAGTGGAGATTGACAAAAAGCAGATTACTGCTGACGGCATTGTTACTGTTGCTGATCCTGGTTCTTTATTAAAGACAATGGCCAGAAAGATAAAGAATATGATAATAGTCATGGGGATGAAATATGACAAGGAACTGATTGAAAGGTATGAAGATGAGATTGACAGGAGCAAAATGCTGATAGACAAGTCAGTTATAGGGGCTTTAACCTTTGGCAGGACCACAAAACTGAAGAATATAGATTTACATTATATCTCATTAATATCCAAAGAACTGGAGAGAATGGTAGATAGGCTTATACTGTTAGGAGAGGGAAATAAAGATTTTCTTGATAAAATTGCAAAACCCATAGAAATCCTGCAAAACATTCTGCATGATGTCTCAAAGCTTGACCAAAAACAGGCAATGGATCTTGCAAAATCAGTTTCATACATAAAAAAACCAGATATTAAGAACGTAAAAGACAATGATATGGTGCGAATAAGGCATAATCTTATAACAATAAGCGAGGTGATAATGGACTGGATGGTGACTCTAAAAATAGAAAACTAAATAGTTCCTATAGAGTATTTACATCATTTTATTAATAATGTACATAAAAACCAGTTATATAAAAATGGACACAACAAAACCAAATGGCGCAAAGGAAACTGAAATCCTGAATGAGATAAGGGCTTCTGAAAAAAAGGCAGATGAGATAACAGAGCAAGCTGGTAAAACAAGAGAAGACATCCTGCAGAAAGCAGAAAGGGATTCTTCAGAGCTATTAGCAGCAAAAAAAGAAGAGATAAGAAAGGCCCAGGAAAAGAAACTTGTGGACTTTAAGGGTAAGATTGAACCTTTAAGAAACAAAAAGCTGGAAGAAGGCAAAAATGAAGTAAAACAGCTAAAGGCAAAAGCACAAAAAAATACCAGTAAAGCTGTTGAGTTTGTTGTAAAAAAGCTTGAAGAAGAGATATAAAATGCTTAGACCATATAAGATGAGCCGTATTGTAATAACAGGACCTAATAGTATTCAGGAAACTGTTATTAAAGAGTTTCATAAACTTAAGATACTGCACATTGTGGAGCATACAAAAAATGAGCTGGCTGACATAGGAAAGCCATTAGAGAGTGCAAACAAGTTTTCTGAAATTTTAGTTAAGGTCAGGGCATTAATTACAGCATCTAATATAAAAGAAGAAGATGCTGAAGTTGAACTTAAAACTGATTTAAAGGAAATAGAGCAAACTACAAAAAAGATTAGTGATCAGATAAGCTTATACTCAGACAAATCAAGAAAAACAGAAGAGCTTATATCGAAGAATGAATCATTAAAAAAAGAACTCGAAATTCTGAAAAATGTTGATATATCTCTTGAAGTTTTTACATCCTACAAATCACTGGTATCTTTTACCGGATATGTAAAAGATCAGGAGAGTACTGCATACATAAGAAAAGAATTGTCAAAAATAACCCAAAAGTTTATGCTTTTTGATTCTGTTATTGAGAAAAAGATTTTCGTTGCTTTGTTTGTTGATATGGGGAGCAAAGAAAAAACAGTTAAAGTGCTGCAAATAGCTGATTTTTCTCCGGTTAATCTTACAGATCTTGGCAGATTTACAGGAACTGCATCAAGCAATTTGGCAGGAATAGAGAATGAAAATGCAAAGCTTAAGTGGCAAAAGGAGCATATACAAAAGCAAATAGAAAGCCTGGGCAGTAAACACAAGGCATTCCTGCTGGGGGCAGAGAAATTTTTGAGCCAGGAGCTTGAAAGAGCAGAAGCACCGCTGAAATTTGCAGTAACAGATGACGCATTTTTCATAAAGGGCTGGGTTCCTACTGGGGAACTGGATAATGCAGTAGAGATATTGAATAGAGCGACAAAAAATAAAGTTTTTATATATTCTGAGCCGGCAAAGACAACAGATGATGTTCCTGTAAAGCTTAACAATCCAAAATGGGTCAAGCCTTTTGAGGTTTTGATTAATATGTATTCTACACCAAGATATGATGAAATAGATCCAACATTTTTCATGTTCCTTACATTCCCCCTATTCTTTGGGTTTATGTTAGGTGATTTTGGCTATGGCGCTATTGGTTTTCTGCTTTTCTGGCTTGTGAAAAAGAAATTGCCAAAATCAGCAGGTAATTTTATGAATGTACTGCTTTTGGCTTCTGCTACTTCAATTATATTTGGATTTTTGTATGGGGAGGTAATGGGATTAGAAGAAGTGTTCGGGTTTGCTTTGCCGCATTTGCTTAGCAGGACTCATGAAGTTTATAGCCTGCTTTATATAGCAGTCGGGATCGGAATTTTCCATATAAATGTTGGATTGATAGTCGGTTTTATCAATGTGAAAAACGCTCATGGACTGGCCAAAGCAATATATGAAAAAGGAAGCTGGATGCTTCTGCAGGTTGGAGTTGCTTTGCTGATATTGTCAAATATAGGTATGATTAATCTCTTGCCTATTGTAAGCTATATCTTTTTGGCAGTATCCTTAGTATTGCTTTATCTGGGAGAAGGTCCAATAGTAATTATGGAGCTGCCAGGCATAGTGTCAAATATATTCTCTTATGCCAGGCTGATGGCAATTGGTTTGTCTTCAGTTTCACTGGCAGTAGTTGTAAATGATATGGCTGGAGAATTTTTCCATCAGGGAGGATTTGCCATATTGTGGGGTATATTGATTTTGATTGTCGGGCATGTAATAAATATTGTGCTTGGATTGTTCGGGAGTTTCTTACACTCTTTAAGGCTGCATTATGTTGAATTTTTTTCAAAGTTTTTTGTTGGCGGTGCTAAAAAGTACCGTGCATTTGGAGATAAAGAATGAAAATAAAATCTAAAATCGGAGGCGAGATAAAATGGTAGACATAGGAGTTGGTTTAGTTGCAATAGGTTCTGGTTTGGCAGTTGGCTTAGCCGCTATTGGTTCTGGACTTGGTGAAAAGGAAATCGGAGCAGCAGCTGTTGGCGCAATAGCTGAAAAAGAAGAGATGTTTGGCAAAGGCCTGATTTTTACAGTGATTCCAGAGTCATTGGTCATATTCGGCCTGGTAATTGCTATACTACTGATGAACTTAGCTCAGTAGACTAGGATTGAAAAATGGGATTAGAAACAGTAAAAGAAGAAATACTCAAGAATGCAAAAGTTGAGGAAGAAAAATTAGTTGCAGAAGCTAGAGGGGAAGCTAAAAGAATAATGAAAAAAGCAGAGAAGAAAGTTGAAGAGATGAGGAAGGAAAGTGAAGAAGAAATCAAAAAGAAAATTAACACAATAAAACAGCAGGAACTTGCTTCTGCCGAGCTGGAGAACAAAAAAATGCTTCTTGAGGCAAAAAAGGGCATCATTGAGGGAGTTTTTAGTGAAGCACAGAAAAGGATTGAGAGCATGGACAGCAGAAAAACAGAATCGTACATAAAAAAACTGCTTGAAAAAATAAAGGATGACATTGATGCAGAGTATGTGTATTGCAGCAAGAAAGACATCAAGCTTGTTAAGGAGTTTAAGGCAGAAGCTGCTGAAATAATTGGCGGCTTGATGGCAGAAAACAAGGACAAGACAATAAAAGTTGATTACAGCTTTGATACAATGCTGCAGAACATAAAAGAAAATGAGCTGCAGGGAGTAAATAAAACATTATTTGGTTAAAATGCAACAACTGAGATTAAGCAGGCTGAAACTTGGAACTTATCCTTACACTTATGTGAGGACTACTGTGATGAAGTCTTTGCTTTTCAAGAAAGAAGCATATCAGAAGATGATTAAGATGACTTTTAGCGAGATTGCGCAGTTTTTGCAGGAATCGCATTACAAGAATGAGATAAATGCATTGGCTACAGAGCATTCCGGAACTGATTTGCTGGAAC
>SDBV01012511.1_pt1 | contig 10866 bp, 13 predicted proteins | sample 2277081 | NCBI WGS metagenome assembly SDBV01 (sample SAMN10402039, study PRJNA504765) | marine sediment metagenome | isolation source: marine sediment core GS10_PC15, 223 cmbsf | place: Arctic Ocean: Southern Knipovich Ridge | collected 2010
GCTTTCATATGTGTCTCGGTTCTCTCGAAATCCATGCGCCCCGCTCCGATAAACACAAGCTAGGGCGTGCTTAACTTATTGTCAACATGGGTGCATGGGTGCCACGATGGGTGCCACCCTTCGCATTGTTGCATTGTCAAATGGGTCATAGGTGGGCTCACCGGCCTCGATCGGGAGTTCTCGACGGCTACTCACTACCATGCGTTAAAGCGAAGGGTGGCACCCTAGGCACCCTAGTTCAGAAAATATCGCTATATTGGCAGACGCAGACGGCCTCGCCCTTTACCGTAACACCCCGCCGTCCCTCACTTCCATCGCTTTTGTCGAAGGTCTGAAACTCGAAGCGGACCTTGACCCGCTCGCCGAATTCGACAAACTCAGCCGTACCCCTCGTGTCGTGGGAGAACAGGCTCCCGCGCTGCATGAACGAACCGCCCAGGGTGTTGGCCAGGGTCCGGTAGCTGAATTCGACCGGGTACGTCCCTGGCTTCGGTTCAAAATCATTGGAGAAAAAGAGGTTGACGCTGTAGCTGGTGCCCAGCTTCTTGACCGACGCGGGGGTCGAGATAATAGTCATCGCGGGGATCAGGCCGCGGATTTTGGTCATCGTGGCCGTAGCTTCGTCGATGCTCACAGTGACGTCGCCGGAAACATCAAAAAATGTATCGCTCTTTGTTGCTTCTGTACCTTCTTCAGCACAGGCACTGACTCCAAAAAAAGCACTCAGGACCAGCAGCAGAGGGATGATGAATGTACGCATAGGGATTTCCTTTCCCGTTGATTGTTGCAACTGGCCCGAGTCTATCGTACAGACACCATGAGTGCCACGTTTCGCATTGTTGCATTGTGGTCGGGCTGTAAAGGTAAACGTAAAGGTGCCAGCCACCAATTCCCGTATTTGGATTCTCCAGTTCCGGAACCCGGTGCCGGGCACCTCTAACCTTTTATAACGGCACCGACGTACCAGGCCTCCGCTATCCGTTGTCGAGCACGATCCTGTAGCGGGCCTTTCCGGATCGGAGGTGGTCCAAGGCTTCGTTGACCTCACTCATAGGAAAGTGCTCGGTCACCGCCTCGATCCCGTGGCGGGCGCAAAACTCCAGCATCGTCGCGGTGGTGGCCGGCGAGCCGAGGGGCGAGCCCGACACGCTCTTTTGACCGGGAATGACGCCAAAAGCCGGAACCGGGATCGGCGAAGGTGCCGCGCCGACCAGGTGCAGGCGGCCTCGTGGACGAAGGGCCGCGAGGTACGAGTCCCATTCGAGGTCGGCATTGACGGTTGACAGGATGAAATCGAAGCTGCCGGCGACAGCCTCGAGCTGACCCGCGTCGCGTGAGTTGACGACGTGGTGGGCGCCCATTTCGCGCGCCTCGTCAGCCTTTGCATCGGTCGACGTGAACGCGGTGACATCGCATCCCCACTTGGCGAGAAACTGCACTGCCAGGTGACCGAGACCGCCGATGCCGATGACGCCCACGCGGTCGGTCGGCTGTACGCCGAACTGCACGATCGGGTTGAAAACCGTGATGCCGCCGCAGAAAAGCGGGCCGGCCTTGGCCATGTCCAATCCCTCGGGCAACGGAAGGGCCCACTCGGCCTGGCACCGCACCGTGTCGGCGAATCCGCCGTGACGGCCGACGATGGTTCCTTCCGCGCCGGCACAGAGGTTGTGGTCTCCGCTCATGCATTGGTGGCAGCTCAGACAGCTGCCCGAGTACCAACCCAACCCCACCATGTCGCCAACCGCGACGTTTGTCACGCCATCACCAACGGCGGCCACCTTGCCGACCACCTCGTGGCCGGGCACCAGCGGAAAGGAGGCCATCCCCCACTCGTTTTCCAGCATTGACAGATCGGAGTGGCAAACCCCGCACGAGAGACCGTCGATCTCGACCTGGCCGGGGGCGAGGTCGCCGGGATCGTACTCGAACGGCTGCAACTTTCCTGCGGGCTCGTGAACGGCATAAGCGTGGATCATGTGGAAACTCCTTCGATCCAAAGCAACGGTTGCGCAGGAATGGAAATTTCATGTGTGCCACCCTGATGTTCAGGCGCTCAATGTAACTGCAATACGCGCAGCATATCGCTGTTGGAATCGGTAGAGTAGACACAGGAGAATTCTGATGGTCGAGTGGCGTGAACGAGACGAGAACATCCCAGCCGCGACCGTTCGACGGCTTCGCATGAGGAGAATTCCGCCTATTGCCTTGAGGTTGTTTGTACTGTTAGCCGTTCTCTCGCCGAGTGCAGCGGTTTCCACAAATCTCTACCTGATCGAGTCGGACACGAACGGTTTTGCCATCTACCGGTCTGGAAAGCCCGACCGAGATGACATGGCTGAATATTGCGAGCTAGGTATTGAGGAGATGATGGTGCTCAGCGGAAACGCCGAAGACCACGAGTACAAGTACGCCGATGAGTGCCCCTCCCTGACGGTCATTTACAACCACAAGCAAAACGAAAAGGTTCCTGTCACCCAAAGCTTTCTAGAGAACTTTGACGACTGGGTCATGCGGGCAAAGAAGGAGGGCCGAAAGATCGCGTTCCGCTGCAATTGCGGCTGCCACCGCACAGGGCGTCTGGCCGGATACTATCAGATGAAATATCGAGGATTATCGTACGATGAAGCGAAGGAACTCATGATGGAACGCGGAAAGTGGATGCTCCTCTATCCTGGATTAAAGCAGCAGCTGAGGGCCATGGCAGACTATGCGGCGGGGCAGCCATGTTCGACGGAGTCGAAGTACTGCATTGGTACCGAGGACGGAAAAATCGGTGCCAGACCCAACGATATTATCGATTGATCACCCAACGGCCTCCGTTGATGTCTTCCTCGAACCCATCACGATAAATACGTTTGAAACGTTGGGCATGCCCCCCACATTCTGGAGCGAGACTTTCACCCGCAGGAATAATCGAGGTTGCTCGGACTACTCCCCTTTTGATTCGTAACTTTCGTTTTCATCCGTTTTATCGTGACTTCTCCGGAGCAAATTCCTGAATGAGTTCAGGGAGTCAGTTCGAGGATCGGCCCGGTCAGAGGACGGCGATGTAGGGGCCAAAACATCAAAAACTATTACTTGTTGAAGAAGAGGATTTTCTCCTGAAATGGAATGGGGATGTAGCGTGCAGTTTTCAGTAGGGCTGGCCGGGCACATCACACAATATCCGAGTGATTTTGAACAGCACGCATATTTCCCTTCAGATGTACTTCGGTCGATGGCGTCATCTGACAATATGCATTGCGTCAAAAAGTCTGCGGCCTCTGGGTTGCTGAGTTCTCTTACTTCTGGGATCGGTTCCGCTGCCCACACCTCCATGCCGGTCAAGGCGAAGGCCAAAAAGAAGGTAACCACAAGGGCGCCTCCACCGAACACGTATCTAAATTTCCTCATGATGTTGTTCATGTGATATTTCCTTCCAACAATTCGCTCATCGGTACCAGGTTCCAAGGATCCAAGGTCTTTTCATCCCTAGTGTCGCGGAGGATCAGGCCCCTGTCGTGAACCAGATATCCGGCTCGCCCTGGACGCCCGCAGCCATCATCACTTCACGAAGGCGATCGCTCTGAATGAAAGACTTGGCCGCGTCCATGCTTTCGAAGTGGTGGTAGATGGTCACATTGTTCGGATTTTCCTCAGCCTGATATGCCCCATGGCCGGTGACGCCCATTGCCTGTCTTTCCGCGTTGAAATCGTCGTACGCCTGCTTCCATGTCCCAAAATCCACGACATCATGCCTCACAAAAACTGTTGCCATTTTCTGACCTCCGTAGTCACTGGGTTGTTCGACTTTCGCTCTATTCCTGCCTCTGACGGTATGTTCGTCGGACGGTAAAGTCAAGATCGAGTCTCAGGAACATCGGTGTCTTCCTCGGTGCCACCTGCATGGGTGCCACCCATCCATCATGTACGGATCATCTTACGGGTAGCAGAACTATTGCACCGACGTCGACCAAGCCTTGGTGTCGCTGCTCTCAAAACCGTCGGAGAAGATCCAGCCGGTCGGCGGGAGACATCCAATCCTCGTTGTCGCGACCACGATGTTGTCAAAGAAGCGCTCCTGCTCCTGGGCCGAACCGTCATTGTCGTAGTTCTCGAAGAAGATCGCATTGAGGGCGTAGTCGGTGTAGGAGCGCACGAAGTCGAGCTGCTCCGCCCTCGCCTCCAACGCGCCATCGATCCAGAACTCCTGGATACCGTTGGCAAGCCCCGGATCGTTCAGGCGCACGTGAGCCTCGACGCAGTACCACTGGCCGTCGTAGCCGGTCGAGAAGATCGGTGTCGAACCGCTCTGATACCCCAGCCAACTCATGTGCGCGAAATCGTTGTATCCAACGCACTCCACACCGTTGTCCGAGCCGACGCATCGCACCGGGTCGATGCCCAGGGTCTCGCCGGAGCCTTCCCACACATGGGCGATCATTGCCTGTGACCAGTCACTGGCGGCGATGACCGTGGTGCGGGAAAGCTTAATCGGGTTCCCCACCCACCCTTCCTGCATCTTGAGGTACATGCGGTAGTACACCTCGCGGAAGTCTTCGTTCGGACGAATGTCCCGGTTCATGTAGCCGCTCGGGTTGCGGCCAAAGCCGAGCTTGAGGCTTCCGGCTCCGACCTCGCCGGCCTGCCAGAGGGTCTGCATCCCGCGGCTGCCGCCGAGCCCCACGCCGTCTACCACCACGAACTCGCCATCGTCGTCGTCGTACTCGAAGTAACGCCCGTCACGGACAAGTGAGGTGTCGTCATCGAAGTAGTCGCAGAAGATCCAGTCCGGGTGAAGGGTCGGCCAATTGTCACACTCGGTCTGGGCCTGCGCCGGTGCGGGCATGGCCATCGCCAGGAGCACCAACGGAAGTGCGGTTTTCCATCGCGAGCAGAACCGCAACACGGCTATTGGGTCCATGCATCCCACTCTTTTATCGTCCATCGTCGCCGCCTCGGTGACCGTGCCGTGTGTCACAAAGGGAAGGGTGCCGGATTGAATACATGTGGGTGCCGCCTACCTCACATGAGTACCCTTCGATGGGTGGCACCTATGATTATGAGACCGGGTCTCTGAAATCGTGGTAGCCTCGGGTAGCGCGAAAGGAATATCCTCGTCGTAACACCGACGAATAACGCGGCTTTTAGGTCGAGTACGCTCTCCAACTCCTTGACGGGCGAAGATCTGATAGAGCCAGGGACGGTGTCGCGCCTGGTAGTCGCACCAGACGTTGGCATAAAGACTCGGTCTGCCCCGCTGATAGACCGTCACGGTCGGCGACACAGCTACCTCCGCGTCTCGATAACGGATCAATGTAATCTTCGCTGCCGATACTGCATGCCTGCCGACGGCATCGACTGGACGCCCCGCAACGAGTTGCTCAGTTTCGAAGAAATCCAGCGCGTTGTCGCCGCTCTCGCCGAGGTCGGAGTTAACAGAGTCCGAATCACCGGCGGCGAACCAACCGTTCGGCCCGGTATCGGGAGCCTCATCGAGTCCATTTCAGCGACTCCGGGGATTGACGAAGTCTGCATGACGACAAACGGCACGACGCTTGCCAAGATGGCGGGCACATACCGAAATGCTGGCCTCGATGTGCTCAACGTCAGCCTCGACTCGCTACGAGCGGACCGATTTGAAGAGATAACGAGAACGAAAAAAATCGAGCAGGTATTGCGCGGCATCGACGCTGCACTCGAGGCCGGGTTCGTTCCCTTGAAACTGAACGTTGTCGCGATGCGCGGGGTGAACGACGATGAGATCTGCGACTTCGTAGAATTCGTTCGCAATCGACCGATCAATGTGCGATTCATCGAATTTATGCCATTCGATGGCAATAGCTGGAGCCGCGCGAAGTTTCTTCCGTATCAAGAAATGATCTCAGACCTCGAGCAACGATACGTGCTCACGCCCCTGCCAGAGCGTCCAAACCAGGTAGCAAGAGATTTCGCGGTGGAAAGATGCGAGGGGACCATCAGCTTCATTACGTCGATGTCGGAGAACTTCTGCTCTGGGTGCAACAGGATTCGTCTCACCGCGCAGGGTGACATCAAGGCGTGCCTGTTCATGGTACCGGGAGCGCGCTTGCGCGAGCGATTACGATCCGGAGCCGAGCGCGATGAAATCGTGGAAGTAGTGCGCGGTGCGCTCGATCAGAAGTGGCGCGGCCACCCGGGTGCGGAGAATCTTCTAGCCCTCAAGAACGCCAGCATGATCCAGATCGGAGGTTGATGAAATGCGCGATGTAACACGCAAGGTCAACACGCTCCGATCAGCGACAGCGGTTGCTACTCTTCGCGCGTGCGCTGATACTGTCAGCCGCATCAGGGATGGCAACCTGCCCAAGGGTGACGCACGAACCGTTGCAAAGGTCGCCGGGATTCAAGCCGCCAAGGGCACGTCTGCTCTGATCCCGTACTGTCACCCAATTCCGATCGAGTTTGCCGACGTTCGGTTCGAGCTGTCCGAAACGACTGTCGAAATTACCGCTACGGTCACGACGATCTACAAGACTGGTGTCGAGATGGAGGCGCTGACTGCGGCCAGCGTAGCCGCGCTGACGTTGTACGACATGACGAAGATGGTCGATGACGACATTACCATCGAACAGATTCGACTGGTGGAGAAGCGCGGAGGCAAATCAGACTTCCCTGCTACCGATTTCGACATCGGAGCTGGCATCATCACGGTCTCAGACTCTGCATCTTCTGGCGAACGGGAAGACATCTCCGGGTCGATCGCTGCGGGTATTTTGACCGAGCTCGGCGCGACTATTCGCGAGTCAACGATCGTCTCCGACGATCCAGAGGAAATCGAAACCGCTGTACGGCAGTTTGTGAACTCTCCAAAATTCTCGCTCATTGTTGTGACCGGCGGCACCGGAGCCGGACCGCGCGACAACACGCCGGAAGCGGTCCGAAACCTCTTCGACAGGGAGCTCCCAGGAGTCGCCGAGCAGATGCGCAGATACGGTCAGGACCGGACTCCGTTCGCCATGCTCAGTCGATCGGTATGTGGGATCGCTGGTGATTCCGTCATCCTTTGCCTGCCGGGATCGCCCAAGGCGGTGGAAGAGGGGCTCCGCGCCGTCCTCCCACACCTGTTGCACGTAATACCTGTACTCCGTGGCGCAGGGCACGACGATCCTGCCACGGCCGAGGACGCGCCGTGATTTCGTTCGACGAAGCCCTTCGCACCGTGCTTGAGTCGTGCGGGGCCCTCGCCTCCGAGGTACTCCCCGTTTCAGATTGCGAGGGAAGACACCTCGCCGAAGATGTGACGTCCACAATCAGATTGCCGATCTTCGATAACTCTGCCGTTGACGGCTTCGCCGTTCATGCCGACGATGTTGCCAGCGGCCGGAAAGAATTGAAAGTCATCGGGACGATCTTCGCAGGCGATGACCCGTCTGCGTTCGACCTCGAACCAGGAACAACGGTCCGCGTCATGACCGGTGCTGCTATCCCCGGCGGGACGAGTGCAGTCGTCATGCAAGAAGACATACATCACGCTGGTGGCATTGCAGTCCTCAACGAAGTCGATGTGCGAGAGGATGGAAACATCAGGCGCGCGGGCGAAGAGATTCGACCGGGCGATACCGTGCTCGAGACCGGACAGCGTTGCAATCCGGCAACTACGGCGGCGCTCGCCAGTCTTGGACGCACGACGGTTACGGTTCACAAAAAACCGTCCGTCGGAATCATGGTGACCGGAGCAGAGCTGGTTGAGCCGGGGAGTAAGTTGCGACCCGGGCAGATCTTTGAATCCAACTCTATCGGTCTCGCGGCTTCGGTTCGAGCCCACGGCATCAACGACGTTGTTGTCGAAAAAGTTGGCGACGGACTCAGTGAGACAGTTGCTGCATTCCGACGACTTGCGGATCGGTGTGACATCGTGGTCTCTTCCGGCGGCGTGTCCGTCGGTGAACGCGATCTTGTTCGAGACATCTACCTGTCAAACGGAGTGGAAGAGCTGTTTTGGAAGGTCGCAATGAAGCCGGGCAAGCCCGTGTTCTTTGGCACGTCAAGGGATCACAGTTGCCACGTCTTCGGGCTCCCAGGCAATTCGGTAAGCGCACTGGTGACGTTTGAGACCCTGGTCGCTCCCGCGATCAGAAAGATGTCAGGTTCGCACGCGCCGATCGCACCACGCACTCGCGTCACCCTGACCAAACACATCCGGCGCACACCAGGCCGGCAAGAGTTCGTCCGTGCAACGACCGAGTTTCGCGACGGAAAGCCGTTTGCAACTCCGTTGGACCGGCAAGGCTCGCACATGATGTCAGGTCTCGCGCTGGCAGACAGACTTCTTATCCTGCCCGCAGACGCCGACTATGTCGAGGCGGGGACCGAGCTCTACAGCGTGCAAATCGGTTGGGGAGGTAGCCAATGAAATCAGTTCAACTGCGACACTACGCCGTGTTCCGCGAACAGCGCGGGATCGCATCAGAGTCGTATGACACGCAGGCGCACACCCTGGGCGAACTGTATGAAGAGATAGCGATGACGTACGGCTTTACGCTTCCGAAACAGCTGGTACGGGCGGCGCTGAATAACGAGTTCGTCGATATCGAATCGTTGTTCAATGGCGGTGACGAAATCGTATTCATTCCGCCGGTGGCCGGAGGGTGAATTGTTCCAGATAACTGACCAGCCAATCGAGCAAGCGTGCCGCCCCAGCGACTCCGCTGGAGCGGAGGTCGTGTTCACCGGCCTGGTCCGAAATCACAACCAGGGTCGATCGGTAGAAGCGTTGGAGTACGAAGCGTTCGACGAGTTGGCTGTGAAAGAGGGCGAGCAGATTCTGCGGGAGGCGTCAGGCCGGTTCGACATTGAGGCCGTTCGATGCGTTCACCGCGTCGGCAAGTTGCAGATCGGCGATGTCGCGGTGTTGGTTGCATGTTCCTCCGCGCACCGGCAAGCCGCGTTCGACGCGTGTCGCTACGTCATCGACGAGGTCAAATGCCGCGTACCAATCTGGAAGAGGGAGGTGTACGCCGACGGGGAGTCCAAGTGGTTGAACGCCGCCGCCGAACACGAGAAGGGGCGAGACTTTTCCCCAGAAGAGCTCGAGCTGTACGACCGGCAGATGCGCGTTCCCGAGATCGGCCTCGACGGACAGATAGCGCTCAAGCAGTCCTGCGTGCTCGTCGTCGGTGCCGGCGGGCTCGGCTGCCCAGCGCTGCAGTACTTGGCGGCAGCCGGCGTCGGCATGATCGGCGTCTGCGATTTCGACGTCGTCGATCTCACGAACCTGCATCGACAGCCGCTGTTCAATCGGCGCGACGTCGGAAGGCCGAAGGCTCACGTCGCGGCCGAGCGGCTTCGTGCGCTGAATCCAGGCATCGCAGTCCAGGTGCACGACCTGAGGTTCGACTCGAAGATCGGCGAAGAGCTGTTCGCCCGGTACGACGTCGTGATCGACGGGGCCGACTCGTTCGAAACGAAGTTCCAACTGAACGACGTCGCCGTCAAGACTGGAACGGCTCTCGTGCAGGCGAGCATCTATCAGCGCGACGGACAGATTCACGTCTACGATCCAACGTCGGGTGGAGGTTGCCTGCGGTGTCTGTGGCCTGAGGTGCCGGCCGAGGGGTGCGTCGGAACCTGCGCGGAGGTCGGAGTGCTTGGCGCAGTGCCTGGAATGTTCGGCGTGATGCAAGCTTGGGAGGCGATCCGACTCTGTCTTGGCCGACCGAGTCCACTCGCCGATCACATTCTGTTCTGCGATTTGGAGACCTGTGAGCACCGATTGGTCAAGCGGCAATCCGATCCAGAGTGTCCGGTGTGCGGCTCCGGCGATCACAGCGACGAACGTGAATCTCCGAGCGTTTTTCTCGAGGATCCAAGCGATATCGACACGCGGACGCTCGTCGACATTCGCGAGCTTGACGAGCAGCGCGAGGAGCCGATCGAGGAATTCCCGTACATCTCGGCGCCTTTAAGCAGTTTCACCGATGACGTACTCGAACAATGCTCGGCGCGGCCGTTGCTGATCTGTGCGCGGGGGGTGCTCAGCGTTGATCTGGCGACCAGGCTGCAAGACAGCCAGCCAAACGTGAAGGCCTTGTCGGGCGGACTCAGGTCACTGAAACTGCTAGCCCGGAAGGTGCCGCACTGACGCTGGCTGAACTGGCTCCGTATCTCCTGATGATCGCGGCGGTGGCGGCGCTTTACTCATCGGTAGGTCACGGCGGCGCGTCGGGGTACATCGCTGTGCTCGGCATTGCCGGCCTCTCGAGAGAGACCGTGTCCTCAACCGCCCTGACCATGAACCTGCTCGTCGCGGGCATCGCACTGCTTGCCTACGCCCGGCAAGGCTATTTCAAATGGCGCACGGTGTGGCCGTTCCTGCTGACGTCGATCCCCGCGGCGTTCGTCGGAGGGCGGTTCAGACTGGAAGAGGCGACGTACTTTCTCGTTTTGGCCGCAGTTCTGCTCTTCGCGACGATCCAACTGATCATGCGGAAGAAAGAGGGCGCCGAAGAACAACGGCAGATTCCTCTCGTTCCGGCGCTCGCCTTCGGCGTCGTGATCGGCCTGCTCTCAGGCGTTGTCGGGGTTGGTGGCGGCATCTTCCTCAGCCCCTTGATCATCCTGCTCGGCTGGGCGGGCGCGAAGGAGACGGCCGCGGCCTCCGCGCTCTTTATCCTCGTCAACTCCGGCGCAGGCATCCTCGGGCGGGTCTCGACAGAGCAGTACGAACCGGTGTACCTGCTGGCGCTCCTCGGCGCGGGACTGATCGGAGCGCTGCTCGGCGCGTCGGTGGGCGCCGCGCGACTCAAGCCGCTCGCTGTGCAACGGGTACTGGCAGCCGTCCTGTTCATCGCGGCGATGAAGATGGTCTACCAGTACGGGTTCTAGCCCGGTCCCATCCAAATG
>SDBV01012512.1_pt1 | contig 10866 bp, 5 predicted proteins | sample 2277081 | NCBI WGS metagenome assembly SDBV01 (sample SAMN10402039, study PRJNA504765) | marine sediment metagenome | isolation source: marine sediment core GS10_PC15, 223 cmbsf | place: Arctic Ocean: Southern Knipovich Ridge | collected 2010
CTTACATAGAGGAATGGTGCTTTGCACCGGCGCGACCGGCAGCGGTAAATCCACGACTCTTGCTGCCCTCATCGACTTTGTAAATAAGACACGCTCGGATCATATTTTAACCATCGAAGATCCCATTGAGTTTGTACACCCGAACAAGAAGTGCCTTGTTAATCAGCGCGAACTCAATGCTCATACCCAATCGTTTGGAGCAGCGCTCAAATCGGCGCTCCGTGAGGATCCGGATGTTATTCTTGTTGGTGAGATGCGTGATCATGAAACAATACAGCTTGCTTTAACTGCTGCCGAGACAGGACACCTTGTTTTTGGAACGCTTCATACATCCAGCGCAGCAAAAACCATCGACCGTATTATCGATGTTTTTCCGGCAGGTCAGCAGGGGCAGATTCGTTCAATGCTCTCGGAATCATTAAAAGGTGTAATGGCTCAAACATTAATGAAGAAAACCGGAGGTGGAAGGATTGCCGCAATAGAGATCCTAGTTGGCAACCCGGCAATATCTAACCTTATCCGTGAAGATAAAACATTTCAGATAAATTCTGTTCTGCAAACCTCAAAGGCAGAAGGTATGCAGACCCTCGACATGGCTCTTCTCGAGTTATACAATAAAAAATTAATAACCGCGGAATCATGTCTTGATTATTCAGTTGATAAGAAAGTGATGAAAGCAACATTGGGGTAATTTTAATAAAAATAAGGATTATTTGAAAATAATTTGTTGTTCAGGTAATAAATTTACTATATACTATAAATTATATTATAATGCTATATTTGTATCATATACTGTTATTATTCTTATAAATAGTCTCTTTTTAAAAAGTTGTTTTTGATGGATGAAAATATTTTTACTTGACAGAATAAATAAAACTAAATAAATTAAGTCTATAATTGGAAATGGTTTATGGTCGTCTTTTAAGGTAAAGACTTTGACATTTGCTTAATTAACATCTCATGGGGGTGAGTTACCCTCATTTTTTGTTTGTTGTTAAATAATTAAGGATGCAACGGTATGCCGTTTTTTCGTAAACAACAGAATATAATCGGGCTTGATATTGGTACCAGTATGATTAAAGCTGCAAAGGTGACCTTAAAGGGTGATGATTATATCCTTGAAAACTTTGCAATAGAACCGATCGAGGAAGGTGCGATACAGTCCGGCGAGGTAAAAGATCCCTCGAGTCTGGCCCGGTCTGCAATTAATGCTGTGACAAACTGCGATCCGAACGTGAAGGATGTTGTTGTAGCATTGCCGAATTATTCGATACTATCTGATGTTATTACGATGGATCTTTTACCGAAAAAGGAAATCCGTGAAGCTGTTATGGTTGAAGCCGAAAGTATAGTGCCTTTCGATATAAGTGAGGTTGAAATTGATTATGCGGTTTTAGAAAAAAATGAAGAAACCAAGCAGATGAAGGTCCTCCTTGTTGCAGCAAAGAATGACATCGTTCTTACTTATATTGACTGCATGAATGAGGCAGGGCTTCGTACTGTTGTTATGGATGTGGATTTATTTGCCCTTTTAAACATTTTCCATTTGAACTATGATATCAAGGAATTCAATTCATGTATCATTATAAACATAGGATCTGAAACAACGGATGCGGCATTTTTACGAAATGGGATTTTTCACTCGGCACGTGACATACCCGTCGCCGGATCGAATTTTCAAAATCAGATCAGTATGGCAACAGGCATGCCGCCGGAAAAAGTGCATGATATTTTTAACGGTAAAATCGATCCGGAACTCGATCTCGATACAGTAGCGAATTCCCTGAATAGTATCAGCAAGGAATTTGCCAATGCTGTGGGTGTAGCGGTATCGTATTTTCAGACTTCCGATACTGTCGAAAAATTGGATTTAATCGTTCTGGCAGGCGGATATGCAATGGTGCCGGGACTTATCAATGTTCTCGAACTTCGTACCGGCGCCGAGGTGATTATGCTGAATCCCTTCAGCAAAATTTCTTATGATGAAAGTATTATGGTTGATACTGATGAGAGTAAGATGGGAATTGTTCTTGCGGTAGCGATGGGATTGAGCATCAGAACTTTTTGATAATCCCCTTTTGATTCCCCCCTATTAAGGGGATGCCGAAGGCAGGGGGGGCAGAACTTTATGAGATGTGCAACCGCGAGGGATGGTAAAAAATTCAGAATTCAGAATTGAAATGAGGCTCCGCCTCTGAGGAATGAATTGTATATAGAAATAAACATATTACCGCGAGATTTGAGACCCACAAGGAAGCTTATAAATCTTGATTACCGTACAGTGCTTATCTTATTTATTATCATCGCGGCGGCCGGTCTGGCGAGTTATTATTTCAAGACATCGAAGGACCTGCTTTTGCAGGAGAATGAACTTCGCATCTGGAATCAAGCTGAAAAGACTCTTCAGAAGACAGTTAACCTACAAAACGAAGTCAACAGTTTGAGGGAAGATATAGGAAAACGTGTAAATATAATAAAGGAACTGACCGGGGACAGTGATCTGCGTTTTACAATGCTTCAGCATATAAATACTATAATACCAAAGGACCTGCGGCTATCCCGAATCAGCGAGATAGAAGAAAGCGGCAAAATATTATTCACGATAGAAGGGATGTCATATACAAAGCAGGATATTTCGACATTTTTATCCAGACTTGAGAATTATGAGGATTTCAGGAATGTATCATTAGAATCGATACGTCCTGCGCCCCTTGAGATAAAAGATGCATATATATTTTCGTTAAAAGTCGAACCAAGATTTAATCAACAAAAAGAGGCGGCGCCTGCCCGGGGAACTTCCCGTAGAAGAAGAAGATAGAAATATTATTTAAATAAGCGACAGCATATAAAAGAGGCTCTGCAAAAGAGAATGGGTGGAGGAAGGGCATATAAAAGAGGCTCTGCCTCAAAAGCGTTAGCAATAAAAGAGGCTCTGCCTCAAAAGCGTTAGCAATAAAAGAGGCTCTGCCACAAAAGCGTTAGCAATAAAAGAGGCTCTGCCTCAAAGAGAGTCAGCTTATAAGAAGAGCACCGCATAAAATAGCGTAAGCAAAAAAAGGAGGCTCCGCCTCAATGGCGATAAATTTTGACATAAAGGATCCGAAGAACCAGAGGATACTTGCATCGTTCCTGGTGCCGGTTGTGATATGTTATGCATTTTTTCATTTCATAATCAAGCCAAGGTTAGATGAGCTGAATACAAAGAAGGCCGAGGTAGTTCAGCTCAAGAAAAAAGTAAACGATATCAAGAAGAAACTGGAACAGCCGGAAGCGTTGAATGAGGAAAAAGCAATTCTTGAGGATAAGTATAAAGAACTGGAAAAGCTTCTGCCCTCTAAAGAAGATGTGGCGGTACTTCTTGATCAGTTTGCGATGATTGAGAATGATTCGAAAGTATACATGGTAGGATTTGAGGCCACCGAAACAGTCGATGACGGAAGTAAACTTTACCGTGCTAACAAATACAGGCTGACTATTGAATCCGGTTTTCATCAATTTGCCAGATTTATGAGTAATATCATGTCTCTTCCGAGAATTTTGAGTTTTTCCGATCTGAACATTTCGCTCAATACCGAGCTTGATGAAAGTATGGAGATACAGGAGGGTCTGGAAAATCAGCCCAGAACGTTGAAAATAGAATGCACTTTGACAACCTATGTATTTAAGGATTTGAACGATGGGGATTCGTGAGTGGAAGCCGGGTTTATAAAAGAGGCTCTGCGATGGCTGTGATTGGATGGGGATAATTAAAGAGGCACTGCGAGGGTTTTGAGAGGGAATTGGTGTTATAGAAGGGGCTTTGCAAGGGGCTTTTGAGGGAATGTGGGGTTATAAAAGAGGCTTTGCAAGGGGGTTTTGAGAGGGAATGTGGGGTTATATAAGAGGCTTTGCCTCTGAGGGAAAGGAATATGAAAATTTTACATATATTTATAATAATTCTGTTCTTTAGCATGATACAGGTTCCGCAAGCATGCGCACAGGAGAAAAACACTGCCGCCAAAGACAGCGTGACAGCTTCCGGCGCAGTGGATGAGAAGGCCGACAGCCTTTTATATACACGCCCGGAATTTAAGTATGAAACAATGGGTAGAAAAGACCCGTTTAAAACGCTTGTGCCTAAAGAAGCGGACACCGAGGGTAAGGTAATAAAAGATTTATTTAATTATGAAAATGCGGTAATTCTCGGAATAATAAATTCCGATAAAGATTCTTATTCTCTCGTCGAGGATGAAAATGGCGCAAGCTATGTTTTGAGGCAGGGCGAAAGAGTATTTGGCGGATTTGTGACAGAGGTAACAGAGAATGCTGTTTATTTTCATATTGTTAAATATGGCAGGGCAATGACCATAATCATGAGATTGGAATCCTCAAAACTTACCTTTTTCGAGGAAAGGGACGGGAAATCTGTTATTAAGAAACCTGGAATTAATATTTCTTATGAGAGGGGAGTTTTAGGTAAAAACGAGGTTCTTATTGAAGAGGTTACTGTTCCTTCCACGAAAATAAAAACAATGGAAGAAGAATGGTTTGGACCGAAAGAAGAATTTTCAAATGTTTTGAAAGATGACTCCGATACCGGTCAGGTTGAGGAAAAAGGCTCATTCTTCCTTACCGGGCCCCCCGATAATTCATGGATTAAACTACCATATAAAATGGATTGGACGAATGCAGAAGAGGAAAATATATACTATTCGCTTATAATAGATGATGATTCGGATTTTAACAGCCCTATATTTGCGAAAGACGGCATTAGTGCTTCATCATATCTTATGAATGATGAAATGGAGTTACCTGCCAATAAGAAGTTGTTCTGGAAAATAATTGCTGTAGATTCTTCAGGACGGTATTCGGGTAGTATGCAGTCTTTTATGTCATTTAAAATTATAGGGCAAAAACGATAGAGGTGGCTGAGATGAAAAAAAACAAACGCATAATATTACTAATTTTCATGGTTTTGATGAATGCGGTATTTATATCCGGTTCGGGATTTACAGGGACAACCGATGCGCCGTCTATTCTTATTTCAAAGCTCGATTTCGAGGAAGCCGGAATCAGGCAAATAATGAAAACCCTTTCGGAAATTGGCGACCAGAATATTATCGTTGATAGAAATATTACTGAAACATGCACCATTTATCTAAATGATGTAACCTGGAAAGAAGCATTTTTAGCGATAATGAAAATGAATGATCTGATTGCTTACAGGGATGGGGGATTCATAAAGGTTATTAAGGCAGAGGATTTTGAAGCCCAGATTAATGCCCTTAAAGAAATAGAAAGACTCGCAAAAATGGTTAAACCCGCAAGCGTCAGGGTTGTAAAGATTCATAATGCCCGTGCAGAGGATATAAAAACTACTCTTGATCCTCTTTTGAGCGCTGAAGATCAGCCCTCGGTCGATTCACGGACTAATTCCCTGGTTTTCACTGTATCAGATTCGAGTCTTGCGATAATAAACCAGATTATTGAAGAGCTTGATACGGAAACAAGGCAGGTTTCTATCGAAGTTAAGATGGTTACTGTCGATTCGAATTCCATGTCGGAACTGGGAATAAACTGGGCGACTCTGAAAGATGGAAATACTGCTACTTCTATTACCCAGACAACTATCGGCGATGAGGGTAAACTTCTTGTCGGTAAATATTCCGGCACTGCCGGCAGTATGAATGTTTTGGCGACTCTCGCATCACTTATCAATAAAAACAAGGCAGAAATTATTTCAAGACCTCTTGTTGTCACACAGGATAATGAGCCGGCCTCAATCAGCGCCGGTCAGGAAATACCTCTGGTGACCTATGATGAAGCTCGAAATACGGTAATTACAATGTTTCCGGCTACAACAGAGCTTATTGTAACACCATATATACTTTCCGAAGATCGCATCCTCCTTGATATCGATGTTTCAAGAAAGACAGCCGAGGGTGTCGGAGTCGGTCTTAAAATAAACGAAGAAAGTGCACAAGTAAAAATGATCACTTCTAACGGCGAGACTGCTGTTATCGGTGGTATGCGACAGATTCAAGAATCCAAAACGGATTCCGGAATCCCATTACTTCAGGATATTCCTTTAATCGGTCAGGTGTTTAAATACACCAAGAGGGAAATGAAAAAGACAGACCTTGTCATTTTCATTACACCGCATATCATTGAAACGGTTAACACAAAGCTTACCCAGCAAAATGAATGATTTAGATAAGGACTTTTTCACATACAGTGTTTGTTTGAAATCGGTTGAGAATGTTAATACAGGGGGGTGAGTAATATGGGAAAGTTGATAAAAAGGGAATTTGCACAATACAGCTGGCTTTTGATATTTTCACTCTTGGGTGTTTTTTCATTTTCCTGTGAACAGAGTACCGGACCGGGAAAAACCCCGACAGCATCATCATACAAACTGCTCATCAGCACTGAACAGAGCACTATTTCCTCAAATGGCGGTTCAACACGGATATTAGTGAAAGTTTACTCCGAGGATGATACCACGAAAGCTGTAAGCGGTATCAATGTGAATTTTTCCGCAACCCAGGCCGGAACCAGTGTTTATCTGTTTACGGAAACAAATCCGACGGATCCTAATGGTAATGCGAGTGCGAAGGTGTACGGCGGGAAAAAAACAGGAACAATTGTGGTTACCGCTTCCATTCAGGTGACCTCGAATGAGATGTATTCAGACAAGGTTTTCATTACGATTGTACCCGGAGCCGGTCTTGTTACCGCATCACCGAATGAGATTTTAGCAGATGGAATTTCCCAGTCTTACATTACCGCAACAGTTGTCGATTCTCTTGGCCAGCCCCTTCCCGGAGCGGTAGTCAATTTTGTTACTACTAATGGTGTTATAACACCTCAAACAGTTTCCAATGATGCCGGCATAGCTGCGGCTAATTTAAGAAGTGTTCCCTCGATAACAGATCTCTCCGCTACAGTAACAGCCTCGAGCAGCGCAGGGAAAATTTCTGCGATTAAATCAGGAATTCGGAGCGCGGGAAAGCCATCGGGAATTTCCGATGCGCTTGGTTCCGTAACAGTGCTGTTTAAAGGCATAACGATTTCAGGAAGTGTTGAAAGCGGTATAGTTACCGCAAATGAAGCCGACTCTGTGTTCATAAAGATAAATGTTAAAGAAACAACTTCCGGTGAAGCGGTAGAGGGCGCAAATCTGGCATTTTCAACAAATCTCGGGCAGCTCAGGAGTGTTTCCGGCATCACCGATTCCCAGGGTGGGGCGGAAGTGATTTTCTTTGGCGGTAATGTTGCCGGTGAGGCGCTGTTTTCCGCGACACTGGCGGCAGGCATAGTCTACACGAAAGAATTCATGCTGGTAAAAGAAATTATGATGCTTATTGTCAGCAATCCTTCCGTACTTTCAGCAAACGGGAAGGACATTTCTACAATAACCGCATCTCTTTCAGATGTAGATGGTAATCCCGTGCAGGGTGTTACAGTTTATTTTTCTACCACCGACGGTGTAATATTACCCAGTGATGAAACCGATGAGTGGGGGGAAGCTTCGGTCAGTTTAAGGAGTTCACGGTACAATGCACTCGCTACTGTCACCGCTAAGTACGGACTGATTGAGAAATCAACTTATGTAGAATTTGAAAGCACAGGATTGTCGGTACTTGCCACACCGCTGGTACTTGTTGCGGATAATATCGAGAAATCCAAATTAACCATTACATTCACCGATGCCTCAAATGCGCCGATTGTTGACGGTGTTGTGACTATTTCCACAACTCTTGGAACCATTTATACAGAGGATGAAAGTTTAAGCGGAACATCCATCATTGATTCAACATCGACTGATGGAATCATAATTGCATATATTCGCTCGGATACTGACGGAGATGCAGTTATTTACGTTAAATCGATTGGTTCGGAAGACAGCCTTAGTTTACATTTCACAAATTTCACCTTTTCTTTATCCTCCGAAGATGAAGAAATTTTTGCCGACGGACAAACAACTAATGTTACCGCAATGTTACGTGACATAGACGGCAAAGTTTCTTCAATAAATGTTGATGACATATCTTTTTCGACAACTCTCGGCCGTATAGGCGATATTACGACTAATGAAGATTCGACAATTACAGCAGAATTGATCAGCGGAAAATCCGCCGGTTTGGCTACCGTTTCAGCTTCGATTACAAACCCGCGGGTTACATCTTCGGTATCGGTGAATTTCAAGGCGGCAAAAGCGGATTCGATTGTAATAAGGTCTGACAGGCCCACTGTCAAGCTCGGCGGCAGTTCGGCAAACATTCTGGCCACCGTTTACGACGAAACCGGGAATCCTAAAGCTGGGGAAACGGTAACATTCACTGTTATTAAGGGCCCTGGCGGCGGTGAAATAATTACTCCCGGAACTGCAGAAACTGATGAACGCGGACAAGCGGTTGTATCTTTCGTTACCGGTATTAATGGTTCGGAACGTGACGGAGTTGAAATTCAAGCAGAGGTTGCAAATATACCATCGAATATCTTAACTTTAACAATTTCCGGAGTGCCGAAAACGGTAAAAGTCGGGTTCAGTTCTGTATTCGAGAGAAATGAAGACGGAACATACAGCGTGGGAATTTCCGCTATAGTTTCGGATGTGAACCGCAATAAGGTTGTCGACGGAACAATAGTTAATTTTTCACTTCAGGGCGAAGCAGGAGTTATTGCCGATCAGGTACCGACTGTTGAGGGTGTAGCCAGTACGAATCTGGTTTATTCTGCTTCCGATGCAGGAAAAACGGTTCAATTGACAGTATCGGCCGGAGGCGAGAATGGACAGATTACATTCCCGCTGCCGGGATTCGAGCCTGCGTATTTTTCATTAATTGCCGAACCGTCAATTATTCCGGCAGATGGAAAATCATTTTCTACTATCAGGGCAATATTATTTGATAATTCAGGTTCCACGGAAAATGTACCCGATGGAACCATAGTTTCCTTCAAAACCGAAGGCGGAACTCTCGATCCGGTTTTTGCAAGGTCTGACAGTGGAACTGCAACAACCACTTTGACAAGTGATAAAAATATCGGAAGAATCAAGATTGACGCTAAATCGGGTGAGTACGAGGATGTCATCTATGTGACATTCGAAGAGGTTGGAAGTATTGTAAATGAAGTCAGCGCAATTGAACTCAAGGTTGATGATCCCAGCATACGAGCGGATGGCATCGAATCCACATTTATAAGAGCAATTATTAAGAAATTCGACGGTACAATTATTACGATGCCCACAACTGTTAAATTTGAGACAGATATTGGAGAAATCACGAGTTCCGTTCTTTCTGATTCTACAACCGGCGAGGCTATCGCTACATTTTCATCGAATTTAGTAGGTACTGCACGAATTAAGGTTTCAGTCGGTGCGGTTTATGATTATATAAACGTATTTCTTGTTCCCGGTCCGCCGTTGTCCATAGATCTGACATTCGATCCAACTTCAGTCGGAATACAGGGTTCGGGACGTAATGTTACGCTTATCGTATCGGCTCTTGTAAAGGATGACAAGAATAATGCGGTTGCCGACAGCAATCTTGTTAAATTTGAACTTGTCGGGTTTGTAGATAACGAGGCAGCGTTGAGCCCTCATCTTTCCGGAAATCCGCATGTGAGTGAACCTGTTCCGACAGTTAACGGTTCTGCGAGAGTATCTTTCCATGCAGGAACTATCTCCGGGACGGTTCGAATACAGGCAATAATTGTTGATGAAAACGGTGATGAAATAACTCCGGAAGTATCCAGCGAGACAACGGAATTCATAGTATATGCAGGTCCGCCTTATCTTGATACTTCGGATCCGGACGATCCGTTTAAAATATCGAGGATAACTCTTGCGGGCGGCCCGCTCAACATTTTTGCGGGTGAACTTAATACAGTGAATAGTAAATCGTCGATTTCAGTTCTTGTTGGCGATAAATATAATAACCCGGTTTCTTCAGGTACCGCTGTTTGGTTCACCACAACCGGCGGTATTGTTACAACAAGCTCAGGATTTACGGAAACAGCCCCGCCTGAAATTGTATTTGTCACAGAAGCGGAGTCTTTTACGGAAGTATACGAAGGTGTAACTTATGTTACTCTTTACGCGGGTAACCCTTTTCCGACTCAGGAAAACTCGAATAAATTAGTAAATCCGAATTATCCAGCGTTCGGGCCTGAATATTTTACTCTGGAAGATATTTACGGCGCTACTCCGTTTGATTATAATTGGGATGGTACCCTCGACCCGGTGTTTGATTATGATGGAAATGGTGAGTCGAATGATGGTATAGCTTTGGTTACAGCTCTCTCGAAGGGTCTTAATGATGACGCGGAACAGGTGATTGCCTGGAATTTTGTGCCGATAATATTCTCACAACAGGTATCGACATTTACAGTTACAGCAGACAGTTATTCATTGTTTATAGGTGAAACAGCTGAGTTAACGATAAGACTATATGATATCAACGGTAATCCTGTTATGGGCGGTTCATCGATGACAATGTTCTCTGGCATCGGTATTTTATCAACCAAGGAGATAACAACGAATTCACCGGGAAGATCTATTTATAGATTTACACTCACAAATAATTTGGTTACTGTAAATGAAGCAACGGATGTGAATGTTTCTGTGAAATTGGAAAGCCCCAATGGTAATATAACAGCGGTTTGTCCGCCAATATTTTTTAATAACAGGACAAGTAGTGCCGGAATAGATATAACTTATACATTATCAGGTACAATAACAGGTACTGATGGTGTGACAGTTACCTTGGGCGGAACTTCTTCAGGCGTTCAGGTGGTGTGCGATGGAGAAAGTTATTCGTTTATTGTAGCGGAAGAGGGATATTACACAATTGTTCCATCGAAAGTTGGCTACACATTCACGCC
>SDBV01012513.1_pt1 | contig 10866 bp, 6 predicted proteins | sample 2277081 | NCBI WGS metagenome assembly SDBV01 (sample SAMN10402039, study PRJNA504765) | marine sediment metagenome | isolation source: marine sediment core GS10_PC15, 223 cmbsf | place: Arctic Ocean: Southern Knipovich Ridge | collected 2010
ACTTAATCCCACAATTGGCAGCTTATAGTAAGATTTTAAGATTGGCTTAGACCTTGAAATATCGGAAAAATCTCAAAAAAAGGATAAAGAGAAAAAGAGAAAACGAATTAATTGAAATAATAGAAGATAAAAATAAGGTTGTGATAATAATAACAAAAAAGAAGAAGGGTGTTGAAACAAAGGATTTTCGCGGCGAAAGGCTAGCCATTAATGAAATTAAAGCCGTTGAGGGAATGGAAGCTTCAATGGGGAGAAAAATCTCAGTTGTAGATGATATTGAAGACGGTACTAATAATATTCATATAGAAGGTGGCCATGTAATTGAGATGAGATTGTCGGGAAATAGATTAACAACGGTACCAGAATCTTTATTTAATTTTAAGAATCTCCTGATTTTAGATGTACAACATAATAACCTCACAACACTTCCAGAATTAATTGGCAATTTAAAATCGTTAAAAGTACTTAATTTATATAGTAATAATTTAACGACTCTCCCAGAATCAATTGCCAAATTAGAATCTCTTGAATCATTATTTATAGAGGAGAATAAGTTATCCAGTCTTCCAGAGTCAATTGGCAAGTTAAAATCGTTAGAATTATTATTTTTACCTGGTAATGAATTATCGAGTCTTCCAGAATCAATAGGCGATTTGGAATCGCTCGCAGAAATAACTTTGGAAGGGAATAAATTAACAGAACTTCCAAGTTCATTTGGTAATTTAAAATCGCTTTTAAGCCTCAAATTACATGGTAATCCTTTAAAAAAGATCCCTGACTTAATATGGAATTTAGAATCGCTTATGGGACTAGATTTGTCGGGTCAGCACTTAAAAAACCTCCCTGAGTCAATCGGGAATTTAAAATCGCTGCAAATATTAGATTTAAGTGATAATGAGTTATCTTCTCTTCCTGAGTCAATGGTGAATTTAAAAAAGCTGAGAGGGCTCAATTTAAGCGAAAATAATTTTGTAAATCTTCCTGAGTTAATTGGAAATATGGAATGGCTTATAGGACTAAGATTGAATAATAATCAACTAAAGTCGCTTCCTGAAACAATCGTAAATTTGAAACTTAAACACCTAGATTTAAGAAAAAATCAATTAACAACTCTACCAAAGTCTATAAAAAAATGGATAGAAGACTTGAAAGATGAGGGTTGTAGGATTCAAATGGACAATTTGTGAAAGAATCAAAGAATTAAAGATTTATCGTTAATTTCTTAATTGACTAGAGCAATTTAATGAATTTTAATATATAAAAAAAGTTAATAGAGAAAAATATACATACAATGTAATTATGAGGTTGTTGAATCAAACTTATAAAGATATTATTCAAGACGATTATAAATTAACGTTTTTAATAGGAGCTGGATGCTCTGTAGATGTTCCTTCTCGTTTACCTGCAGGAAGGAATATGATGGATTCGATAATTAAATACATCTGCGAAGAATCCGAAATCGAAAAAGTTTTAAATGTAAAAGATTTACGCTTTGAAGCGTTAGTGGAACTTGTTAGGGATTTTTTGGATAATAATTTGAGAGTAATTGATTATTATGGGAAATGTGATAAACCAAATATTCAACATTTTTTTCTTGCTGATATGATTAGAAAAGGTCATTTTGTAATGACGACTAATTTTGATTTTTTAATTGAGCACGCGCTTCTTCAATTAGGAGTAGCGAAAGAAGAGATAAAAATAGTTATTACAAGAAGGGCTTTTGAGAAGCATAATAACCCACTTGATTTATTTAACAGAGGAATAAAGACATTATACAAAATTCATGGTTCAAGTAAGAATATAATAAAGGATAAGGATACTAGAGATACATTAATAGCAACAATTCAAGCTTTTGGTTCAAATAAAGGAGGAATGAATATTTTTCAAATGGAACCGTTTAAAAAGGAGTTATTTTATACCATAACAAATAACAGATCTCTAATTGTTGTGGGTTATTCAGGGAGCGATGATTTTGACGTCGTTCCTACATTAAAAGTTTTAAAAAATATTCAAAATCTTATTTGGATCAATTTTATACCTGGTGATGAGGGTAAAGAAAAAGTTTACGAATTTGATTATTCAAGCACAGAATCTATCGAAGAGAGCGATAAAGTAAATCAAATTCTTGCTGAAATCTATAAGCTGCAAAATTATAAAAAAATTTATCGTATTGACACTAATACTACGAGATTAGTCAATGAATTAATCAATATTGAGCCAAATCTAAGCAATGAGAATTTTTCACATTCACCAATAGATTGGCTAAAAGAAAACATCGAATCTCCTGATGATATTCAGAAAAATTATTTTCCATTTAAAATTTATTTTGATTTTAATATGTATGAAGATGCTTTACGTGTAAATGAAAAATTATATGAAAAGGCCAAAAAAGCGGGAAGTGATTATTGGATGGGCAGTTCATTAAATAATGCTGCTCTCATACTACAAAGAAAAGGTCAATATAGTGAAGCATTAGAAAAATATGAAAAATCTATTGAAATTGCAATAAAAATTGAAGATAGATTAGCAGAGTCGACGAGACTGTTAAATTTAGCAAATTTATACAAATTTTTAGGGAGATATGAAGAAGCAATCGAATCTTATCAAAAATCACTCGAAATTGATAGGGAAATAAATGATACGAGTGGAGAGGCAACTTGTCTGAATAATATTGGTTCGTATTATTATGATATAGGTAAATATTCAGATGCCTTCGAATATTTTAGTCAAGCTTTAAAAATTTACGAAGAACTTGGAGATTTAACAAAAAGAGCAATTTCTCTTAAAAACATTGGGGATATTTATATGAAAAGGCAGGATTTTGAGGAGGCATTAAAATACAGTGAACAAGCCCTTCAAATAGCTATACAGCTCGCAAGTCTCGCAGAAATTACGAGATATATCAGTAGTTTAGGAAGAATTTACTATGAACAAAAAAATTATAAGCAAGCTCTTAAAAATTACGAAGAAGCCTTAAAAAATTATGAAATGTTAGAAGATATAAGAGGGATGGCAACAATTTATAATAATTTAGGGAGTTTATACAAAGATACAGGAGAATTTAACAACGCAATTAAAAACTATAAAAAAGCCCTAAGCATTGATGAGGAAATAGAAAATATAACTGGTAAAGCCACTCGTCTCAATAATATCGCAGGACTATACTATAAGCAAAAAGAATTTTTATCTGCATTAGAATACTTTAAGGAATCGTATCAAATAAATAATCAATTAGGTAGATTGGATGCTAAAGCGAATGTATCAAATAGTATGGCAATTGTTAATAAAGCTCTAAAAAATAATACAGGGGCAATTAAAAATTATGAAGAAGCAGTCAAAATATACAAAGAATTAGGAAATATAAAAAAAGCACGTCAGATACTTTCTAATTTAATAAACCTGCTAAAAGTATTAGATAAAAAAGAAAAAAGAATAGTAAAATTAGAAGAAATTATTGAACTTGATAATATGTTGGGAAACTTACAGTTCAAAGCAGATAATTTATGTATTCTTGGGAATCTTTTATTGAATAAAGAGAAATTGAATACTGCAAACAACTATTTTGAACAAGCACTTGAAATTTATCAAGAATTAGACAATCAAAAAGATATAGCCCTCGCACTTAATAATCTCGGAAGAGTATACGATGAAAAAGAAGATGTAAAAAATGCTATTAAATATTATAAGGAAGCACTTGATATTCTTTTGAAACTTGGATTGGAAGATGATAGATTAACAAAGATCGTAAGAAATAATCTTGAATCTTTAGAGCAATAAAACCAATCAAAAAGATAGTATCGCTCAACTTTATGATTTTTTAGCCTCCTAATGTTCGTAAGGATCGTCTGTGGGAATCAGAACATACTCAATCACAATCAAACTTAAGGAAAATTTTACTCTAATATTAAAATTAAGATAACAAAGGAAAGTTTCCGTTTTAACTCTCGCTATATAAGAAGAAGATCAAGTCTCAAATATTTTTAAAAAAGCCACTGGTTATAACAATAAATTTCCTTTTTCTATTGCATTATCAGTTAAGTAAGTTATGTTAGGGGGATTTGATTTGAAATAATTTCTTTCAGCAGAAAATCAATAATATCACCAGGATTACTTACCCCAAAATCGTTCAATCTGAATACTAACGAATTTTGAATCATAATTTTTAAATCATCTAGATTTGTTTCGTTTAATGGTTTAAAACTTCCGAATTCATCTCTTATTGCTAATTTTATCAGCCCGATAGCATCAAATTTGCTTATATTGCTTTTTTCCGATAGCTTTTTTCCTAAATAATCTACAATTTCCATTGTTTTTATTCCGCCAATTTAATGAATACTAATTGTAAACAACAAGAATTAGTGAACATAAGTTACTATTTAAATTTAATCTGTTTAATTTATTTATTAGAAGAAAAGAGATAATTTTTAATCTGTTTTTACTTAGATGTTGATATGAACTGAATTCAATAGCTTAAAAAATACCATTACTATAAAAATATGTTTATTAATTTTCGTTTCTTATAATTTTATACATAGGTATAATTTTATGCCGAAGTGTAAATTAATGCATGTGGTTTAGAAGATGAATATAGCTGAGGATGACTACTATATAACCGCGGAAAAATTCATTAAAGAGAAAAACTTCACTAAGGCTTTAGAATTTCTTGAAAGGGCATTGGAAAAAAACCCTGATAACGCAGAAATTATGAGTACAATCAGTTATGTTCATTATCTTCTTCAATATAAAGGAATGTCAAAAGAGGATGCTTTTAAATTATCGAAAAACGCTTTGAGTTTAAATAAAAAATCTCCAAAAATCTGGCGATATATGGGCATCGTATGTGCTGCAAATAATCAATACGATAAAGCTATTAAATGCTATAAAAAAGCCATCAAGCTAGACCCCTCTTTAAGCTCAGCTGCCTGGTTTAATATGGGTCTTGCCTATAGTCATAAAAAAGAATACACAATGGCAATTGCAAGTTTTAAAAAGGCAGCCGAAATTGATCCCTCATATAGTAAAGCATATTATAACCTTGGTCTTGCATATAGCTTTAATGGGGAATATGATAGGGCTATTCTATCTTTTACTAAGGCGATCAATTTGGTTCCGACCTATGCAAGAGCTTGGTATAACCTAGGACTTGCTTATAGCTATAAAGAAGAATTTGATAAGACAATCGAATGCTATGAAAGGGCTGTTGAGATTGATCCAAACTATAAAGAAGCATGGACGATTATTGGGGACGTTTATAGTGCTAAGAAAAACTATGAGAAAGCAATAAAGTGTTATAATAAAGCAATTCAACTGGATCCAAAATATTACAAAGCATTAAACAGTATTGGAAATGTTTATTTAGTTAATAATGAAATCGAAATGGCAATTGAATCCTACGATAAAGCAATTAAATTAAATCCTAATAGTGCTGAAACATGGATTAAAAGAGGTCAGGCTTATGCCGCTAAAAATTCTTTTGATAAAGCTATTGAATGCTTTAATGAAGCAATAAAGTTAGATAGTAATTATGTGGCTCTTTGGAATAATCTAGGAAAAGCATATGCCGCCAAAAATTCTTTTGATAAAGCTATTGATTGTTATGATAAAGCGATCAAAATCGATCCTAACGATGTTGACATATGGAATAACAAAGGAAACGCTTTATTTTTTAAAAAAGAATTCAATAAAGCGCTTGAATGTTATGATAAAACTATTAAATTAAATTCAGATGATTTTCTAGTCTGGAATAACATAGGAAACGCTTACCGTGAAAAAAATAAAAGTAATAAAGCAATTCAATGCTATGAGATGGCAATAAGCTTAGATTCCTATTACATAGAAGCATGGATTAATTTGGCCAATGTTTATACACAGAAAAAAAATAAAAATAAGGCTCTAGAGTGTTATAAAAAAATAATTAAATTTCCTAAGGATTATATAGACCTATGGAATGGCCCAAATAACATTTATGCTGATAGTACAGTTTATTTTAAAATAGTCAAGCTCTACGAGAGGATTATTGAAATAGATCCTTATGATCTTGGTGGCTGGGAGGGTTTAGGTAATTTTTATATCAATAATGAGGAGTATGATAATGCGGTAATGTGTTATGAGAAAGCCGCTGAATTAGCCCCCTATGATATTATTTTATGGATTAATTTAGGAAATATTTACAATGCAAAAAAGGAGTTCAAAAAATCAATCGAATACTATGAAAAAGCAATAAATATAGCCCCAGATCAAGCAATAAGAACAGAAATCCCGATAATTGAAACTTATGAGAAGGTTATAAATCAGGATCCTGATAATGTCGATTTATGGATAAATTTGGGGTATGTGTATGAATATAAAAAAGAACTAGGAAAAGCTAAAGATTGCTATGAAAAAGCACTCGAGATAGACCCTACTAATGCCCTGGCAAGATACAAATGGAACGCCGCCTTCGATATGAAACAGAGCTGAAAATTTAAAAAAGAAAAAGTGTAAGGTTTTCAATAAATTAAAGCCCGTCATGTTTTCTTAAGTATTCCAAATATGTTTTCTCCTTCTCATCATGTATTTTTTTCAGTTCAGCTTTTTGTCTATTCCATTCTGGACCATCTAAGGGAAAGAATATCATTGCCAATGCACTAAACAGGATAAATAATGCTGGTATTATCGTAAAACCTAACATTATTCCCATCTGTGCTGTTTTAGTCTGAGTTTGAGATGCCCTCTGAAAGCCATAAGCAGCTATTATAAATAAAAAGAGAAAATTGGCAATTGAAATAGCGGGTTTAGTTATCAATGCATTTATTCCCGAATAAGTAGTTTCCCTACGTTTTTTGGTACGTATCTCATCGTTATCTATTGTTTCAGCAAAAATGATTTGGCTCGTGATAAATATTCCCGAAAATCCTATACCTAATAACATTAACGCAATTATCGCCGTAGAAAAACTCCATCCAATCACAAAAAGAAGAATAAACACCATACCAGTTAAACAGAGACTAAAAATATAAGTTTTTTTTACTCCAAACTTAGCTACTAATTTGCTATAGATAGGAGTGAAAATAAAAACCATGATAAAGAATAAAATTATTGGAAGGATCGCCATGGGACCGCTTAAATCTAAAATAAAAGCAACATAATAAAAAACCGCTGTTGTTAAAATAGTTTGAGCTAATGTGAAGGCGAAATTACCAATTTCAAAAATCAAAAATGCCTTGTTTTTAAAAGTTTCTTTCAGCCCCTCTTTAATTCCTAGTGGTTCCTCTAGTATCGTGTACTTATTTTCCTTCAAATAAAAGCTACAAACAAACAATATTATGGCACATACAATTCCTAAAATAACCATACTAATTAAAAAGCTAGGATTAATAGTAGTTGATTCGTCTCCCGTAAGGAGTAATAAGGGGATTATAAACGCAATAAGGAATCCAAAAGAACTAAAAATAGCACCAAAAATCATCAATTTTGCTCTTGCTTTTGAAGAGACAACCATTTCTGCTGGTAATGAATACGCTATTAGCCCTATTATAGTATATATCGTATCAAAAGCAAATAGTACAATTAATAGGTTCAAGAATAGCGCTATTTCACTTTTTAAATCAACAAATGGAAACCAAACTAAAATAAACAAAATGCCATAAATTGGCGCTCCAAATCGCAGATAAGGGATCCTACGACCATATTTTTTTGATTTTGTACGATCTTCAATAAATCCGAAAAATGGGTCGTTAAACGCATTCCATCCAGCGAAGATCAGCCACGCTATTCCGATTAATTCTTCACTCAAACCCAACTTTACATTATAATAAAATGTTATAGCTGTAAAAGCTATTCCTGATAATATGACATTAACAGCTCCTATACCGCCAAAAGCCACTTTAGATTTTATAGGTAAATCTTCTTCTGATAAGGATTCATTCAAATTCTCTACATGACTCAAATGTTTAACCTTTTTATAATGCCTAATGAGATTAATTTAAGTTAACTTTGATTTTTTCTAAATTTAAGTATATCTGTGAATCAATTTCTTTATAAAATTTTTATAAAATGCTATAGGATTTCAAAAAATTTATGTAAAATTCAATTTTCATAAAACTGAAATTATAAAAATTCGCCACGGTCTTAAATTTAATAATTTAAATCTATTAATTAAAACTTAATGAGTACTGATATTCCGGAGTATTTAAATGGTCCATTTTTAAAAAAAGACAGAATTTTTTATCGGCATTATCAGAAAAATGTAGTTAATCAATGTAAGAATAAGAATTCCTTAGTAGTTTTACCTACTGGTTTAGGAAAAACGATTATTGGGATTTTGCAAATTGCTAATTGCTTTAAAAAGCATAAATCACTAGCAAAAGTGATTATTTTAGCCCCTACAAGACCTTTAGTTTCGCAACATCGTGCTTCCTGTGAAAAATTCGTCGATATTGATAAGGAAAAAATAGTACTTTTAACAGGCAAAACACCCCCCGAAAAAAGGATAATCTTATTTAACAAATCGAAAATTATCGTCTCAACACCACAAGTAATTAAAAACGATTTAATGAGAGGTAGGTACGATTTAAAATGCGTAGGTCTAATCATATTCGATGAAGCTCATAGAACAAAAGGTAATTATGCATATAATTTTATTTCAACGGAATATATTAACAATTGTACGGATCCATTAATTTTAGGCTTAACTGCTTCTCCTGGTAATGATTTTGAACGTATTCAACTGTTATGCGACAATTTGTATATTGAAAATATAGTTTTCAAAACTATCGACGATCACGATGTAAAGGATTATATTTTTGATGTTGATACATTTATAGAAAGAGTAGATTTATCACTAAATCTTCTTGAAATAAGTGAGATTTGGAATCATTTATTTCGTAATTTTTTAAGATTTTTTATTGAAAAGAATTTAATTAATCCGTATAAAAGATACTATTCAAAGTTAGATTTTTTAAAAATAAGCCATGATTTAACTTTTTCGTTAAAATATGAGAGTAGTCAGGAATCTAAAATATTTGAGGATAATTTAGATGATAATTTATACTTTCAATCTCCTAAAATTATAGATATTGTAAAAGAGAAAAAACTGAATATTCAGTCAATTTTTTCTTATTGCTCAAGCTGTATTTCTATACTCCACGCTAAAGATTTATTTGAGACTCAGGATATTTCGCTTTTTAAGTCTTTTTTAGAGAAGCTAAAATACAAAGCTGAGCAAGACATATTCTCTGCTAAAAGAATTATAAATTCTGAGCACTTTAAATTCATAAATTCTACTATTGAAAAATTAGGTCAATCTAATCTATCACATCCTAAGATAAATAAATTGATCTCAATTATTAGAGAAGAATTAGAGGAATTTCAAAATAAAAAGATAATAATTTTTACGCAATATAGAGAAATGGCAGAATTATTGAAAAATACGTTAAATCAAGAATTTTTTGGTGAAATAACTGTTGAAAAATTCATTGGTCAGACCACGAAAAAGGACGATTGTGGCTTCCCTCAGTATAAACAAATCGAAATTTTACAAGAGTTTAGAGATAATAAAATAAATATTTTAATTGCTACAAGCGTTGCCGAAGAAGGTTTGGATATTCCAAATGTTGACGCAGTAATCTTTTACGAACCAGTTCCTTCAGAAATTAGACTAATTCAACGGCGTGGGAGAACTGGTAGATTTGCGTCAGGAAGGTGCTATATTCTTTTAACTGAAAGTACAGTTGACATTCCCTTTCATATTGTCGCAAATAAAAAAGAACGCCGCATGAACTTGATATTAAATGAACCGGAACAATTAGAACTTAATAAAGACTTAGAAAGAAAGAAAATTAATTTTTCTGCTAATAGTAATGATTATTCAGAGCTGGACTTTATTAAAAACTTTAAAGAACGCAGAGAAAGGGAAAAGGAAATCTTAGCAGATCGTTCAGTCGAAGATATTATAACAGAGATTGATAATTTTGCGAAAAGTTCCGATTATATAAACATTAAAAATTATGGCGTTTCTTTCTATCCAGATTTAATTAGAATTGATAAAGAAAAATTAAGAAAAAATATTTCAAAGTTAAAGGGGAAAAAAATTTCAAAATCAACTGAGAGAAAAATTTATTTAAATAAAAATGTTAAAACTTTAATTAACATTGCTAAAATTAGTGGAAATGGGAAGATTAAATTCTCAGAATTCCAAGATCTTGCCCAGGAAGAAGATATATGTGATAGAAAATTCTTTGTTCATTTTAATCAAGCATGTTACTTAGGATATTTGAAGAAAACATCTGATTATGTTCAATTTCTTAAAGATTTCAATTAATTTAACTTAACTTTTTCTTCTTTTTCTCTTTTGAAAAGGAAATAAAAAACTATAAATAACATAAACAGAATAGGAATTGCAAATGCTGCTGGATTACCACCAGAGAAGATATAAATATAATAAGTAATTGCTAAAAGAGAAGCAAAAAAACCTACAATCGGTCCATACATCGATGTAAAGCTCTTAAATCGCTTCCAAAACATATACACACGAAAGTTCATCTTTTTAAAAACTTCTAATTCGTCCTCATTTAAATTTTCTAATACTTCAGGATTTTCGTAATATAAACCTAGGCGCGGGTCATATTTACCTTTTAAATCGCCACTACTTATAAGGTATATTAATTGGTTTTGGAGATTTTTCTTTTTTATTTTGAGTTCGTTGTTGAGAAAGCCAATTGTAAGAAATTCATTTGCTACCGCCTTTATGGCCATATTAACATAGGACTTTATGATCATTTGCTCCAAACTTTTTACTTTTTCAGTTAAAATCACAAAGAATTCTTTAATAAAATTCTCATAGTCATTGATTATGTATCTATTCCTTTGCTCAAAGTTTATCGACTG
>SDBV01012514.1_pt1 | contig 10865 bp, 9 predicted proteins | sample 2277081 | NCBI WGS metagenome assembly SDBV01 (sample SAMN10402039, study PRJNA504765) | marine sediment metagenome | isolation source: marine sediment core GS10_PC15, 223 cmbsf | place: Arctic Ocean: Southern Knipovich Ridge | collected 2010
ACTTCCGACGCTTCAGCAAAGCCAAACCGCCAATCACGAATAATCCCAGCGTAGTCGGCTCAGGAATCGCCGCAGACCCGCCCAGGTTGGTGGGGTAATTGGCTTGCCAGATGCCAAAGTCAACGCCATCCACATCGCCGTCGTCGTCAGCGTCGCCATGGCTCGCACCGCTGGCCGTGGGGTAGCCCGCCTGCCAATACAAAAAGTCAACACCGTCCACGTCGCCGTCGCCGTCGAAGTCACCGTCCAGCGTGGCCAGTTCGGGAATCTCGGCATAACCGGTGAACTCAAAACTGTTCCATATGGCTTCGTCAACCGCCCAGTCATCCTCCACGCTCAGCGTCCAACGGCCACTGGGGTCTTCGCCCCAGAACTCTGCCGACGAGAATTCCCATTTCGTCATACCGGCCGAACCAGGCTCGCCCCCTTTGTAAGCCAGTTGACTAGCTCCATCTTCGCGAGTGTCCCACCTCACTGAGATTCCTAACTATACTACAGATCAAAACTTATGTCAAGAACGTTTTTCCGAAATCTGTGAGTTAAAGTCTGATTTCAGCTAAGTCGCTGCAGTTCTAGCCTTTAGTAGAAGCGGACCAATTCAGAGCCGGGATAATAGGTCGCGAGGATTTTTTTATAGCCATAACCCAGTTGAGCCATTCTCTCGGCGCCGAACTGACACATGCCCATTCCGTGGCCCCAGCCGTGGCCATTGGTAAACCAAACATCGTCACCGTGCTCCTCTATGCGAAACCAAGTGCTGGGCAACTTCAAAGCCGCTCGCAACTGTGGGCCTGATATTTTCACTTTACGCCCGCGTTTATCGACAATCGTAATCTGCTTGGCTCGTTTTCCATCGGTCCAGCGAGAGACCCTCAAAGATTTGATCGGACCGAGTCGGGGAATATCCGCATTTCGAGAACCGTACTTCTTAAGTAGAGCCTTGCCCAGATTCTTCTTGGACCAGACAACTTTTTTCCAGCTGTAAAGGCGGCTCTTTTGGCATAAATCTATCTTGACCCCACCCAAAGGCTCAATGTGGGGAAAACCTTCCTTCACTTCCCAGACAGCCTGCGTACCTCCTCCGCAAGTAGAGGAATAGAAGGTACAAAGGACTTGCTCGCGCCCGCCGCTGTTATAGACCAGCACTTGCCCGCGTGTGCTGTGCTGAGCCCGGCGGGTCATATCGGTTTCATTACTCAAGCCGCCGTAGACTTGGCTAGCCGGCGTGGCGGTAACGTCCCAGTCGCCGCGAGTGGTGTTGAGCATCCGGTGCAGCACGTAACTTCTGGCAGCCACCGCCTGAACCCGAAAAGTTTGGGGATGAAAATAAGCAGGCAACTCACCCCCAAGGACACTAGCTACATAGTGTTCCAGAGGCACATAATTAATAGCCAACAGTGAGCCGTTCCGGTTGATCAACATTTTCAGATAGCCGTGATATTTTCGCTCTGCTACCTGGATAAGACCGAAAGACGTGGGCTTAATGTAGAGACTATTTTTAGCCAACTGTCGGCCGTTAACCAGAATGCCTTTATCCCCCCGGCTAAGCTTGATCAGACCGCCAGATGACGACCGACGCAGAATATTATTCTGCTCATCGGTTATGACGTAGGCCCCACTGACCCTGACGTCCAAAAGCTTGATATCTTCGAGGAGTTTCACCCGGACCGGGCGGACGGGAACAGCTCGACTGGTTCGCGGGGGCCCAGCCGAACCGTTGCAACCAGCGAGCATCCCCAGCACAGCTAGACACAACCACAGTGGCAGAATGTTCCGACGGATCTTTTTCAGAGAATGTTCAAGACCGAGTTCAACCGTACGACCATAACCACTGCTAAACTCGGCAAAACTCATTATGTCTCCAAAGGGATATCCTGCTGGGAGGAATCTTCGTTCCTGGAATCTTCGGGGTTGGAATCTTCGACGCTGGGATCCTCGCGAAGACTTAGGCCATGCTCAGCCAGACGGAGCTTGACTTCTTCCAAGGAGGTTCGCCCGAAGTTCTTGCATTTTAGTAACTGTTGTTCGGAGTACCCAGCCACATCGCCGAGGATTACGGCACCCAGGTGTTCAAGGCCGCTGCGGACCCTCACCGAGAAGGACGCTTCAGAAAGGGGCAGATTCTTGGCTCCGTCAGAGTCGATTTCCGACTGCTCATCTGAGTTTGGCTCGATCTTCTTGTGCCTGGACCCATCCTCGATCATTTGGCCCAGACTGAGTCCCTTTTGAGCTAGAGTGGCCTTGATTTCCCGCAGGCTGGTTTCGCCGAAGTTTTTATAGCCGAGCAGTTCATGTTCAGTAACCTTCAGCAGATCGCCGAGCGTGTTCAAGCCCATGCTCTTGAGACAGTTGCGGCTGCGGACCGACAACTCGAAGTCCGTTACGGGAATTTCGAGAACCTGGCTGCGGAGATCCAGTTGACGTTGCTGGTCCTCGTCGTAATACATGGTCTTGGTGCCCAGTACGTCTTTGAGGTAGAGCTTAGCTCGCTCGTGGTTAGGGTTTGCCGAAAGTATCTTGCGCAGGCAGGCCTCGGCTTGATTGTAGTTCTCTGCATCTTCGTAGAGCACTGCTAGGTTAAGCAGAGCATTAACATGAACCGGCCACTCGCTGGTGCACTGGTTATAGTGTTCCAGAGCCGACTCGTCGTCACCGGCTAAATCGCAATAGTACCCCAGACGGAAGTGAGCCCCCTGGTGGTCCTCCTGCAACTGCAGAGCCTTTTGGTAATGCTCCAGAGCCTGCTCACGCTGATCCTGAAGCTCGCAGATACGTCCCAGTTGATACCAGTAATCAGCCTGGGTTTTGCCTATCGGAGTTGTAATTTCCGGACGCTGCCGGCTGGGTAATCGTCCCTCGTGCTTTTTGAGCAGATCCTGAGCCTCTTCCAGACGGCCAGCTCCCCGCAGGGCTTCGACCTTGCTCATTGCCACAGTAAACTCGTCGGCTCCGCACTTCTGGGCTGAGTCCAGCTCGGCCAGGGCCTCTTCAAATTGGCTGGTCTGCAGGTAGCAGATCCCCAAGGCCAGACTTTTCTCCAGCCCCGCTGAAGCCTTTGAGAGCCACGGGATGGCCTTATCTGGCCTACCAGAATAGGCCAAAATCAAACCCAGAGCTAGGGCACTTGAGCCCACGTCGCCACTGGACTGGGAAAGCTCCTCTGCCTGAGTGACGATCCACTGCTCGAAAACATCGCGTTGGGCCTTGCTGGTCTGAGCCAACTGGGCCACCTGCTGAGCCTCGTCCAAAGCCAGAACTTCCTTGGATAACAAGCTTTGTATATTCTCAACGGTTTGTTCCATGGGACTATTTAGCCTCCGTTTATTGAAATCTATGAGTTTCGGCTATACAGAGCCTTCCACCTGCAAGGCCATGCTATCGCCGGGACAACCTGGACATTATAGCGATTTTGTCCGCCAAGGCAAGCCCCCTGAACACCCTTTAAATGCACTTCGCAGAGATTACCGCTAAAATAGGTGATAGGAACCCGTTCGCCCGACCTGTCGGAATCCATTGTTGACTTCTCGCTTTTTATAGCGTCCCACACCAGTATCGCTGGAAAAACGCGGATTTCAGAGAATCTTCGAGCTATCTGTAGCGGCAGATGATGTTATAATGTGCTCAACAGACTGTTTCAGCACAGAAAGGACCCTTTGGGCAGATACCGACGTAAGCGACCGCGTCTGCGGGACTTGACTCAGCGGTACGAAGCGGGTGATCTTGATTCTGACCCGCATTTGGATCGTGACGCTTTGGATGCGCCCAGGGGTAAGCCCCGCAAGGTGGGCACTACCAGTGACGATCCCCAGTTAGATCGACACGCTCGCTCGCGGGAAGGCTTACTTGAAGGAACCGTGCTCTCGATCAGTCAGGGCGCCTGCCGGGTGCGCAGCCAAGATAAGGAATATTTCTGTGTGCTGCGGGGGATACTCACCGCCAAAGACTCTCGGCGACAAGCTGTCTTGGCTGTGGGGGATAAAGTTTATTTCAGTCTGATCGGCCCAGGCGAGGGAGCTGTCGAGCAGATAGGCGTCAGGCGGACGATTCTTACCAGACGCGGCACGGGGCCCAGAAGTAGGCTTCAGCATATCATCGCTGCTAACGTAGATCAGGTGGTTGTAGTAGCCTCAGCCACTAATCCGACCTTTCGACCGCGGCTAATAGATAGATACCTAGTCGCCGCCGAATATGGCGAATTGGAAGCCGTTGTCTGCATCAACAAAATTGATCTCGATCCTCAGGGGAGCTACCTGGAGGCTGTGGAGATCTACCGCTCCTTAGGTTACCCAGTCGTAGCCACCTCAGCCACGCAGTCTCTAGGCCTGGAAAGCTTCTGCGAACTACTACGCGACAAGACCTCTGTGCTAGCCGGCCAATCGGGCGTGGGGAAAAGTTCGTTGCTCACTACCGTTGAGCCGGGGTTGGAGCTGAAAACCTCGAAAATAAGTTTAAAGACCAACAAGGGCCAACACGCCACCAAGAACGCATCGCTGTTGACCCTTAGTTTCGGCGGATACGTTATCGACACCCCCGGCATTCGCCAGTTTAGTTTATGGGACGTTCCTGCTGTGGATTTAGCTGGCTCCTATCCGGAGATCGCTGAGTTTGGGATCGATTGCAGGTTTCAGCCTTGCTCGCACGTCAAGGAGATCGACTGCGCCGTAAAAGCTGCCCTCGAAGCCGGCCAGATATTCCCCACCCGCTACGAAAGCTATGTCAGCCTCTACCAGGAATTGATGGAGAGAGAGAAGAGGTAAGAATTCTCCCGTCTCAGACTATTCCTGGGTATGACTTCGCCTGGCGATCATCCGACGAATGAAGGACCAGTGCTACTTCCTTGCTGATATCCAATGGTCCCACTGGCCAACCACTGAAGTTGATGGGGCCTGCATCGTGATGATGGTTGTCACCAGTGGCTGGAGGTACTCGTCCACAGCTTCGGTATCCGCTGGCCGCCCGGACGCAGGCAGTCGATCGAACACTTGCCCTGTGAACCATCCACCGTCATAAGTCGGTCGGGGCCCGGAAAACCCGACTTCCTCGAGCCAGGAAAGCCAAGTCCGACAGGACGGATGCTGGGTAGTCCATCGTCCAGCTTGGACAATGTGGCTGGCCAACTCTTGCAAGACTTTAGAAGTCAGACCTGCGTAAGTTATATTTGCACCGTGTCGCTCGAAGACGGCCTGGATCTGCGATTTCGATAGTCTCAAGGCTAAACCGAAGTGGTTGACATACTCCTGATCAACGTGACGGTCGAAGATGATCAACCGCGTCTGGTCGTCCTCGTTCGGCCAAAGAGAAATTGTATGTTCCTTGCCTGCACTGTAGTAACTCAGCGACTCGTAATGTATACGGAATCTCCCACCTGGCCGTAGAACACGATAGAGTTCCGCCAGCGTTGCCTTAGGATCGGGCGTCTGCTCAACAGAGGACGCAGCCACGACTGCGTCAAACGACTCATCCTCAAACGGCAGTGACTTTCCCGGCTCGACACAGATAAACTCAACGTTGGTCAGGCCGAGACGCCGAGCGTTTTCGGTGCACACGTCGGTGCGTCTATTGCACCCTTCTACTCCAGTGATCTGCTTGACCATCGGAGCCATGAGCAAGGAAGGCCAGCCGTCGCCGGGACCAAAATCAAGCACACGGCCGCCGTCGGCATGCAGGACAAAGTCAAGGACCTGGCCGCGATCCACGAAATGTCCACGCTTGCTCGGATCGAACGGCTGATATATTACAGGCAGGCGTCGACCGGACTGCGAGGCTGTGTTGTCGTAGACAAATTCGCACGGGTCGGTCTGGTCGAACGTCAGGTTTGTGAGCATCCAGCGGATGGCGTCATCCGCCGAGTTCGTATTCTTGTTATTCTGCATGGTGCATGATCTCCAAAAAAATGGTTCACAATTGCAATCTTTATCCGCTTTGTGTTTAGTGCTTGCTTCATGTTCGTTCTCCTTACGGTTAGGGGTCTTGTTTTGGTCAACACTTACGCTTAGTTTTCGGCTCCAGGCCGTCCAATGGGAACGGCGGGCGGGCCAAAGGTCGCAGGGCCAGCGAAATCAGGAATTGCTGGAGAGAGAGAAGAGATAAAAATTCTCCCGTCTCAGACTATTCCTACACCTGATTTCGCCTGGCGATCATTCTAACAAAACCCAGATATCTGCCGTCGTCAGTCTCCAATACATCAGCGTCCGAGGGGAAGCGATTAGCACCGGCAGCCTCGATAGCCCGTTCGAACTGCAGCCAATGTCGGCAGCCGTCCAGCAAAGTATCCGCCAGTTCGACATCCACCAGGCTGGTGCGGCCCCAGAGGTTCTGCCAAAAATCAAGCGTGCGAATACACCAGCATTCATCCGTCCAGAAAACGCTGCCGTTTTTCTGGGGACGAGTTAGGTGCGCCGGGACGGGACCGTCGAATTCCCGCATCAGGGCTGGCACGACAATTCCAAATTGGCCGCCCGGTCTCAGAAACTTTATGAAATAGGGCAAATACAAATCGTCGGTACCGAAGTAGTGATAGCAATCTAAGGAAACTATGGCGTCAAAGAAATTCTCCGCGTAAGGTAGCGCGTGGGCCTCAGCATGGATGGGAAAGATTTGCTTCTCCAGGCCAGCTTCGCAAATCCGCCGCCAATTGTCTGTTGGCTTGATCCACAGGTCGTTAGCCCAAACCTGTACGCCAAACTCTTTGGCCAGGAAGACGCTGCTTAGACACATTCCACAGCCCATGTCAAGCACCCGCATACCCGGCTTGAGATCCATGTCGCGACAGAGCCATTCGGTCAACCAAAGAGCACTAGGCCCCATCTGATTCTCCACGACCCACTGCGGATCGTACTTGGAAGAAAGCGGAAAGTTCTCATTGTAAAGTAGTTTGCTCAAATCAGTTTTACTTATAGACATCATTGTTCTCCTGAGAAAGCGGCCCTCAAGTGCGAGGATACCGCGTCATGTTTATGAAAGAAGCAAATCCGCGGGCTTTCTGTCACGCCACGGCTGAAATGTTGGAAAGAAAAGAAAACAGCCGCTCCGGGGGGAACGGCTGAGGAATGGTTTGCGTTCTATTTGCTCAGAACGGCTTGTACGGTCTCAAAATCGCAGTATCTAGCGATTATGAACGTTTCTCAGACGAATACCTACCCAAGGCGTGGCATCGCGACAAGTTGTGTGCTTTGAACAGCCATCTCATATCTCCTTGCCTGAGAGATTCGTCAATCAAGCAACTCATTGATCCTACTCCGACTACTCTAGCGAGTCCCTCCTGCCAGTCAAGAAGAATTCTTCGCTCTCTCTGTCATTCTTGTGCATTTTTCACTTTCTCCTGCGAGGAGTAGTTATGTGTCACCATCCCCGGCCCCGCATGTTGCATGCCGATGCCCCGATAGAATGGCTCAAGCGCCTCATCGCAAATCAAATCGACCGTATACAGGTCAGCCAGTTCCTTAGCCATACGTTTCATTAGTGTCGTACCGATCCCTTGCCTGCGGTATTTGGCCAATACTTCAAGCAGCGGGATATATGCAGTCAATACCCCATCAGTGATAGCCGTAACAAAGCCGACCACCTTACCGGCCTCCTCGTCGATGGCAAGAAGTACTCTCTGGCTCGCTGCCAACACCTTCAAATGTTCTTGAGGGCTCACTGGCCGCTGCCACCTTTCAAAGAAGCCCTGCAACTTTTCTGCCGTGATGCCATCCAATGAATCAGTGTATCGAATCATCTAATTGCTCCTGATGTTGTATTTAGCTGGCTTTTTCTGCGTAATCTGCGTAATCTGCGGCAAAACAATCTATATCTTCGGCTCATGTCCCAGTCTTCTCCAGATGACGGAGATTTGTCCGTTGTGATGAGCCTCGTGAGCTCCGATCAGAGCGAAGATTGAACCCCAGGTCTTGAACTCCGCCGGGCCATCCTTGACCGGTGTATCCAAATCAGCCGGGCTAAGCGTCTCCAGAAACTCTAGTGTCCCAGCTCGAACCTCTTCTAGCGTCGCCATAGCCTGGGCCTTGGACGGATAGTTCTCAGCCTCATCCACAACCGTCGAGTGCATGCCGCAGGATTTACCCAGATGTCGCAGCGGATTTTCAATTTCGCGAATGAATTTATTCACAGTCCCAGCCTCGCTCCAAGCCAAATGGCTCAGAATCCAAGCCAAGTGTACCCCGCCCTCGACGACTCGCGTGTTCATCTGCTCTTGGGTTATATCCGCAACCCACTCTCTTAGCATCCCGCGAACCATCTCCATTTGTTCAATCGCGAATTCTTTTGCGTCCATAGCTAACTCCTTTATTTATTTAGCTCGCCACCGCTCGACGCCTTTGCGCATCGAGGCAACCAGATCGCAGTCGCAAAGAATGCCAGAACTGCCGGGCCGACTGCGATTAGAAACACTGACGGCATCTGGCCTGTGCTTCTGTAGACCGAGATAGCAATCATCGGACCCACGAACAGCGAGAGATCCAATACAGAATCAAATGCACCCATAGCCGTTCCGGTATGCTTGTGCCCAAACGTTTCAGCCGCATAGACGAAGCAAAGCAGATAGGTGATCGTCTCGCCCACACAGAACAGCCCGTAGAACACCAACAGGGAGACGAAGCTCTCGCTGTACAAGAGCCCCACTCCCCCCGCAACGATAATCAGTTGAGATACGATCACGAACATTCTGCGTCCGAAGCGGTCCGACAGGCTACCGATCACGAACGACACAAGGCTGAAGAGCAATGCGCCTTCGGACAGGATTGCACCGACCTGCCACGGCGCAAGGCCCAGGAGTTGTGCCTTTGCCGGGATGAAGCTGTAAAAGATTCCGAAGCCGAACAGTCCGGATACGCCCATCAGCAGATAAAGATATACGCGTCGCTCTGAGAAAACCGCCCCGATCTTTCTGAATACACTCACGTTGTGTTCCGCACTCGCCTTAGGTGTATTTCGCATAAGCAAGATGCTCACCAGCCCGGCGATTAGAGACAGCACACCGTCTACAATGAATGGCGCCCGCAAAAAAGCGAGGGATAAGACACTTCCCACGGCAGGAGCGATCACAAACGATAAACCCTGAGCACTTCGCAGGATCCCAAAGAACTTACCCGGTCGTCCCTTCCCCAGCGTTGCCGTGATTGTCAACAGAGCCGGCAGGGCAATCGCGTCGGCCAGACCGCCGATCACGCGCAGGATTGTCAGTTGGACCCAGTCTGTGGCAACAACACAAAGCAGAGACGAGACCGCCCCGATCATCGCCCCGACCAATATGAGAGTTCGCGACGAGTAACGATCCGCCAAACTTCCCGTAAAAAACTGCGCGATGATTATTGTCACAAGCGCCGCTGAAACTATGATGGGAATCTCCGTCGCACTTGCGCCCAGTTCTCTTGCCAGCTGCGGGAGCACAGGGACGCATACCATAGTGCTGAGCAATAGGATAAAAGCCACCAATCCTATGGCGTACATTTGAGTGAGATTGCTTTTGTCCACCGTGTCTTGATCATCATTCAGAGCCATCGCGTACTCCTTTGATTATTCATTTTGGCGGTTCTCTCGGCGTTCACCCAATAATATCTTAGCTTGCCTGGCAACACTTCGGCCAACGTGCAATAAACTAAATCGCAGGGGGGTAAGCTCAGGAAACATAAAATCATTTACCCGGAACTTCCCAAGGTCCTCCCCAAGTAGTTCAATCTCAGCCATTTTCGTCGTCCCAACCCCAGCTCGCTGGGCCGCGGCTAACATGGGCACCTTCTCTGGCGGAACGCTTAGCAACTCACAAGCCACGCGATCTACCGCAGCCCCATCTCTCGAAGCCAAGAGCAAGCCCAGTTTTTTAGGCTGACCTTTTATGGGGCCCTGACCTTCCATGGCTACCACAGCGTCAAGGATATTCAAAATCGGCCCAACCTTCTGGTAGACGCCGACGATCATATCGGTGAAAGTTTCGAGCTGTCCATAGCGAAAGTGCCACCAAGCCTTGCGCTTGCCAACCACAGCCCCGAAGGGATTCTTCAACGCTCCAGTCAGAAATAATTGCTGATGAGTCTTGAGCCTGGGTAGATTGATGATTTTATCGGACTCTAGCACTGCTCGGTCAATGCCTACCTTCCTTGGCCCACGCGGAGTTTGGATTCTTACCCCGCAAGGCTGATTGAACTCGACCAAGCGGACCCCCAGCTCATCGAGCCTTCGCTGATCGAGACCAGCCAAGGCCGCATTTTTTCTCAGTGAGCCCCAAGCCGTGGAATCACCAATAAGCACCTCAGCTCCGATTTGCTTTAGTTCACGAGCAATCTCCGCTATCAGCCGACCATCCGTCTGAGCCGGAACCTCCGGACCCCGAGGGGCAATGAAGTTAGGCTTGATCAGCACACGCTCACCAGGCTCAACGAACCGCTCCCATCCGCCCAGCAGTCCCAACAGCTCACCTACCGCTCGCCGAAGGTTTTCCTGCTGATAATCTTCGCATTTAGCCAGAGCGACTTTGGATGTCATATCTTCCTTTCGCTACACTTGGAGTCGAGTATCTAGCATAATCTTTGTGCCCGTTGTTGTCGAGTGGCCAAATCCATTGCACTTAAGCTGCTACTAGGATAGTATTCCATGCAGTATCAGCCGTTTTCTTGGAAGTAGCATCTGATGAATATAGCTTTAGTGGGTCATCCTCTTTCAGGCAAGAGTACGCTGTTCTCAGCTCTAACCTCCATGCCGGTAGAGGCCGTGGATTATAGCCAAAAAAGTAGAGTCGGAGCTGTGAAGGTTGATGACCAGCGTGTTGATTGGTTAGCCCAATTGTATAAGTCTCGCAAGATCGCTCACGCGGGCTTAGACTTTACCGACCTCGCTGGCCTATCCTTTGCCACCCCCACCGAGCAGGA
>SDBV01012515.1_pt1 | contig 10865 bp, 15 predicted proteins | sample 2277081 | NCBI WGS metagenome assembly SDBV01 (sample SAMN10402039, study PRJNA504765) | marine sediment metagenome | isolation source: marine sediment core GS10_PC15, 223 cmbsf | place: Arctic Ocean: Southern Knipovich Ridge | collected 2010
GTATGTTTATTTGCAATACGTGTAAGAATTGGGCGGGAAAACCCCGCCCCTACGGTATGGTTGGATATCCCGTTCCGTAAATTGCCTAAAAATAAGTTTAAATGATGTCCGCATTAAATTTTTTTATTTGACGTTGAAATAAAAGATGTACTACTATCAAGAACCGATTTTTTTCTGATCAATCCTGAAGTTCAAGACGAAATCTTTATAAGGATAGATTTTTAATTGTTGAAGTTTTCATAGAATTCCCTTGATAACTTATTGAGGGTAAAAAGAAAAGGAGGGTCTTATGGCCAAGCACAAGATACCAATGTTGGAAGAGTTGGAAAAAGGACCGTGGCCGAGTTTTGTCACGGAAATCAAGAAGGCCAGGAACACCAGTTCAATGCCTGATATGGCGGAAGATGAGTTGGGCCAGCTTGAGAAATCATTTCAAACGAAACGCGGATATTGGAAACACGGTGGAATTGTTGGAGTTCTGGGATATGGATCAGGTGTTATCGGAAGGTATTCTTCATTGCCTGAAGAGTTCCCGGGAGTTGCTCACTTTCATACATACAGGATTAACCAGCCGAGCGGTTTTTTCTATACTGCTGAGGCATTAAGAATGATCTGTGATATCTGGGACAAATACGGAAGCAGTCTTACCAATATGCACGGATCTACCGGAGACCTTGTGCTTCTCGGCACAACAACCGAGAATCTCGAGCCCCTCTTTGCTGAATATTCTTCACGCGGCTGGGACCTCGGCGGTTCTGGATCAGCTATGAGGACACCGAGCTGCTGTGTTGGCCAGGCCCGTTGTGAGTGGGCAAATATTGATGCTATGGCCATCTGCAACCACTTTACGCAGCACTTCCAGGATGAGCTGCACAGGCCTGCATATCCATATAAATTCAAGATCAAGGTTTCGGGATGTGCCTGTGACTGTGTCGCAGCTATTGCCCGTGCAGACCTTTCGATTATCGGTACATGGAAGGGCAACATAAGGATAGACCAGGCAGAAGTCAAGAAATATGCTGACGGCGGTATGGACATACAGGCGGAGATCGTTGAGATGTGTGACACTTCCTGTATGAGTTATGACGGCGGAGAACTCAAGATTAATGATGAACAGTGCTCAAGGTGCATGCACTGTATATCAAAAATGACAAAGGCGCTGAGGCCGGGTGAAAAGAAGGGAGCAACAATCCTCGTTGGAAGTAAGGCCCCTATCGTTGTTGGTTCACTCATTTCATGGGTACTCGTACCATTTATTGAAGCTGATGGCAGTGATGATTTTGCGAAATTAACAGAACTCACCGAGAATATCATTGAATGGTGGGATGATAATGCAAAACCAAGGGAAAGACTTGGTGAGCTTATTGAAGTTAAAGGCATGAGACCTCTCCTGGAGGCAATAGGCGTTGATCCTCAGCCCCAGCAGATCAGAGAGCCGAGAAAAGACCCGTTCTTCTTCTGGTCTGAAAGTGATTTAAAAAAATAATTTTAATAGATTAAAGATAAAGGAGGAATTATCAATGTCATTACCAGAAAAACAGCAAGATGTCGGACCACCACATTATGAACAGTTTTTACCGCCTGTTATCAAGGATAATTACGGCAAATGGAAATATCATGAGGTGCTGACCCCGGGAACAATGGTCCATGTAGCCGAGAGCGGCGATAAGCTTTATACTGTCAGGGTAGCTTCTCCGAGGATACTGTCAACAGAGACGATCCGTGACTTCTGCGACATGGCGGAGAAATACTGCGGCGGATATCTTCGTTTTACCACAAGAAACAATGTTGAGCTGCTCGTATCAGACAAGGCCCAGCTTGATCCGCTTGTAGCTGAGCTGAAAGAAAAGAAATACATGCTCGGCGGAATTGGCCCCCGCATCAGTAATGTTATTCATACACAGGGATGGGTACACTGCCACAGTGCATGTACGGACGCATCCGGTATCGTTAAGGCCATGATGGACGAGCTCCACGAGTACTTTACGACAAAAGCCCTCCCGAACAAGGTAAGGCTTGCGGTTGCATGCTGTGTTAACATGTGCGGTGCTGTTCACGTTTCTGATATAGCTGTTGTTGCGGTGCACAGAAAAGTGCCGAAAATTGATCATGAAAACGTAACAAAGATGTGCGAAATCCCGACAACAGTCGGATCATGCCCGACTTCAGCTATCAGGCCGAACCCGAAGACCAAATCGGTCACGATCAATGAAGATAAATGCATGTACTGCGGAAACTGCTTCACAGTCTGTCCTCCTATTGATATTCATGATCCTGAAGAAGACGGCGTTGCAATCGTGGTCGGCGGAAAGGTCGGAAGTCTGAGGACCAGTCCAAAATTCTCCAAACTGGCGATCCCGTTTCTTTATAATGAGCCTCCGAGATGGCCGAAAGTTGTGGATGCGATCAAGAACATTATTGACGTATATGCAGCGAATGCCAAAAAGCATGAGAGAGTCGGAGAGTGGATAGAGAGAGTCGGATGGGAAGATTTCTTCAAACTCACAGGTATCGAGTTTACATTCCAGCATATTGACGACTTCACGTTCATGAGGGACACATTAAGGACCTCAGCAGCATTTAAGTACTAGATTACAATTGAAAATGGCAAGTGCTCCCGGATATTCCGGGAATGCTTGCCATATTCTTTATCCTGTACTGGCTTGACAAAATTTATCTGAAAAGTTAGTTTACGGCACTAACCAAAAATTCAAAAAAGGGGTGAAGATATGGAACAAACGGAAATCCAGGATGAAATATTTGCCTATCTCGAGAAAATGAAGGGCAAAAAGAAACTGAAAGAAAAAGATGTAATCAAGAAGATTATGGTTGATCATGAAGAATTAGATAAAAATACTGTTAAGACTGCTCTCAGGGAAATGATAAATGTTGGGAAAGTAATGTATGCCTATGGCGGCGGCGCCAGTTCTGTTGAGATTCCGAGTGAAGAGTACCTGAGAGAAAAAGGTTTAATATAAAATTTGTTTATATTTGCAGGGACCAGGATCCGGGTTTAAAAGCTTGATGAGTGGTTCCTGATTTCTTTTTAGACTTTTATAAGTCCTCAATAGTCACTTCAAATGTTTAATAAAACAGTCCCAACAATGGTCGTCTCCGGTCTCAGGGGCGGCGGCGGAAAAACTGTCCTTGCATTATCCCTTATATCTGTTTTACGAAAAAAAGGTTATAAAGTAACACCTTTCAAAAAAGGCCCTGATTATATAGATGCCGGCTGGCTCGCAAGGGCGTCCGGTTCTCCATGTTTTAACCTGGACCTTTTTATGATGACTCCGGAGCAGGCCCTTCAATCTTTTCTATCCCATTCATTAAACTCGGAGTTTGCAGTCATCGAAGGGAACAGGGGACTGTTCGATGGAGTTGACCATCAGGGGACATACAGTACTGCCGAACTTGCAAAGCTGATAAATGCTCCTGTAACAATAGCTGTAGACTGTTCAAAGACAACCAGCACAATTGCCGCAATGGTCCTTGGATGCCAGAAAATGGACCCTGAAGTAGTGATAGGGGGTGTGGTACTTAACAGGGTTGCGACTGCCCGTCAGGAATCAGTAATCAGGAAGGCGATAGCCGAACGCTGCAATGTGCCTGTGCTGGGTGCAATTCCGAGATTAAAGAAGGACCCGTTCCCTGAAAGGCATATGGGGCTGACCCCGTTTCAGGAACATGGCGGCATTAATGAATCAATTGATATGGTCGCTGAAATTGGGGCGAAATATCTTGATATGGATGCGATAATAAGGGTAGCGGAAGCGGGAAGAACGAACGTCGAACATCGAACGTCGAACATCGAACGTCGAATGACTGACAACGCACGGCCAACAACGCACGACGCACCCCGGATCGGGGTGATACGTGACTCTGCGTTCCAGTTCTACTATGAGGAAAATTTCGAGGAGCTTATAAAGAGGGGGGCTAAGATAATAGAGGTAAGCCCGTTAAAAGAAGACAAATTGCCTGATATACATGCTCTATATATTGGCGGAGGATTTCCCGAGACACACTCAATAGCCCTTGCTGAGAATGAAAGCTTCAAGAATTCTCTTTTGGCGGCAATTCAGAATGGACTTCCCGTATATGCCGAGTGCGGCGGATTGATGTATCTTGGCGAAAATATTATTTCAGACAATAAAACCTACCCTATGGTGGGAGCGCTTCCGATAACTTTCGGCATGGAGAAGAGACCGAGGGCCCATGGATATACGATTGTTGAAGTTGCAAAAAACAACCCGTATTTCCAGCCGGAGAATGTTTTAAAAGGGCATGAATTTCATTACTCAAAGGTCCTTGAAGTCGGGGAGGGCGACACATATTTTGCCTTTGATGTGAAACGCGGCAAAGGTATAGTTGATAATAAAGACGGCATATGCTATAAAAATGTCCTTGCATCGTATACACACCTTCATGCCATCGGGACCCCTGAGTGGGCGGACGGGCTGGTGAAATGTGCTGTGAAATATAATAAAGAAAAAGGGGCCAAGGATTCCAGGAGCCAAGGGTTCGAGTGAAAAACAGTTTAATTTAGCAATTTCACTCGAATCCTTGAACCCTGGAATCCTCGAACCCTGTATTTGAATTATGGCAAGAGTCCAACATTTACAGTGTCCATATTGTGAAAACTACTTAAGGGCACCTATTGATATTGAGATTGGGACACTAGAGGTAACGGGCGGCATCTGCCCGTGTGGAGCGGTTTACGCTATGGACAGTACAGGCCATAACCTTGGGGAAATATTTATGGATGGATTGACTTTTGTTTGTAGGGGTGACCTGGATAGGGCTTTGTCGCTTAATCCCGAGGATTATGAATCAGTGGAGTTAGATTATGATCCGCATGCGAATACAGTGGGAAAAAGATCGAAATCAGGTAAATTATGCAAACTCCTTTTTATACGGCTGAAAATCGGGGAAGCATAATAAAATTAAGGGTCAACTGAAAGGCTTTGATCTGTAATATACTGGAAAAATGGAGTTTTTATTAGATAATTGTATCATTAGCTAAGGTAAATGCTATATTAGTTTTTTTTATTTGACCAAGTAGAGGAGTTTGTATTATATTTTCTAATCTGTCTTTATCAGCTTTTTTTCAAAACATAATGATATACAGGAATATCTACCGTTTATTTAGGGCGATACCCAACAATTTTTTTACTAGAAAGGAGTAGTGGAATGCCAACTTTAGAACATGAAGGAACAAGTTATGAGGTCGATGAGGAAGGATACCTTATGGACTGGCAGCTTTGGAATGAAGGTTTAGCCGGTGTTATGGCAAAAGAGGATGGTCTTGATTTGAGCGATGCGCACTGGGATGTTATCAGATTTCTCAGAGAGTATTTCGAGAAATACCAGATTGCTCCCATGATCAAGATCCTTACCAAGGAACTTGCAAAGAAATATGGCAAGGAAAAAGGTAATACCAAATACCTTTATGAGCTTTATCCTGCAGGACCTGCAAAACAGGCATGCAGATATGCCGGACTTCCCAAGCCGACTGGATGCGTATAAATCGTAAAAGTTCAATAATTAAAAACAGCGGGATAGCCTGTATTTGCGGGCTATCCCTTATCTAAAAATAACGTTATAACAGGAAGGAGGGCTTGTTGAATGAATGGACTGAGCAGTGTCTTTAACCTCCTGGCGTATTTAGCTGCGGTAATATTTGTTTTTGGTTTTCTTAATAAAGTAGTACAGTACTTTAATACCCCGTCTCCTTTAAAAATTCCTACTACACCTGCGCCTACAACAACTATGGGAGTTGTTTTGAGGCTTATACCGGAAGTGCTTTTTTTCAGGAGTCTTTTAAAAGGCGGGACAACAGAGAAAATATTATGGGTTGGGGGATGGTTCTTCCATATGTCTTTTCTATTTATAGTATTAAGACACCTTAGATATTTTGTCTATCCTGTGGATTTTGTTATGTCTTTCCAGGAGATAGGTATATGGGCAGGGCTTATCTTCCCGATAGCATTATTGATCCTGATTATAAGAAGGTTTACGAATGACAGGCTGGCTGTTATTTCACTTTTTCAGGATTACTTTGTCCTGGTGTTAATCCTTGCGATCGGATTAACAGGGCTTTTGCTGAAATATTTTATCAGAACAAACCTGGTGGATGTTAAGGCGTTTATTCTGGGACTGGTTTCTTTCAGCCCTGTCCAGATGCCGGACAGCACCTTGTTTTTGATACATTTCAGTTTGGTCCTGGTACTTCTTGTGTATTTCCCGTTCAGTAAGCTGATGCATGCCTGGGGTGCACTGATCAGCCCGACAAGGGTCCAGGTTGATAATCCGAGGGAAGCCAGACACGTGAATCCCTGGGCATAATAGTCTACGACTCTTTAGATAGGAGATAAAATATGGCAGACATAAAGGCTCCTGAGTTAACAGGAGAAATAGTTACACCAAAAGTAACCCCGGATGCTTCAAAGGGTATAATGCCCTTCAAGGCAAAGCCGGAATTGATGGAGAAAGTCAAATTCCCTCCTGAAAAGCCTTCAAACTGGAAGGAACTCTTTCTTAAGAGGATGGGGGAAGTCCTGCAGAAGTATAAGTCAGTCAGGGTATTCCTTGATATATGCGTAAGATGCGGGGCATGTACTGATAAGTGCCACTATTTTTTAAGTACGGGAGATCCCAGAAATATGCCTGTTCACAGGCAGGAGTTGATGCGGAGTGTTTACAGAAAATACTTCACGACAGGAGGCAAGTTCCTCGGGAACCTGGCTTCTGTCAGGGAGTTATCTGATGATCTTCTTGAAGAGTGGCTGACCTATTTTTATCAGTGTTCGGAATGCAGGCGCTGTTCTGTCTTCTGCCCTTATGGAATAGACACTGCTGAGATTACTATGGCTGCAAGAGAGATTCTTGATGCAACTGGAATCGGTTCCAAATATAATCTTGAAATTATTAATAAAGCTGAAACCATTGGTAATAATCTGGGTATGCCCGGTCCTGCTCTAAGGAACACTCTTGATTTTGTGGAGGAGGAAATAGAGGAAAAAACAGGTGTGCCGGTAAAACTTCCCCTGGATGTTGAGGGGGCGGATATATTGCTTGTGACCCCTTCAGCTGATTTTTTTGCAGAGCCCCATATTTACTCTCTTGAAGGTTATGCAAAGGTATTCCATCAGGCCGGAGTCAACTGGACACTCAGTTCCCATGCCTCAGAGGGCGGAAACTTCGGTATGTTCATCGGCAGCTATGACCATATGAAGACCATCAACAAGAGGATATGGGATGCAGCGAAGGACTTAAAGGTGAAGCGCGTGATAGCCGGAGAATGCGGCCACGCATGGAGGGTCCTCTACTCGTTCAGCAACACCCTTAACGGACCTTTTGATTTCCTTGACCCCAAATACCCACAGCCTGTGCATATTTGCGAATATACACTTGACCTTGTTAAAAAAGGTGCAATAAAACTGGATAAAACAGCTAATGATGAATTTTCGGTTACTTTCCATGATTCATGCAATGTTGCCAGGGGGTCCAGAATGGGCGATACTCCGGGTGACCAGATGACGATACCGCGGGAGCTTATAAATAGCGCATGCAATAAATTTGTGGATATGTCAGCTGAGACAATTGGCGAGACAACTTTCTGCTGCGGAGGCGGAGGCGGAGTTTTGACAGACGAGATGATAGAGATCAGGGTAAAGGGTGCAATGCCGAGAATGCAGGCGCTTAAGAGAGTGAAAGACTCCCATAATGTGAATTTCTTCGCACTAATATGCGCAATATGCAAGGCCCAGTTCACGAAGGTGTTCCCATACTATGGAGTGGAGATGGAAGAAGTAGGCGGAATTCACCAGCTTATCAGCAATGCTATAGTCCTTGGTGCAAAGGAGGGGGTGTAATGACAAATTTCAAATTACGGATTACGAATTACAAGTTTGCAATACCTCTCCTTATACTGGCTCTGATTGCAGCTTTTGGCTGTACTAAAGTTGATAAGCCTGTAAGGGGTGAAGAAGGTTCCAGCCCTATGGCAATAGTCATAGACGGGGACCCGCCGACATCCCATACGGAAAATACAACCTCGGAAGGTAAGAAGCTTGTCAATCCATACTCGAAAATACCGGTTGCCGGATCAATATTCAAGAGCGGACTGACCGGGCTTGAGTTCTGGAAGGCCAATCACCCGAATCTGGTTACAGGAACAAATGATCCAAAGCTGATAGTTGCGACTGAAGATGAGGAGGAGTTATGCCTCGATTGCCATGATAAGAGTACTTCGTGCAACAACTGTCATGGTTATGTAGGGGTTAAGCTTGTGACAGGTGGTGACGAGTAGGCATTATACGGGTAATTGACAAGACAGGTGGCTGGAAATTATAATAATTACTAATTAACAATTAGTCTGAGTTAGGATTTGCCAGAGTTTTTAACCCCAGGTAATATTTTAATCCCGGAAGAATTTGCTTAATATTGTTAAGTACGATTATGTTCGGGTTAGCAAAAAGACTGATTTAAATCAATGAGAGGAGGAAGTAAAAACAATGATTGATGTTCAGGTAGATACCGGAAAATGTGATGGCTGTGAGGAATGTGTAAACCTCTGCCCGTCAGAAGTTTTTCAGCTGGCTGAAGGAAAATCCGATCCTTACCAGGCAGCGGATTGTGCCAACTGTTTGACCTGTGTGGAGTCCTGCCCGCAGGAAGCTATTACAGTAACTGAAATGTAATTACATTATAAAAATAAAAAAGGCGATTCGAAATCGAATCGCCTTTTTTTTGTTTTAACAGATAGAATTAATTTTTCTTGATAAAAATTTCCCAGTAGCCCTTATCCTCAATTTTGACCACTTCGTGTTCAAATCCCTGTTTATCACAATACTTTGGGATTGTGTCTTCTGCTGATGCCGGAGCATCGCAAAGGACTTTAAGCAGAGCACCGCTTGGTGCCTTTTCCATGGTCTTTTTTGTTATAACAAGCGGGTAAGGACATACTCTCCCGAGTACATCGACAGTCTGTGTTGGTTCCTGCGACTTTAAATCAGCCATTATTACCTCCTGTAAAGTTTTTATTTAGAAGAAAAGAAGATGATTCATCTCTTCCATCATCTTTGATATTTCATCATAAGGAACGACTTTAACCTCAACTTCAGCTCCAAACTCTTCTGCGTCAATGACGATATCACTTTCGCTCATACCGAGTTTTTCAAGGTCCTCTTTGCATACCAGAACATTAAGGTCGAGGAGAAGTGACATCTTAATGTGTGATTCGGTGCTCGACAGATCGTAATGATCCATTGCCTTCTGGTCTTTCTTACAGTTTAAAACGCCGTCGCCTATAAAAGCAATATCTGCGGTAACGAGATCACCGTCCTCTAAATATATTTCTACACTCTGAGACGATATAGCATGAGTAAGCGCGAGTTTCGGATTTTCACTCTTGTAAGGGGGTCTCTGAACAATAAATCCAAGTTTAGTCGTAGCCATTCTTATTCACCTCCTATATGAAGAACTCTGTCAGCATCGAATATGCTTGCAAGGTACCAGTCCATGCTGTGTCTCTTGACGCCGTCCATTGTATTGTCCTTGTTGTAGCCTCTTGCCTCTGCACATGCTTCACAGGCTGTTATATTGAGGCCTTTTTCCATTAATTCCTTCAGCGGTTTCTGAAGCGACGAGTAGTCTTTAAATGCTTTCTGGTCTTTTATGGAAAGCATTGTTGCGTTACCTGAAACCCAGAGGTCGACCTTATGCCCCTTATCGATAGCAGCAGCAGCAAGCTTTAAGGTGAAATCAAGGTTCATAGAACCGATAAGTGAAGCAAAACAACCTAGTGTAAGTTTTCCCATTTCTAGTATCCTCCTATATCCACGCGGTTTTTTCGTATTCGTTAAAAATCAGATCGACAACGTCGCCAATTGTTATTACTTTCACTTTGCTGTCGACGTCAGAACTGGTGTAACCTCTGGTTTCAAGGTCTTCCTGCAGAACGTAAAAATCGGCGGAGCTATTTAACAGGGCTGAGGTTTTTCCTTCCTCTTTAACTGTTGCGTGGTAGACTCCGTTTTGAACAAGAATTATCCCGAGTTTTTCAGCTTTTAATCTGTCGAAAGTAGTGACAGTGTTCCTGTAATCACTCACAAAAGCAGCTAATTTCATACATATACCTCCTGAAGTTGGAAAAGTTTGGGAGTTAATGAAAGTCTTTAAATTCTAATTATACAGCGGTTGATTTGTCAAGGAGGAATGATGTTATAAAAATTCCTTATGAATCTCTAAAGTTGCAGATATTCATAATATTTTCTGGTCCAGAACGTCTCAACAAGGCCTATTCTCCAGGCATTGTTTTCCTTAAACATCTTTAATCTTGCGGGCTGTTCTGATTGTTTATATGTAATCAGGATCTCTGCCCTATCCGCAAGAATATACCCTATTTTCCACCGGCTGTCTTCCAGTATTATATCGGAATCAAAATTACCGGAAAAGGCTTTCCAGTAACTCCTGAACATGATTCCCCTGTCTTTAAAATCAGCTGCAATATTTTCCCTTTTTATATTTCCATTCATTTTATTAGAACTCTTATAAACATCGGTTATTATTGTCTTATGTGATTTCTCAGACAACAATTCCCATGAGATTGCGTATTTACCTTCTTCTAAAGAAATAAAGAATTTTTCCGCTGAATCAAGAACCAGGGCCAGGGTTTTATCAGGGTCTTCACCATAGGAGCTATTGAAATTAACCGAAAGAAAAAAAACGATGGATAAGGCAAATATTAATTTGCGGTATTTATGCATATAGTTAATTATAAAAAGGACTGTTAATGATAAGGAACATTTGTTTTAGTGTGATGAAGTTGATGAACTTCCCCCGTCGCCGCTGCTGACAGCTAATGC
>SDBV01012516.1_pt1 | contig 10864 bp, 11 predicted proteins | sample 2277081 | NCBI WGS metagenome assembly SDBV01 (sample SAMN10402039, study PRJNA504765) | marine sediment metagenome | isolation source: marine sediment core GS10_PC15, 223 cmbsf | place: Arctic Ocean: Southern Knipovich Ridge | collected 2010
TCAGCATCACTGGCAATGTAAACATAGCTGGGTGTCTCACAGGTGCGGGGTCTGATGGACTTTGTATAGACGACAATGTGTCTATTTCTGGAAGTACATTTGTTGATGACAATCTCATTGTTGATAACATCGTGGAGAGCACAACGGATGCCGGTGTCACCATTGAAGGTGTGCTGATCAAAGATGGCCTAACCGATGGAATTGACCTTGCGACCAACGCAGCGACTGCTGCTGCAAACCTCACCGACAACGCCTTGCTTAGCGGCGACGGCGGGGCCAAAGGCATACAGGACAGCCCTGCTACCGTCACTGACGCCGGAGTACTTGCCGCCCCCAGCGCCATCCTGTCCCAAGCAGGCGACCCAGCAACTCCCACAGAAGGGGAGTTCTGGTTTAACACTGTAGATGGCGTCTCTCGCATGGAGACAGCTCAGGGTGCTGCAAACATCTCTGGGGTGTTGGCGGTACTGGTGACTCTGCATAAAATCACGAACACTTCTTCCGAGACTGCTTTCAATGTAAGCCACACGATTCCAGCATCCAGCGTGGAGCAGGGTAAGGTGTTTAGGCTCTATGCCGCAGGAATTCTGAGTACGGATGCCACAATCGACTACACTTGGAGAATCAAGGTAGGATCGACCGTCTTTCTAAGTAACCTGGAGACTATAACTGCAATTACAAACAGCCTCTGGTTTTTTGAGGGGACCTTCACAGCAGGCACATTTTTTTTGGGAAACTGGGCTTTCTTTGTAAATGGCTCTATGGGGTCCTCCCTAGATGAGTATGTCAATCTTGGCAATATTGGTGCTGTGGCTATTGCCGATGCTGCCACTCACGATATTCAGTTGACTATCCAGATGTCCGCAGCCGGTACAGGCAAACACATTTCCTGCCAACAGCTCATCATCCAGGAGGTAGCATAATGGTAACGGTGGACTTCGGTACAACGATATTGGCTCTCGATAGAGTAACGGCTGTGCGCAACAGCGATGGCAAGGTCGTGAAGCTGCGCGACATCGCGGTGTCCTGCCTTCTGAGCACTCGACCGGACGGTGCCGATCAGAAGATGCAGGATGCGAGCCTTGCCGAGAAGGTACACAACAGCAAGACGGGCGCGCCACTTTCCGCCGAAGAGGTTTCCCGGATAAAGTCGCTGATTGCCGACACGCAAGGTCCTCTTATAATGAAACGCTGCTGGGACATCTTGGACCCCAGAGGAGAGGAGGAGTGATATGGGTAACTTCGGATTGATCATGCAGGGTGCCGAGTTCCTTCTGGCTGGCAATAGCTGCGTATTTGGTTGACTGTATAATAGAGCACACTTTACAAGGAGACAGAAATGAAACTCAATGTGACTCAGGAAATCATTGGTCTGACCGGAGAGCCCATAAAGGACTCCAAGACCCAGAAACCAGTTCTGTTCAGGACGCTGATTGCGAATGTTCTAATGGAACCCGTCACAGGAACAGGTGGGGAGGAGAAGATAAAGAACTTTGATCTCGCCAAACGGATCATGGACGAGGACGAGGTGGAACTCTCTGTGGACGAGGCGAAGAAAGTAAAGGACCTCATCGGTCAGTTTCAATCGGCGGTGGTAGTGAAGAGAATCTGGGATGCGTTGGAGAACTCTGATTCCAGAGAGGAATCAGGGTGAAGTTGTCTGTGACAAGACATTGAATTTCTGTCTTAATTGTCTTGTATCAACGAATCCAAATCAATTGTACCAAAACCGCCAGATTTCTGATCGCCTAATTTAACTGAATATTTCTGAAGGTGCTCCAACATTTGGTCTGTATTAGTACATGGTGTTTGACTTGTAGTTTTGCGATGTTTAGATAAAGTTAAAGCACAAATTCCTGACAGTACGGGAGTCGAAAAACTAGTTCCCGACAACTTACAATAATCATTATCAAGCCATAACGAGTAGACATCCACACCAGGTAGGGTAAAACTAACATTTACTCCGCGAGAAGAAAAATTGGATATTCTATGATTTTGGTCATAAGCAGCAACGCCTATGACTTCTTTATATCTGGCTGGAAAGGCAACGTCGAAGTGTCTTTTGCCACTATTATGAACTATAATATTATTAGCGATAAAGTTTGATGGACCAAGCACTTCTAAATCAAACACTTCTGTTTCCCCAATTTCTTCAATAGATTGGACTCTATCAAAAACCAGACCACTATTATCATATATTTCATTGATTTTATATTGATAGTTTCTTTCTCCTTCTGGACTCCTTTGCTTTTTTAGTTTCTCTTTTTTCCATGGGTGCCGAGATGAAATTTTATGGACATCATCAAAATTAGTAACCTTAAGAACATATTCTAATGAATGACCAAAGTTTGTTTCTCTTTCACGGTTAGATATGTTAGTGGTTTTAATTCCACATCTAACGCATAACTCATATATATCCTGTAATAAATTTTTGTTACAGGAAGAGAACGCTATATTTCCATCATTAATATATCCATCAGCATCAAGGTAGCCCTGTAATAATGCTATCTTTTTTTTGTAAGGCAAATTGAAAATCCATGGCTCTATACGTTTGGAATGACTTCTTTTGTTTAGCAAGCGTGGATATCGATCTGCCCATTCTTTTGTTATTCTCCTAGAATATAGATCTAACTGTATTTTGTTTTGGCTAAAATCTTTTTGAAATAGTGTTTTACCAAGATCCATTAAATAATCCGTATGAGGAGAATCATAAGGTGAAGATATTCCGAATCTTGTTCGAAGCGTATTATTCTTGAATTTGTATGTTAACCATCCGTCTCCTAACATAATACCGTACATGTATATCTCATCATTACTAATATTATCGTCTTTTACACTACCTTCAATGCTTTTTTCTATTAGAATAAAATCACCCTTTTGAATGTCTTTTAGTCTTTTCCATTCATAATAATAGGAATCTTTAGTAGTTTTCGAAACAAAAATTATTTCATTGTTTTTATTTACTTTGGATGTGAAGTTAGAGCCGTTTTCAGATGTAGCACAAAGAAATCTATGGTTTTTAGTAGCCTCTATCGAGCGAGTATAGGTTTTTAGACGATAAACAAAATCTTTTTTAAAAAAGGTTTTTTCTACAGTCGTAATTCCTACTTTTTGTTTATCTGTAAAAAATGAATAAACTGAATCCCCACGCTCTACCTCTTCTATGTTAATCCATCCTTTTAGTGTCTTGATTCTAGTGCCTTTTGCTAGACAGTTTCCCACTGCGGCTATAACAATAATATTGTTATCATATGCTTTTTTGATGATACGTCGTAAAGGCTTGAAATCATGAAACATACCAGCAGATATTGAGATAATATCTATTCGCTGTTGAACACACCACCCAACAGCTCTGACTAAGGCAGAGGGACTACCTGCTCCTGAATCGTCAATAGCCTTAGCAAAGTATAATCGGGATTTAGGTGCTACTCCAATGATACCTTGATAGTTCTTCTCGGCAGCTATAACACCCGACACAAAAGTGGAATGACCAACTTTATCTTTAACAGAAGGAGAAGTTGTAAGATTTCGAGCTGCCGCAAGACAATGTTTGACTTCAAAGTGATCACTTCTGCCGCTATCAACTATTCCAATCTTAATGCCCTCACCCATAGTTTCTTTGTGTGCTTCTGGAACGTTTAGATCTCGTAACCCCCAATCATATGTTTCACTCATGAGTTGCACAACAGCTTGAGTTTGGAAGGGCGGCAGGATGGCTTCTAGCATATTCTCTCCTTTAAGAGAACATATGGTTATTTTTAGAATATTCCTTTATTGTTCGTGGCAAAAACCTTCTCTTGTAGAAGGGCAGTTCAATTGTTGCAGATAATGGATGATACGAAATCTATTTTGTATGTCACTTGGATTTCCCGCCCAGAATATATCGTGCTTGACAATGTGCCTTTTCAATCCGATAATTAGACTGGCTGTGAGTAGAGCTTCGTACAATGGCCCAGATGTATGACCACTATTTTCATTTAATCAACTGTCTATATATTTGCCCGCAAGTGATCTTCGAGAAGATGGATTTCTTCTTTTAATGGCTGATCGTTGCCTCTTGCACGGCGGACACCATCTGCCTTGCTGAACAGAATTAGGAGCCATCTCAAAAACATTTTTGCATTGTCCACAAAACCACTTGTGTTTTATTTTAGATCCTGCGTATTTTCTAGACAAGGTTTCCCCGTCGTTTTTGTTTGCGAGTAATTCTAAATATTTCATATCTTTCATTCGCTTTTTTGCTCGTAACCTGATTCCGCATATTTTACACCAATGACGTTTAATATCATTTGGCCTTAAATTGAATCTATGACCATGCTCACACTCCCATTCGTGTAATTTTCCAGAACCCAAATATGATTTACTTAGAAACTTGCCTCCTTTAGATTTTACAAAAACACTAAGCTGGTTTAATATGGAAGTGTTACCTCTAAAATAGGACCAATCTATATAATTTTGCACAATGTGTATTTTATTAAAAACAAGAAAATCTAATATCATAGATTCTTGATTCGCCGCATAAAACGGAATAATGAGCAGGTTGATTTCTTTTTGTTTACACAGTCTCTTTTTCTTGTTGTCTATTTTTTGTAGTTCTTGGAGTGATCTATTCTTATGTAGAAACGGTATGTGTTTATAGTGATATTCGCCATGGTATTCAAAGGCACAATGCAGATTTTCGTTAAATCCGTCTAGCTCAAATTTATTGTTGAATATTTTTCTATTCTTGGGAAAACGAAAACCAGTAAATGTTTCAAATATGAATCGACATTTAGATTCGTTTATATGCAGAGTGGCACATCTTGGACACCAGTGACCTCGTTGCACATCAAGTGGGTTAGCTTTAAATATTTGTCCACATTGACCACACCCCCACAACAAAGCTGTTTTGTTGTTAACATATATTTGCTCAGGCATAATCTTGCCTTCGTGCTTCATTGCAAGCAATTGCATGTCTTTTATTGTTTTATGTGTTTTTCCAGCCATTCACTGAATTCCTTCGTATTAACATACCCAGACCCACCTGATGTGGTGGCCATATAGCCGTGTTTAACATCTTCTTCATAGTCAGTCTTTTGGATAATTCCATCTTCTTCTAGTTCTTGAAATAAAGAACGCATATTTTGATATGTTTTCTCCATAAGTAGCTTCTTGAAAAACCTAAATTGTGGATTGTCTCTACCATCCTGTGGGTTTTCTTGTTGCTTCAAATCTAGCGTGAACTTCATAATAGACATGCATTTATGATAAATTTTTCTAGCTAATTCTTTGTCATTCACGGCGTCCTCCTATCCAATTTCGATTGGTACAGCCCCTTCGCCAGACAGTCCCCCTCTAGCAGCTACTGCGTCTGCTGAACCAGGACGGTCGTTTTTTATTAAGATACGATCATATTCTCTGTCTAATTGAGATTGATGTCTGTACCTTTTATGTGCATTCTCTTTAACGTATTTGAGGTCTACTACCTCTATTTTTCTGTTCTTTAGTAATATTTTGTAAAAACGGCTTTCTTCTAAAGTATCCGCTCCAATTTCATCAACTGATTTAAAATCCCATTTTCCTTGCAAAATGATACCTTCGGGAAACCGTTCTGTCTGAATGTCTTCTATCAGAACAGTACCGTTGTGGCGCGTGTGGATAAACTTACTATTCTCTGTATGTGTAATTCCAGAATCATTTATCACTACAGGTCTTTCACTTAACATTTTGCCGCTTTGTGGCGTTTCAAGTTTCATATCTCCCTTAAGCCATTCACCAAATTGCTTCTTGCTTACCATGTGTGCATTTTCGATATAGAGGATGTCATCATTGGGTATATAGTCCATGATATGTTTGTCGTTAGAATCAATCTTCTTCATCGGTTCTGTTTCAGTACACAGATATATCTTGTTAGAATCTTGTTTGTAGAAAATGATCGTCATGGTTTGTTCCTGATTGCTCTCAGTCGATTAGCGGCTGCGTTGGCTGTGTGATTCCACGTCCAGTCCTTTAACAAAAACTTTTGCATTTTCTTGTTTTTTTCTTTGGCTTCGTCATAATTTTCATAGACATCTCTCATGATACTTTTAACTTGATTGTGAACAGATTCAGAAGTTAGTGCTGGAAATTTCTGTCCGTCCCAGTAGTGAAGGCCAAATTGCCCATGCTGAGCGATGGATAAGTGATCTATCTCTATCATGTACGAATGTTCTTTGCGTAAATATCCTTGTTGTCCTGAACAGTTGGTCATAATTAACGGCAAGCCACACATAGTCGCTTCTAATGACGGGAGTCCACCGGATTCGCCTCGTGTGGTCAAAATGAAGGCGTTAGCAGACCTGTACATTTTCGGCATATCTATTTCAGGAGTAACGTCGCTATATCTCACAACATGTGGAAGATTTTTGTTGGGAAACTTTTGCATTATTTCGTCAATATCATTTCTAATTTTATCCCTATGGTACTTACTCAATCCAGATTGGAACCTGCTCATAATCAATAAAGATATATTATCATCGGCATCGAACTCATCAAAATAAGCTTTGAGTAATACATCGTATCCTTTTCGATAATTCCACCCAAAAACAGATATAAAAACAAAGTCTTTTATGTTAGGCCGAAAGTCAAAACGAGGTCCCTTCTCAGTATATAGTTCGTGATCCACTCCTGTTTCGATGGCATAAATTGGTATGTCTTTGATTTGTTCTCTTAATACATTGGAGGCCCAAATACTAGTGGTCCATATCTCTGTGTACAAATGGCAGCATTCAAGAAACTGTTTTGGAATAGTATATGATTCGATAGTCGTGTAAAGAATTCTATGCTTCGCTGAAGAAACCTCTGCGAAAGATGGGATAATGCTGTCGATCAGAATATAATCTTTAGACAGAGGGGTTTTCTCCATTTCAATAAATGGTTTTAGTTCATCTGCTCGTAGCTGATTCTGGCTTCTCTTGGGATCTATCTTTACCTTAAATCCCATCTCCTGCAATTTTAAAGCCAAGTTTCGGTTGACCTTAGAATACCCTCCTGCGTCATAAAACATACCGTGGATTTTTACTTCTATGTCATCAGAACAAGTTTCCAATTTTGTCGGTTGAACTTCTTCTGCTTCCTCTTCTTGGTCGCTCTTTTCTTTGTCGAGCTTCATCTTCAGATACATCAAGGACGATTCTATACGCTCAGCCTTATCATATCCGACTACTTGTAGCATGCCGTTTAGTATGAATGTTCTTAGACACTTAGACCGCTTGAGTTTATCTGGGTCAATGTCTTCGATCTCGCCTTCGTGATAGGGCATATATTCGTTGAGATCGTCTATATAAAGAGTGTTTTTGCTGGTATTAATGACTTTCATGGGTTCAATGTAGTTCAAGTTTAAAGCACTGCATTATACACGTTGCTGTATAATTTTAGCACATGCATCTAAACTTGAATAATCTTGAGAAAATTAGAATCGCTATGAAAACTCACATATCTGAGGTGGAGGTTCTCTATTGGATGCTGGAAGATAATCTCTATAAAGGCAAAACTGATGATGCTGTGTGGGTGTTTGACATGATGGTCTATATGGCTAAGTATCGTAAAGAATTACTGGTTCAGGGGCTGAAACGGCGTCAAAGAGAAAGACTCAAAGAAATAGCATATGAGTTAAACGGAGAAGGATATAAAAAAATAACGTCTATAGTTATGAAACAACCTTTGAGCCCTAAAAAACTGCCTTTTGCCAAAGAAAAGGGGTTGAAATATCATCTAGCAGACAACCTTGATATACTGCAAAAAGCACTTCAGGAAGAGATTAAATTAGTAGGAATTGAGGTAGAGACTGATTTTGAATATGCCTGTGATATTGTCGTGGCCAGCACAAAAAACTTCTATCCAGTTGAGTTAAAAGTAGATAAAGCAGATCATAGAGTAGTGTCTCAAATATTGAAATATTGTTATTATTTTTACCGCAAATTAAGATATGATAGATTCAAAGAAATACAAGGTGTGGTTTGCGCAAATGGAATGGATGCTTGGTCCATCAACGAATTGAGAAGAGAAGGTATGTGGGTTTACGACATTATGCCTGACGGCAAAGATAATATAAAGTTGCGACGCATCACAGACTAATCACTCCCAGGTAGTGCAAAAATTAGGTACACCAATCAATTCTAATGCTTTTACAAAACTATCCATTTCATCTGTATCTTGAAAGCCATAGCATGCTATCGTAATTTCTGGTATAGATTTGCTCCAGCAGTATTTGCGATCTAGTCTGTCACATGTGTTGTGTGCGATTATAGTAGACGTTCTTATCCAGTTCTGATGAGGTATCATATGAGTAATATCGCTAAGTAGCCTGGCTTGAGGGTCTATGTTTTCTCCTATGAGCAAGAATGTTTTATGGTAATTGTCTATACCATCAACAAACTCTTGAAATTCGTCATCTTTTAATCGTCGCACATATGACATTTTAACTACCGCTATTCCCTTAGGGTCTCCAACGACTTCTGCGGCACTCTTAATAATTCTTCCTTCTATGATGGTATTGTTATCTAACTCTATAATGTCGCAAAATGCTATTTCTGTGGGAAATTGCTTGAATGAATAATAGTTGGTTGAGGCTCTTTTTAATTTGTTCTTACTTGCGTAAAGTGATATGAAATAGTCTCCTTCATCTACTTTTTCTCCATAGTAGTTATTGAAACACAGCAAAATACCATCATCCAAGACAATATAAGGAATGTCTGAACTTTGACGCAGAACGACAGGTTCTATCCTTTTAAGCCAGCTCATGACGTATAATACTGCATGCGGATTAAAAATGTTGAAGAACTTCGAGGACACATAACTAACTATTATACTGATGGTTCCGTGTTATACGTAGTTTGGCATTCTAAAAACTCCATCAGCTTGGTAGTGTATGACCCAGACTCTTTCAAAAAAATATCGGCTTTGCAACTTCCTCCTTTGGTTCTTACTCATCTGAATCCTTGCTTGGATAATGACTGCATCTATTTGCCTACTACAGAAGGACAAATCTTTGGGAACGATAAGTTTAGTGGTATTCGTCTTGTAACTATGGAACTCGGACCCATGATTCCTGTTACTGATTTGCACCAGAATGATAATTTGGTTTTTTCATGTTGTGGGCTACCCATTAAGGAAGTTAAAAAACCTAAAACTAACACAGATATATTTTGTATTGTCATAAACGAAAAAGAAAAAGGGAAAAAATTATTCCAAAGCCAATACTTCAAAGGCTCCCCATCATTTGTAAGCGATAAAGGCAATCTGTTTGTCTCAGCAAATAGAAACCTATTTCAGTTTACTGACTATGGCGAGTTGGTAAACTCTAAACGACTTGATGTGGAATGTGAATTTGAACCTCTATTCACTGATGATTTTGTAATATGCTCATCTTCATTAGGGACGCTGGAAATATTGCGAAAGGCAGATCTTTCTCTCCATGGTAAGATTTTAGTTGACAAAGCTAGTTCTCCACCTGTCTGTACGGGCGACTCCCTATACTGGTTTACTAAAAAATCACTATTTCATGTGAATATCAAGACCTTGGAAAAGGAAAAAATCGCAGATATAAAATCTCAAGTAAATACCGTGCCAATACTCCATGACCAAAAATTATATGCAACAGATATCCAAGGCAATATTCTATGTGTTGACACCAACAAGCAAACGGTAGATTATATGAAGGTTTCTATTGCCGCACTATCTAAGTTAGTAATGATCGATGATTATCTGTTTGTAGCCTCAAATAACCAATTTTTTCAGATAGATACACAATGATTTTAAATTTAGACAAATTAGATAGAGTTGCAAGGGCACATTTGATATATTTTGCTACTCATGACTTCATCCTGTACAAAGACAGATCATTTCTAATGCAGGTTTCTTGTGATGAGCAGTTACTTAAAAGAACCAGTTTGCCTAAGGATTCTAAATCATACGAATGCTTAGAAATTGGTGACGCTGTGATCTTGGTCTTGGCTGGTAAAGAGATCATGATTGTTGATAAAGAGGGACGTGCTACATCTAAATATGACCTGAATCATCAAAAGATAGGACGGTGTGTCACTAGGCTGTTTCATGCTGAAAACAATCAAATCATTTTTGGCACTAAATATCCCAATAGAATACAATTCCTAAAATATGATTTTGTAAACCAGAGCAGGGTGTGTCAAACTATGTCCTGGGAGATGTCCAGAGTAAACCATCTAACCATGCATAATCATATGCTGTATGCTCTTCTGGACAATGCTTTTATTGTATGTTGTGACATGAGCACAGGGGAGACTTTGTGGACTAAATTCGAGGCTGGGTTTATACACAAAAACTTAATCGTTTATAACGATAACCTGTTGTATGCTTGCCAAAATATATTGAAAATAGCCAATGGCAAAGAAGTAGAGAATGTCAGTATACCGCTGGCTCGTATACATTCATTAGAACATGTTATTGGAGATAATCTGTATTTTACGAGTAATGAAGGCAAAAACATTTGTTGCTACGATCTGAAGGGCAGGAGATTAAAATGGGAGATTCTAGGCAACTTGGAAATCAAAGAATCTATTATCGTGCCTGGAAGGCATGAAGGTCGAATGTATGATATGATGGTTGTCAGGACCAAAGACAGCATGGGCATTGTAAATCTAACCGTTGGCAAAACAGTCCAGTTCTTAAAATCTCCAGCTATTTCTCGCATTAGAGTGACAGGGGATCATCTCTTGATACACAGTCACGCAGACCACACAGAAATGATTCCTGGACTCACAGAGGAAGATCTGAATGTTAAATAGGATTATCTTCCATTTAGAGGGAATTTGGTACTATGTCCGAGATTTCTTTATTTTTGACAGTAATAAGAGCAGTAACATTACAG
>SDBV01012517.1_pt1 | contig 10864 bp, 10 predicted proteins | sample 2277081 | NCBI WGS metagenome assembly SDBV01 (sample SAMN10402039, study PRJNA504765) | marine sediment metagenome | isolation source: marine sediment core GS10_PC15, 223 cmbsf | place: Arctic Ocean: Southern Knipovich Ridge | collected 2010
ACCCGGCTGCGGGCCGAGTTGGAGGCCGCGGGCGCGACGATCTTGTTGCAGCCGGCCGCCGAGGGGTTGCCCGACCTGGTGTTCACGGCCAATGCCGCGCTCGTCCATCGCGATACGGCCGTGCTGGCCCGCTTCCGCTATCCCCAGCGCCAGGGCGAGGAGAGTCACGACGAAGCGTGGCTGCGGTCGGCCGGATTCGCGGTACGCCGGCTGGAGGACGGCGTGTTTTTCGAGGGCGCAGGCGACGCACTGTTTTGCGGCGATACGCTGTTTGCCGGCTATCGCATCCGTAGCGACATCGTCGCCCACCAGCAGGTCGGCGCGATGCTCGGTTGCCGCGTGATTCCGCTGGAGCTAGTCGACGGCTACTACTATCACCTCGACACGTGCTTCTGTCCGCTGGCCCCGGGTCGAGCGATTTACTACCCCAGCGCGTTCGACGCGTACGGCCGCCGGGCCTTGGCCGAGAGTGTCGACGAGCTGATCGAAGTAAGCGACGCCGAAGCGCGACGCTTTGCCTGCAACGCGGTCGTCGTCGGCCGCACCGTCGTGACCAACACCGGCTGTCCCCAGTTGCACGCAACGCTGGGCCAGCGCGGCTTCGAACCGCGCGAGACCCCGCTGGACGAGTTCGTCAAAGCGGGCGGCGCCGCCAAGTGCCTGACGCTGCGCCTCGACGGCGAAGAGGCGGCGGGGTGGAAGTACGAAGGGCAGAGTACGGGATAGAAGCGGATTTGAAACCGTCTTGTAGCCGGTCTCATTGAGGCCGGCCGGTCACAGACCCCGGCTACAGTGTAACAAGAACCATGCACGCGACCTCACAACTACAGCACCGCGTCGCAACCGCGTCGGATTGCGGGTTGCTCGGCAAGCTCAATCACCAACTGATTCGCGACGAAGGCCACTCTAATCCAATGTCGGCGGCGGAGTTGGCCGAGCGGATGCGCCGTTGGTTGGCCGCGGACTACCTGGCCGTCATATTCGAAATGGATGGAAATGTGGTGGCCTACTCGCTGTCGCGCGAACGACCGGACCACGTCTACCTACGGCAGCTATTCGTCGCTGGCGATCGGCGGCGACAAGGCATCGGGCGCCGCGCGGTGGAGATCCTTCGCGCCCAAGTTTGGCCAACCACAAAACGGCTCACGGTCGAGGTACTCGTCGAGAACGATGCCGCCGTGGCGTTTTGGCGCTCGGTCGGCTATCGGGACTATACGTTGACCTTGGAGATCCCGCCCCAAAGCCGCGTTTAGTCTGGTATCGCGTGGCTACTTCGTTTGCACGGCGTGAATCACGGGTTCCCGAAACCTTTTCTCTCGCGAACCTACTCTCTCTTACGCTGGTTCTTGTCTATATGGGAAGAGCATCGTGAAGTTCTGCAATCGTGGCTCGACGATAGCTGCTTTTATCTTGTCGGTGAACGCCGCAACGAGAAATCGGTCGATCCCCTGAAAAAAGGCGTCCTTCAGGGCATGCGACGAAACCATCACAAGGTCGCGACTGACTCGTGGGTTGTAGACTACCTCGGGTATTGTGTGGTCACAGTAGCCCACCATCCGACATTTACCTGCCTTGCTCATCTTGGAGACCGCCCCATAGGCGTGGAGCATAGAACATCGAGCGCCATACATATCGGCTCCGGTCAATTGCTCCTTGCAGGGGAAGCGAATGTAAGCTTCTGTCCATTTGATGAAGTTGTCTCGGGTCACCTGATCCTGGCGCGCAGGCATGTCGAGGTAGGCCATCGCATCCATACCTGCATAGATCAGGATGATCCCCGCACGATACCGCTCATGCTCAAACGCGACGGAGATATCCTCCTTGATGCCGGTTTGAATGGCGTTGTTGATCGGGTCTCGTGAAAACTCTGTCATGGATCCAATTCTGTGGACTCTGGCAACGCCATTCCTTCAAATTGTATTGGCCGGTCGTCGACGTTGAATCCAGCAACAACGGCTCCGGCGGAACGGGTTGTTAAGTGAATCAAGGGTTCCTGGAACCTTTTCCCTTCTTTTCCCTTCCGGGGTGAATCAAGGGTTGCTGGAATCTTTTTCCGTCCGGGTTTAACCGCCGCTCCGGTCGAGCGGTTTGATAGCTCCGATGTGCGACTTGAGTTACTGAGGGATTACCAAGAAACGAGCGACTTTGGCACCAAAGTCTGTGAGCCGGTTCTGCAATTGGTTTATACCCCGACCATGCATGACGTTCTTTGTGCCCGGGATTCGGTGCATTTGTGCGTCGTGCAGATCCATCCACGTCCGATCAATTTGGTTGTCGTCCCATGCAGGAAGAAGTTTGTGGAGGATCGAAGAGATTGATGTTGTGAGGCCGCCACCCGGTCCGACGACGTTGCCCATTTGTTTGTCTGCGGCGATCGGGTCAGCCAGTATATGCATAAGGATTATGTGCCGTGCTTGCCAATTGTTAACCAAGTCTGCGATTTCTTCGGCCTCGTCGTAACTGGGATTACTCGACAGGACCGTGTTCACGAAGATCGCACGAAACGCGTCCAGCTTTTCTTGTTGTCGGGTCTCGGCTGCTTTGGAGAACAGGTCTTCGGCGAGGTCTTGAAAGTCGTCGGTTTGAAGGAACTCTGTGTTTACGCGCGATTCGAGGTCCTTGAGATTCTTGGCAAGCGAAACGAGAAACAAATTGAGGCGACGGTTCTGTCGTTTTGAAATGATGGCACCGGCGATGTCGGCCATCACGCCGCCTGCTATGGGCACTGCGTTAAGAGCGATTGCGACAACTTCGCCGGCTTTCTCTCCACCGGTGGCGTCGAGCGGGTGGTCGTCGGCAGTCATTAGGCACTCCGTTACGGGTTTTGCTGCTAACCTGGTTATAGATAGTTTCCGAATGGATCAAGGGTTCCTGGAATCTTTTCCCTCCAAACCTTTTCCCTCCCCTGAAACCTTTTCCTTCCTCGATTGATTCAGCGAACGTCTTGTTAGGCAAACCCTCCAATCGATCCGATGATGTCTTTGAAGTACGCTCCCAGTGCTGCCCCGGCCACAAGTGTAACCAACCAGAGAATTGCAGACACAGCCTGGCGGACCCGCTTACCCTTTGTCGATTGCTCCTGGAGCTCCTTCCTCAGCGCTTCCTCCATTTCTGCACGGAACGCCTCAAATGCCTTTCGATTAGTGTTGGCGAGGGATTGATAGCGGTCCGCTAGTTGCTTCTTTTGCTCAACCTCCTCAAGCAACTCCCCCAACTTGCGATCCTGTGTGTCCAAGTCCTCTTGCATGTCGCGGATGATTGAACTGGCAGCAGACATATGTTTGCGCGCGGAATCCACTCGCTGTTGGGCTGCGAATTCGTCTTTGGGAGTAGGAAAGAACTGTGTGAAGTACTTGCCGATTGCTCCAGACGTGATCGTCTTGATTTGCCCGTCGGTATACAGTTTGCCGGTTATCGCGCGGGCAATCGCACTGACTAATTCTGTAGAAACTTGAGTTATTAGATCCATGGAATGTGTCCTGCGAAATGCTGCCGAATGACCGCCAAATCGTACTTGTCGGCGAGCAGGCGCGTGGCGAAAGAATGACCGCCCCCTACCACGTTGAGCTATGCGGCCGCCATTAGAGCGATGGCGTGGGGCAGATACAAGCACCTGTTTCGTCGGGGTCGATTTTGTGCGGTCGAGATGTGGGAACTCTGTAGAAGGGGCCGCTCACCGAAGCGCCCCGCTCCGACACGCCGACGCAACTTGGAGCAAAGCCGAACGACGCGGTCAAGTCGGGGTCCAGGGGCGCGCCATAGCGGCTGGACTGCATTGTCGGGGAGGTGTCTGGTCGCCCCCGGCAGTCCGTGACACCGGAATTCTCGCGCAAACGTCCGGCCTCACAGAAGCCGGCTATAGCGCCGTCACGGCGCGCCAGTGGCCAGAGTCGCGCGAGACCCCGCTCGGCGAGTTCGTCAAAGCGGGCGGCGCCGCGAAGTGCCTAACGCTGCGCCTCGATGGCGAAGAGGCGGCGGGCTGGAAGTACGAAGGGAAGAGCAGTGGATAGAAGATGATTCGAAGCCGTCTTGTAGCCGACTATTCGAAGTTTCGAGATGCTATAAGTCCGCTCACACAAGCGCCTCGCGGAAAGTATAATTCCGTCTCGCCGCCTGACAGTAATCAGACCAAGGATGGGGTTCGCAGCTCGTACAACGTGAATCAAGAATCAATGGTTCCAGGAAGCTTTTGTGTCTTGGAACCTCTTCTCTCTTGCCGCCCGGACAACTCGTACGACGCGGCTAGAAGAGCTCGTCGAATTCCCGAAGAGCGGCACTGATCTTTCGCCGATCGTCGTCTTCTCCAGCGACGCGAATCGTGCCCATGCCAACTTCTTGCGCTGCGAGCGTGTGCAGTATGTCCTCGGTCACGAACAAACACTTGCCAGGAGACGTTTGCGCCGCCGATAGGGCGTGCAAGAAGATGCGAAAATCTGGCTTCTCGACTTGCGGTGTCAACTCCGAAGACAAGACCACAAGCTCGTCCTCAAAATCGTCGAAACTGAAGTCTGGAGGCAGCAACTCCAGCAGTTCGACTCGCTGCAGAATCCCAGTGTTTGAGATCAATCCTAGCCGAAAGCCATCCGCGTTGAGCTCGCCAAGCACCTGCTTGGCACCAAGACACCAACTCCGGTCTCCGGTGGTGACCAACGTGTTTCCTAGGTCAAAGAAGATCGTCGTAAATTGAATTGCTCACCCCCTTTCGAACTCGGATCCCACGGAAGCGCAGCGATGGTTAGCTCTGGTTCTTGCGGGACCTGGCTTTCTTCAGCACGACTTGGTGCATCAAGTCGGTGCATACGCCCCAGACCTCGGGGTCTGCCGAGGACTCGTTTATTTCGAAGTGTTCTCGTTGTTCGTCCTTGACGATCTCTATCGAGATTTGCTGAGCATCGCACATGAGGGAATCCGATGATGCCGAAGCCCCAGCTACGCGATCGGCGGTGAGAATGGTTTCAACCTTGTTCAACAAAGGGGGCGGCAGCTCGGTCGCTTCCAAAGTACCCTCGATCCTTACATTTGCGAAACCACCGGAGCTTACGACGTGCAACTTCATGTACTCTCTCGCTCTCTCAAACCGATATCCCAACCAGCTTCCAAGCTCTACGGGTGAAGGTCGCCTCCCTGCTCCCGTTTCCGTAAAGACTGCGGGAAACTTCCACGGTCTTGTCGGCCCATTTGGCAAAAGTGGCGATGGGGTCATTGATCTGCTGCATCGTATCGTACCAGATTCTCCCAGCTTTTTCCCATGCCTTTCCGCCAAGGTAGTTGGCTAGCAGGTAAAAAGCATGGTTGGGAATGCCCGAGTTGATATGAACTCCACCGTTGTCCGAGGAAGTAACCACAAAGTCATCGATGTGATACGGTTGAGGATCGGTTCCAAGCAGATCGTCATCATAGGCCGTCCCAGGGGCCTTCAGGGACCGGAGAGCGTCGCCGCTTATCGTGGGACCGAGAATGCCGTCGCCAACCAGCCAACTCGCCTCGTGTGGTGCCTGATTCAACTTATTCTGCACGGTGAGCACACCGAATATATCGGCAAAGCTCTCATTAAGCGCTCCGGATTGGTCCCGATAGACGAGGCCGCCGGAGAACTGAACCACGGCGTGTGAAAACTCGTGACCGATAACGGACAGCGATTTGGTGAAATGTGAAAAGATCACGCCGTCTCCGTCGCCGTAGACCATCTGCTGACCATTCCAGAACGCGTTGTTGTAATTCTGGCGATGGTGGACCGTGGATATGAGCGGCATTCCGTTACCGTCGAGCGAATTACGCTGATACCGATCAAGATAGAGCTCGAACGTGTCACCCGCCCCGTCGTAGGCCTCGTTGACGGCGTCGTCCTGAACGGGCGGGTCCCCTTCTTGGCGCGCCAACGTTCCTGGGAGCACAAATGTGCCGTTGCCGTCGTAAACCGCTCGATTTGGGTGAACCGTGACGTCTGGAGAGATCACACGAGCCGCTCGAAAAGATGTTGGAGGCGCCGCCAGCTCCCGTTCCGCACGGAACTTGGCCGAATCCGACAGGAGTTCGTCAATCATCTCCTTCTGCTCCGGGGTGCCACGCTGCTTGATGGTCTCCGCCATGTGGGGCGCGATGATGCACTGTATTCCGTGAATGGGGCAGCCGTTAAATCTCATGATGCACCTCGTTTTGCGTGGTTAGCTGCAAGTGAAGCGTTGCGTTAAAAACAAGTCGAAGTAGCGGTGTTAGGGTAGCCAAACGCAGATACGCAGCTACGGACGCATTTGGGAGAGGAATCGGTAAGGCCAGCCGAAGCGCCGTCCGACCTTCGGCACCGTTCGCCAATTTCAGCTGCCCGTAGTCGCGCGCATCAGAGGCGAGCTCAGATCCGAGAATTCGGCGGTTGTGAAACTGCTCTAGCAGGCGCGTTGATTTATTCAACGGGCTGCTAGACCTGCGAATCACGCCTTGACTGAGTCAACTACCGATGGCCGCGACAGTTCGCCGGAGTCAAGCCAGTTTTCGCTCACTAGAGTCCAGAAGTCCCTGGCGAGTTGGTTACGAACGAACGCAACGGGAAGCCAACCGTTCCCGTTGTCTCCCCATTGGCTTCCCCAGGAGTTGCGGATCAGCAGAGCATGTTGGCCGCGGCCGAAGTGGTGGTTCTGGTAGCCGACGGCGACAGCGGCCTGGCCGCCACGAATGCTGTCGAGGTCGGGGCGATACGGAATGTCTGCGTCGGCGGTCAGAGACGCGGGGACGGGAAAACCGAAGGCGATGGGGAAGCCGGCGGCCAGCAGCGATTTGACCGCTTCCCACGTCGCGGTACCTTCGCGGTTGGGTTCGTCGAGCCGGAAGTAGCGGACGCCGGCGAGCGGTTTGGCCAAGCCGTACGAAAACTGGCTCGGTTCCTCGTCGAACTTGTCGACGTCGTAGGGCCAGTGTACCTCGGGTGGCACGCCGAATTGGACGAGCACCTTGAGCGTGCAGCGCAGGTCGGCGCCGGTGTCACCTGTCACTCGCAGCCGCTTATGCAGGCGATTGCGAGTCACCTTGTACAAAAAGAGCTTCGAGCCCTCGGAGGTGCGGCCCCGCACGCGACGCTCGAAATACTCGACCAGACTCAGCACCGCGCAGGTTGAAGAACAGTTGAGCGGCCCCTGGTCTTCGGGCTCGGTGAAGAAGTACTCGCCTTCGTCGCCAAAACGTAAGTCGACTTTGTCGGGCAGGTTCTTGCGCCGCGAGCGCTTGAGCCCTTTGAGCAGCGGAAGAACTGCCTCGTGCCGGTACGTATAGTCGCACGGGTCGGGCAGATCCGGAATCCAACCCATGCCTTGCGGGATAAATCTGGACACGGCGAGGTAACGACGAATGACGAAACGACCAATCACGAACGAAGACCAAAGCACGAACGACCGATGTGCCAACCGCTTATTACAGCAATCGACGCGATCGCGGCTACGGATGGCAGTGGGAACGGAAAATAGTTGGGAAGTCGAGAGAATAACGGCCCGGTCGGAAGACCGGCCACAACGCGGGCCCCCAGTCACCCCAGCCCGCGTTCAGTCGACACCGTTTGCTTCGGCATCCGGTTCGACGAGTTCCCAGACAACGCCTTGGCCAGTGCCGTCGCCGCGGAAGTGGATGAGCTGACTTTTCTGCTTGCGGTTCAGACACTTTATGGTGTCGCCCAGCCGTCGTTTGGAGTCCTGTTCGGGCTGCGGCGGCAGCGGGTCGTCGATCCGCACTGGCCAACCCTCTTCCTGAAAGGCGCTCAGCACGGCCTCCTGATTTGCCGCTGGCCACTTGAACCGCTTCACGAGTTCACCATTCACACGCAGTTTTCGTCCTTCTGGTTCCCAATGAATAACGGGGTTTTGAATGGCCTGACGGTTTCCGCCAGAGTCTAGGGGCGCGTCATTCGGCAGCGTCCCAGGCGTGTCGGTAACAGCACAAGCTTTCGCCACGCCGACCTCTGTTAGCACAAAGCACGTTCGGCGCGTGAATGTCAGATTACCGGTTGGCCGAAATTCGCGTCCGTCGTCACCTTGCACAGTCACTTCTCGTGCGTGCGCCACGTATCCCTTTCGGACAAGCCAGCGCAGATCGGTCTCGCTCAATCCGAGTTTCTGCAGACACCGGACTGCGACCGCGAAATCCCAACGATCGCTGCCCGTGTCAAGTGCGTAATGGAAAGCTTCCAGCAAAGCACCTAATGCAGGCCTTAGCTTGGAAGAGATGTTATCTTTATCGCGACCGACGTCTGAATTGCCCGACATGATCCGCCCGCTGAACTTCGGTGCGAGGCTGGCAACGTCACATCCCTGGAGCCCCGAAAAACAGCATAATAACCCACTCATCAAAGGGTGGGTTATACACCACGGGTGGGGGATCGTCAAGAATCCTTGCACGGAATTTGGCAACGGGACTTTGGCTTCATGACGCAATCTGTGCTGTAAAGTCCATCAAGTCGCGACGCCCTTCCCATCCGCGGTTTAACGTCTTATATAAACCGCAAAGTTCCGAGTATGCCCCTCAGACTTTAGTTCTGCATCAATTCTCGAATAGAAGGCAGTGACACACCTATGTCACACCTCTGCGCTACCCGTCCTCGCGCGCGTCGGCCCGACAATGCGAGGCAACTTGGAGCAAAGCCGCACGACGCGGTCGTGTCGGGATCCGGGGGCCCGCCCTAGCCGGTAGACTGCATCGTCATGGAGGCGTTTTTTCGCCCGGCAGTCTGTGACCCCCGGAATTTTCGCGCAAAGGTCCGGCCTCACAGAGGCCGGCTACAGTTCTTCAAGGGACTGCTAAACCCCTATTTCCGCACAACAAAATCCCGCACCTCGACCTGGCCGCCCTCGATCGTTATCACCGAGGATTCGGGCACCGCTTGCCACAGCTCTTGCATATCGTCGAGTGGCTCTGAAACGATGGCTCGTGCGTCTGGAGAGAACTGGCTGAGATCGGGATTGATCTGCCGGAGGGCTTCTACGTGCGTGCTGTGGTACAGGCTGCGAGACTGCTGCTCGGAGGAGTAGCGAACGGCATACAAGCGCTTGCCGTCACTGAGGCCGAGTGTCATTTGTAGCGGGAACTCGACGTCGCGATCGCGACCGACCCGTTCGACAAAGCTGGCCATCTTCTCAAGCGCGGTGACCGGATCGGACTCTAGCCCGAATGTCAGGGCCAGGTTGAACATCAACTCCGAGTCGGTCGTGCCTTCAATGCCCGCGAACAGGGATGGATCGATGGCAAAGGCCAGGTCGCGTCTAGCCTGGTCATACTGGCGTATCGCGCCGTTGTGTACGAACAGCCAGTTCTCTTTGCGGAAGGGGTGGCAGTTCGTTTGCTGGATCGGGGTGCCGGTGGTGGCCCGCACATGGGCCAGGAACAAACGGGAACGAATGTGTCTGGCAATCGAGGCGAGGTTGCGGTCGTTCCAAGCCGGCTCGATGGATCTGAAGACGCCCGGGTCCAATCGGTCACCGTACCACCCGACGCCAAATCCATCACCGTTTGTCGGCTCGGCTCCCTGTCTGCAAGAGTAACTCTGCTCGATCAGAGAATATTCGGGCTTGAGGATCAGCTCCTCCATTGGCAGTGGCGCTCCGATGTAGGCGATCCAGCGGCACATGATAGGACTTTTTGGTTGGCGGTTAGTCAGTCAATTCGAAACCGGGCCAAGACCCAGGCCCCTTTGTGCCGACTCGCCATAAGGGAAATCAGAACGCCGAAACGCCGTCGCAAGTGACGTATTTTACGCACCGTGGAAACGAACCGCCAGCCGCATCAGACGGCCCAAACCTGAAAGAAGGTGAGGAGCACGGCACGCAGTTGGGTTGAACGATGCGCATTTCGTTCGCCGGTCAGCTCCTCCGCCCACGGCGTAGCGCCCGTCGGGCCGACGGCCGACGCAACTTGGCGCCAAGGTGCACGACACGGTCAAGTCAGGTGAATCAAAGGTTCCTGACAGGCTCTGTAGAAAACTTCAATCCACATGAGAATCATGACGTTGTGAGTCAGCGCCATCAAGCGGAGGTCGCGGCACTGTGAGTAGTAGGTGCGGCCGCGGACATGGGGTCCCTGTCTGCGTTTGATCATGGACATGACCGTCTCGACTTGGGCGCGTTGGTGATAGGCCGCCAGGTTAAAGCGGGTTTGCATCAGTCGGCGATAACGTCCCCTGGCCGGCTTACGGGTGGGGCGACCGTGCTTGGGCGGAATGAGGGTGCGAATGCCGCAACGCTCGCGGGCAAAACGATGATTCGATTCGCTGTCGTAGCCGGCATCGGCCACCAATCGCACCAAGGCCACGGCCCGCAACGCCTCGCTCAAGAGCGACTCCAGTTCATCCACATCGGGCCGCGGACCACGGCCCACGCCGATGGCCAGAATGAAGTGACAGCTCGTATCGCAGACCACACCCAGCTTCGGATAACGATGATAAACCACGGTTTTCCAGGGCTCGGCGGCCCGATGGCGACGCCGCACGAAGTAGCCGCTGGCCGCGCTGCATTCCAGGCCCGTCGAATCGGCCGCAGCCGAATCGATGCGACGACGCCGGCCGTAGTGCAAGCGGATCGTGCTTTCGAGCACTCGTCGCACAGGCGCCGTGGCCAGCAGATGCCGACTGGCTTTCTGCAAGGTGGTGAAGTGCGGCACGTGCTGCAAGCCCAAGACTTCGCGCAACGCGGGATGATCGGTCAGATGCGCCACGACGCCTCGATAATCGGTCTTGAGAAAGTTTTTCAGCACAAGACAGGCAAACAACTGATGCTGCGTGTACTTTTTCGGGCTGTTGGGATGGGTATAGAATGGCAGCACGCGCCGCGCCGCAACGAGCGCCGCATGGGCAACCGCTTTCGGAGATTTGCTGGTAATCGACACATTAGCG
>SDBV01012518.1_pt1 | contig 10863 bp, 6 predicted proteins | sample 2277081 | NCBI WGS metagenome assembly SDBV01 (sample SAMN10402039, study PRJNA504765) | marine sediment metagenome | isolation source: marine sediment core GS10_PC15, 223 cmbsf | place: Arctic Ocean: Southern Knipovich Ridge | collected 2010
TAATATACCAGCATAAATGCTGTATATGAGGGTGCATATATGTCATGTGTGAAGGATAATAACCTGAACTGGGTGGCTATACTGCAAATCTGCAAAGTCTTGGGGTGATATACTTTATATTTGGCGTATATTCACTAGTTCGGCAGAAAGGATATCTGTCAGATGACTGACAGTTTGCATGTTGATTTTGAAGGCCCTTTCGGGTGGTTTGACGATGCCGACGTTCCCGCTTTGGGACAGGTTTCGGTCGGACGGAGGGCAGGAGTGTACCTGTGGACGGTTCCCATCGGGAATGGCGAACTCGTTTACTATGTCGGGCAGACAGGAAGAAGCTTCTGTTTAAGAATGACAAAGCACCTATCGCAACAGCTTTCTGGCATGTACCACATCTACGAACCCAACGCATTCGCATCCGGCGTCAAGCGTGTCTTATGGAAAGGAATGTACGAATCGACCAGGGAAAAGGGGTTGGGGGAATTCGTAAATCGACTGCCAACTCTGGTTACTAGCCTCGTTGGTTTTGTACGCCTGATGTGTTTTCGAGTCGCCCCACTTGACTGCGATGCTCGGGTGAGAACCCGAATCGAAGCGGCACTTTCGCGGCACCTTAGGGATCAGCCAGAACCTGTCGGACCGTTTCAGGATAACGGAATCCGGTATGTACACCGGAGATCAGACGAAGAACCTATCCTGATTACATGCAGTCCGATAGAGGGAATCCTCGGACTTCCGGCAACTATCGAAGTGTGAATGACAAGATGCCGAACAACTGGTTTCAGCGGACGGCGCTGGCACGCCGCCACTGAAACCAGAGCGTTATGTACACAAAAGGTTAGATGAAAACGAGAGATAAGTATAAAAAACTATTTGACACGCTGAAGATTTTTGAGATTCAAAGCACAGAATTCAACAGAAAGAGACTGGCTGATCGAACTGGATATTCAGAAGGAACTATTGGCGTTTACATAAGGAATAAGCTAAGAAATACCTTCGTATTTGATACAGATTCCAAAATGCTAATTGCTAATGGAATCACAGCAATCGATTTTGCAACTTTCTATGATTTTATGTCTCAAAAAGGTAAAAAAGCCCGACATCAAAGTAACCTTTATACGACGCTAAGGGAAAGAAGCTTACAGGCATTTTACAATGCTATTTCGATATATAACAATCCAATTAGAGAGTACAGAGTAGAATCATTTTGCATATTACTTGCTAACTCTTGGGAAATTTTATTAAAAGCGAGAATCATTGAGACATTAGGTGAATCGGAGATATATCGCAAAGACGGAAAAACCATTTCATTTAAAAGAGCAATAGAAAAGATTTTTGAAAAACCGAAAGAACCTGCGAGAAAAAACCTTGAGTTATTGAACGATATAAGAAACCAAGCGATACACCTATTATTACCTGATATTCAAAATACATTGTCAAGAATTTTCCAGGCGAGCGTTTTTAATTATCTGAAAATACTTCATTCATTTAATTATCCTAATCCATATATGAGAGAAAACCCCGGACTACTCACATTAGTAACTGATATAAGTGATATTGAAAATAGAATTATAAAAATCAAATACGGAGACAATACCGCGGTCCGTATAAATGAATTCTTGAAACATGTAGAAAGGGAAGAAAAGGATACAATCGATCCGAGCTACATTATTCCGGTTGAATATAAGGTTGTACTGACAAAAAGTGAAAAGGAAGGAGATTTTAAAATATCTTCAGTTGGAAATGGACATTCTGCGTTATTAGTCAATGTACCAAAAGATCATAATAAAACGCACCCATATCGTTCCACTGATGTTATAGAAAAGGTAAATGATCATTTTCAAAATAAAATTGTTACACAATACACATTTCAAGGAATCCTCTTAAAAGAAAAAATCAGAAATTCCGCTCAAAATCAATATTATTATTTGATTGAAAATCCTAAAACGCACAAATTTTCACAAGAACTTGTAGACTTAATAATCAATAAATGTGAAGCAAATAAAAACTATTTAACATTGGCGAAAGAAAAATACCGTAAATATCTAGAAAAAAGGAGAAAACTTAAAAGAATTAATGTTACATAATGTATCGTTGGACTTGACGCAAATCAGCTTAGCGTTATGTGTTTTTTTATAATGACAAGAATGATATGTAATACTCAACATTCAGTTAACAACACTGATGTAAATTACTGTATGTTAGAAAGAAGATATTTAAAACAACAAAATATAATTTTTGGCGCTAAGAAACTTAACATCGTATGCGGCATAGAAAAACTATGACAATACATAATAAAGATATTTTCAATAGAAAACCCTCATTACTCAAAGGAAATCTGCAAATTATAGCTTGTGCCGGTTCAGGAAAGACCGAGTTTGTATCCGAGAGAATTGCATTTCAGATTAAGAAGAAAATTGCAAAACCTGAAGAAATCGTTGCATTCACTTTTACAGATAAGGCTTCTGAAGAATTGAAATTTCGAGTAAGGTCAAAAATAAAAGAGCTTATTGGACACCAGCCTGATATTGGAGATATGTATATAGGAACAATACATGCTTTCGCATTTAATATTTTAAAAGAATTTATTCCTAAATACCAAGCATACGATATGCTTGATGAAATCGGTCGCTTTGCATTCCTTTCCTCAATTAGAAATGATATCGATATTCAATATTTAACTAATTCACTCCAAAAAAGATATCGTAAACCATGGATGAAAACAACTCAAGGATGGGTTTTTAAAACTTTTATCTCAGATATGGATAAATTTCGAGAAGAAAGTTGGGATTTAAAATACGCGATTTCTGATAGTTTTCGAAATGCATATAATGTTTATTGCAAAAAAACGGAGGAAAAAAGATTTCTTGATTTTTCTTCCATACTAAAAATTGCCGTTGATACACTGAAATCAAATGCAAAGATTAGAAAAAAAGTAAGAAACCAGTATAAGTTTTTTACTGTTGACGAATATCAGGACATTAATCCAATACAGGAAGAACTAATACAGCTTATATCAAATAAAAAAGATGTATGTATTGTTGGTGACGACGACCAATCCATTTATCAATGGCGTGGAGCTGATGTAAATAATATTCTTACTTTTAGAAGCAGATATTCAAATGTCGCTACACATAAGCTGCTTATAAATAGAAGAAGCCATGATGCAATAATATCAGCATCAAGTGATTTAATTAAAAGGAATAAAAAAAGACTTTCCAAAATTATTAAAAATAATAGCGTCAAAACCCAGGATGGTGATTTGTATAAAATCATCTTTGATAAGCAGGAAGAAGAAATTGAGTGGATATTAGAGAAAATCAAGCATTTAATTGGTAAAGAATATCTAGATAGTGGCAAAATAAGAAAACTCAAATATTCTGATATAGCAATATTATTCCGTTCTGTTGGGAATGAAGGAGAGCATTACATTAATGCCTTAAAACATGCAGAAATACCGATAATTTATTCCGGTATTGGCGGATTATTTGATACTATAGAAGTTTCTTCAATTATCAATATTTTTGAGTATTTATCAGAATGTGATAATGATGTTGTGTATGACAAAAATTATTTAAAGGAGCTATATAAAAACCTATCAGTTATTTTTAATTTTTCATTTAGTAAACTTAGCAAAGATATCGAAAACATTAAACAGGTTGCAAAATCTAAAAGGAGACTCTCTTTGCAAGGTATTTATGGTTTAATTCTTAACATGCTTGGCCTTGCGAACGAAACATACCACAGTAGTGAAGAAGTATTATTATATAACCTTGGCAGATTAAGTCAGGCTATTTCAGATTATGAAGGTTCAAGAGAATATTTAACTTTTAATAGTATTAAAGATTTTATCTGGTTTATTAGACTTCATGCAGGTAAATCCTATGATATTGGTGATACAGATGCAATGGCAGGTTTAGTAGATGCCATTCAGATTATAACAATGCATGGAACTAAGGGGTTAGGTTTTCCCGTAGTATTCATGCCAGGTCACTTTAAGAAAAATAGCAAACCTGATTTCGGGTCAACATATATAGACACATCAAAGGTTGATATTTCAAGATTTCTTAACAAAACAGAAGATGAAAGACGATTGTTTTATGTCGCGCTTACTAGAGCAAAAAAATACCTGTTTATAACATCCGCTGAGTATAAGATAAACGGAAAACGAAGGAGTTCCAGAAATAATCTGTTTGATGAAATACCCGTAAAACACTTCCTCACAGAACCTGTAAAAGATCCAACAAAACGCAAAAAATGCAGTATTGAAGGTATTTCTGAGGAAATTAATTTCCCGACTAATTATAGCGAGATGTCTTATTATCTAAATTGCGGCTATGATTATAAATTGCGTTTTATTTATGGTTTTAAACCTGGTATTATGCAAGCTATCGGTTTTGGCAAACAGATACACAACATTATCAATATGTTACACCGAGAATATGAAGACACAAAAACAATACCGGAGAAAAATTATATATCGGCATTAATAGATGAACACTTTTATATGCGGTATGCCTCTATTGATGTAGAAAGGAGATTGAAAGTCAGTGCTCAAAAAAGCATTCTCAAATATGTAAAAATGTGGGAAGACGATTTTTCTTTAACAATTAAGACAGAAAGGCCTTTTGAACTTGAATTTGAAAATGCTCTCATCTCCGGAGCTATTGACCTGATAAAGAGAGCAGATACCGCAGGAGATATGCTTGAAGTAATTGATTTTAAAACAGGTAAACCTGACAATGATTTGAAAAGCAAATATGAACTCCAGGTTCAGCTCTATACTATTGCTGCTAAAGAGGCTCTTGGAATTAATACAGAAAATGCACTTATTCATCTTCTGGATGATAATAAAAATGAACGAATAAAAGTACCCACAACGGATTATGCCTTGAATACTGCCAAAGAGCGGATATCTTATGCAATAAGCGGTATAACAACCGGTAGATTTAAAAGGGATGCTAGGCAAAACAAAACCTGTAAATCCTGTGACTGGTGTGATATCTGTCCAAAACGAAAAGGTTATAGAGCATGAGTGAAAATGCCGGACATAGAAAAAGATTGAAAGACAAGTTTAAGAAAAGCTGTTTTGCTGGGTTTAATGATTATGAAATACTTGAATTGCTTTTATTTTATTCCATACCTTACAGAGATACTAAGCCTGTTGCAAAAAGACTTATAAAACAGTTTGATTCTTTATCAAAAGTCCTTGATGCTGATATTGATGAATTAAAAAATATAAAAGGAATGGGAGAAAGCACCTCGCTTTTTTTGAATCTTTTGCGAGAAATAATGAAGAAATACAGCACAGACAAAATTACAATTGATAAAAAGTCTTTAACCAAAATGACCAAACTAATTGAATATCTACAGATTCAACTTGGTAACAAAAAAAATGAGGTGTTGTTTGTAATATTATTTAACGCAAAAAATGAAATTCTCGATACAATGCAGCTTTGTGAAGGTACTGTTACGCGGACTGCAGTTTTTCCACGGAAGATTGTTGAAAAAGCTCTTAAAAAACGAGCAACTTCTATAATAATTGCGCATAATCATCCAGATGGTGTAGCAGAACCTTCTGATGATGATGTAAAAATTACACAGGAAATTAAAAATGTGTTGGCGTTGGTTGAAATTTCTTTGCAAGACCATATTATTATTTCAGACAAAGATTATTATTCTTTTAATAGGAGTGGTATGTTATGAGCGAAAATGAAAATGAAATGCCTTTGGGTTTATACTGGAAGGATAAAAAAACTACAGTTGACAGGACGGTTTTACCTTTCCAGCATCTCGAAGTCATTGAAACTATAAACGAAAGCCGAGAGACACGAAAAAAGCGTGAAGGTAATCTTTTTGCTGTTGACCCTGAAACAGTGGATACCTCCTGGAGGAATAAACTTATATGGGGTGATAATAAGTATGTAATGTCTGCTCTTTTAGAGCAATTTGCCGGAAAGATTGATTTGGTTTATATAGATCCGCCGTTCGCGACAGGAGCTAATTTTGATACAACTGTTAAAATTGGTAATAACCAACTAAAGCATACAAAGGAAGCATCTGCTATGGAGGAACTGGCATATAGAGATACTTGGGGCAAAGGTTTAGATAGCTTTTTGCAAATAATGTATGAAAGACTCGTTTTAATGAAAATGTTATTAGCAGATAAAGGTTCTATTTATGTGCATATTGATTGGCGTACAGCTTCTTATATTAAATTAATAATGGATGAAATATTTGGAATTGATAATTTTTTAAATGAAATTGTATGGTGTTACCACGAAAGAGAAATTAGTAATAATCATTATAACCGTAAGCACGATACAATTCTTTTTTATGCAAAGAATTCTAAAAATCAGATGCGTACATTTAATTGTTATGAAATTGTAGAAGATTACTCAGAGTTAAGCATAAAGAAATATTCATTAATTGATAATGATGGTAGGAAATTTCAGATAAGAGGGAAAGGTGGAAATTTTACTGGAAAACAACAATTACCATTAGATATTGAAAAGAAATATCCAGAATTAGTATATCGAGATTATTTAGATAAAAAACTCGGTGTTTTACCAAGAGATTGGTTTACTAATATTAATTTTGAAAATCGTGCATCTAAAAATAGAACAGATTATCCTACTCAAAAACCTGAAGCTTTATTAAAAAAATTTACTATAGCCAGTAGCAACAAAGATGACTTGGTTGCCGACTTCTTCTGCGGCTCAGGCACAACGGCCGCAGTCGCAGAAAAACTTTCTCGTCGATGGATAGCCTGTGACCTTGGCCGTTTTGCAATTCATACCACACGTAAGCGAATGCTGGAAATTGAAGATTGCAAACCATTTGAAATACTTAACATTGGAAAATATGAACGCCAGTTCTGGCAGGGATTCACTTTTGGTAAAAAATCAAAAGAACAGACTCTTGCTGAATACATTTCCTTTATATTGAAATTATACAAATCAGACCCAATACCAGGCTCAAACTTGATTCATGGAAAAAAGGGCAAACAGCTAGTACATGTTGGTTCAGTTGAGGCACCAGTAACTCTTGAGGATATACAAACGGCTATTCAGGAAACTCTGCAGATGAAACAGAAAGAACTGGTTATCCTTGGCTGGGAGTGGCAAATGGGGCTTCATGATGTAGTGGAAGCTGAAGCTAAAAAAGCGGGTGTAAAGCTAAGCCTGTTAAATATTCCAAGAGAAGCCATGGATATGCGAGCAGTAGACGCAGGGGATGTCCAGTTTTTTGAATTGGCATATCTGGAAACCAGTATTTCGGAAAAGTCATCTGGATATGTAATTAAGCTTGAAGATTTCGTAATACCGAATCTTGATTTAATACCTCTAGAAGTAAAAAAGAAGATTAAAAAATGGAGCGATTATATTGATTACTGGAGTGTCGACTGGAATTATAAAAACGATACTTTTCATAACATGTGGCAAACATACCGTACAAAACAAGACCGTACTTTGCCGCTAAAAACTGACCCTTATAAGTATAATAAAAATGGAAAATATTCAGTTATGATAAAAGTAATTGATATTTTCGGTAATGACACAACACATATTATTGATTTAAAAAGTGAGTGATGTATGACAACGAAAACTAATAAAACACCAAGAACAAGACCAGTTATTCCATTGGAACACTCTTTGCCGGAAATCTATGACCGGAAAGCATGGGAAATCCCGACCTGTTATCTGGAAAAAGATGGTAAAGGTGGTTATAAAAGAATTGAAAAAAGACGGCAAAGCAAAACTCTTCTGGTAAACAACATAAGAAATGAGGTCGATGCCTGGAGAAAATCTGGTTATATTACCCCTAAAGGTATAACCGCAACCTCAAAGAGACTTCTTGAGTTCTGGTTTGAGCAGGACCACCTTGTAAACAAGGAACTTTTTAGATTCAGATTTTTGCAAAGAGAAGCAATTGAAACAACGATATATTTATACGAAGTAAAAGATGTGAAGGATAATGCACTTCTTGCGGAAATGTATTTAGATGAATTTGCTTTAGCCGATGACCTTGTCTTTGATAAAAAAACTCTCCTTGATGAAATAAGAAAAAGCAGAAAACTATATCGTAAAAACCCGACAAATAATCAGACGGTTGTACAGGAATTGCCACCGGATGATTTGACCAGATATTGCGCAAAAGCGGCGACGGGTTCCGGTAAAACATTTGTGATGTCATTTCTTGCTGTGTGGTCATACTTCAATCGGAAGTTTGAAAAAAAATCAACCTTAAGTAAAACAATTCTAATTATCGCGCCCAACGTGATTGTGTACGAAAGATTAAGGCTGGATTTTGAAAACGGAAATGTATTTAATGAATTCCCATTTATTCCAGAAGAACTAAAGCATGACTGGCAAATGAGCTTTATAATGCGTGACGACCAGGTAAAGACCAGTACTGATGGAACTTTATATTTAACAAACATTCATCAAATCTATGAAACTAGAGAAGAAAGAGTAGAAGACCTTGGACCGGTAGGTAACAGACTCGGTCACAAGCCTCAAAAAGACAGTACTGCATCATGGCTGACAAGCATTTTTGAAAGAATTAAAGAGCATGATGAATTGCTTATTATCAATGATGAAGCACACCATGTCCATGATGAAGAACTCGCCTGGTATAAATCTATTATTAATTTTCACGAAAGCCTTAAGGAAAAAAGTTGGAAAGGGCTTTCTCTACTTTTCGACCTTACAGCCACACCAAAAGATCAAAATGGTACATTCTTCCCCTGGATTATTACAGATTATCCCCTTGCTCAGGCAATAGAAGATAGAATTGTCAAAACGCCTTTAATCGTCCACCAGTCCAATAAAAAAAGTCCTGACAATAAAAAAATATCTAATGCATATAATGCTTATAATGAATGGATACAGATTGCACTTAACAGATATAAAGAGCACGAAGAATTTTACGGTAAGTTGCGTTTAAAGCCTGTGCTATTTGTTATGGCAGAAGACACAAAACAGGCTGACCAAATTGCTGAAGGGATGCAAAAGTTAGCGGGATTTAACAAAAAAGACCAGATTTTAGTTATTCATACCAACAAAGATGGTACTCTGAGTAAAAACGAAAAGAAACTGGATGAAGTCAGAGAGGCTTCAAGAAAAATAGACGAACCGAATAGTAAGGTGAAGGTTGTTGTTTCTGTATTGATGCTAAGAGAAGGTTGGGATGTCAAGAATGTTAGTATTATTCTTGGATTAAGGCCCTTCACATCGAAAGCAAACATTTTGCCTGAACAAGCTGTTGGACGTGGTCTCAGGATAATGCCAAAAATTGGCCCTGATTATACCCAAATACTGGAGATTATAGGTACTGATAAGTTTGAAGAATTTGTAAAACAGTTGGAGCAGGAAGGTGTTGGAATAGGTGTTACGCACACAAAACCTACACAAGGGTATTTTATTACCCCTTTAAAAACCAGAGAAAAATATAACATTAAAATTCCAGTTCTTTCATCATCTTTTGCTAGGGTAACTAAAGGAATCGATGATTTTGACCCTGCAAATTTGCCAGCAATTGGTGAATTGGATACAAAAGGGAATTTCAAACAATTTAAAGTTTCTCTTATTGACGCATCTACAGAAAAAAGAGTGGGTATAAAACAGATAACAATTGAAGACGACGATTTTGTTACATCACAAGAACTTTTAGCTAGTATTACTAATAAGATTATAAGAGATGGAAAATTCGGACCCAAATTTAATCAAATATGTAAAATCGTAAAAAAATATGTAAAAAATTATTGTTTCAGTAAAGAAGTTGATTTAGAAAGTATGGCGGTAAGAAGGACTCTGGCGACTGCGGATATTTCAAATAAAATCATGTTAGTAATAGCCAGAAAACTTGGTGAGCATATTAAGATTGAAACAAAAATGAAACTGGTTAATTATCCTATTTCATTAATTGAGCTTGATGGGTTCTTTTGGAAAAGAGATATTGCTGAATGTAAAAAAACAGTATTTAACTATACCCCCGTTTATAATGAGTTAGAAAAGGAGTTTGCGAAATTTCTCGAAAAGTCAAAAGACATTAATAAGTTTTGTGCACTAGCCGAGACCTTTACTCGTTTTTCTATATATTATCTAAACATGAAAGGTGGTCAAAGCCTTTATTATCCTGATTTTGTTGCTGAACAGCAAGAAAAAAATGGAAGTATAACCTTGTGGCTTATTGAAACCAAAGGTTATGAGGATGAAAATGTTGAATTAAAAGATGCAGAGGCGCGAAAATGGTGCAGGAAAGCAAGTGAATTCACAAAAACAGAATGGAAATATATAAAGGTGCCGGATAAGTTCTTAAGAGGACAGAATAGAAAATATAATGATTTTAAAGATATGATTGATAATTTGAAAAAGTATAATGTCGATAACCAAATTAAATTGTTCTTGAACGATTAAGAATAATATTTATTGTAAGTAAAAAACCGCAAAATCTGTGGTGCAAAGGGAGAAATGCCCACAAATAATAAAAACATAACCTAAAGGTCGTTTCAAACCCTTTAGGTTATGCTCCGTGACTTATTCATTTTTCTGTCCCTTTGCTTCTGCAAAAATCTTGAGAATTTTAGCAGAAGGATATGTTGAGAGAGATGCAACGCTATGCGCCAGCTCAATGGGTAAAAGGGCTCCCTCGAACCGGCTACTTAAAACTGTCGGTAATGTCGCAAAGATTCTTTCAGCACCGATGAGATTAGAGAGCATAGGATCCTCAACATACTCTCCCGTAGGAATATTTAGCACCATTTGATGATAATGACTAATCCGAACAAAAACTTTGGCTCCGTAGTTCGTATCCTTGCCATAGGGTGCTCCTCTGTTGGGCCTGTGTTGAATCTGTTCTTTGATG
>SDBV01012519.1_pt1 | contig 10863 bp, 9 predicted proteins | sample 2277081 | NCBI WGS metagenome assembly SDBV01 (sample SAMN10402039, study PRJNA504765) | marine sediment metagenome | isolation source: marine sediment core GS10_PC15, 223 cmbsf | place: Arctic Ocean: Southern Knipovich Ridge | collected 2010
TTTTATATGGTTTGTAACCGCCCTAAAGGATCGACGAAGTCAATCCCTCCGGGTTCACAAAAAGTAAAATGCAGTAACCAGTCCTGAGTGAGAAGAAATAAAGCTTGCTTTAATTTATGCAAATGAAGGGATGAAAAATTCAAAAGGAATTTTCAGCATTTTATATGGTTTGTAACCGCCTAAAAGAATCGACGAAGTCAATCCCTCCGGGTTCACAAAAAGTAAAATGCAGTACACATACCTGAGTGAAGTGGAAATAAAGCTTGCTTTAATTTATGCAAATGAAGGGATGAAAAATTCAAAAGGAATTTTCAGCATTTTATATGGTTTGTAACCGCCCAAAAGAATCGACGAAGTCAATCCCTGCCTGCCTGGCAGGCAGGCTTCCGGGTTCACAATAAATGCAGAAATCATTCCTGAGTGATAGGGAATAAAGTTTGATTATTACTCAGTATATGATAGTGAGAAATAAAATGAGTAATCCTGACCAAAAACAGCACATCCCTAAAGGCGCAAGTACTTTTAGGATCCCGGTATTCTCATCTGCCTCCTGTCCGGTTCCCGCAGATCTAATAGCCGCTTTCTGAGATTTTAATTCCAGCATTTTAGCGTGTACGTACTTCATTTTAAATAGAGTTTTGGTTTCGTTACTTTGGTATACGCATCTCATAGACCGTTGTCTTAACAATTCACCTTTTTGGGATATTCGGGATGATTATGTGGTTAATGGGAATTCACAAAGTTGCCGGCACGTACTCCATTTAATCCTAATATATATGCAAATAGGGAACATGGCAGATAAATTAATTCATATTTTTTCAAGCTTAATAACTTGATCCTCTCATTCTCTAAGATGTTTAGTATATATAAGACAGCCAATCAATTAATTATGAATTCAATTCTCAAGTGTTGTAATTTCGCCTTTAATAAACCCTTATTTCATCGATTGTTTTTTTTAAGACGTCTTTTTCGTATTGAAGACCCTCCTTTCGTGACAGTTTATCCCTTAATCCAACGGAATATCCCTTTCCTGAGGAGCTTTGTATCATTTATGATGCTTTCCCGTATTTCATAATATGGAAAAACTTGATAAAAAATCTGATAAGAATCTCTTGCTGTACCTGTTTGGTTTCATGGGATTTTCGTGTTTTACAATCTGTGCCATCATTTCCCTGATAATAGGATTGGGTTGGTTATTGTCCGACTCGGTTTGGGCATTTAATGGAACATTAGATTGGATTGACACCGCTATTCCAATTACTTTAATCATTTGGGGATTGTTTCCTTTTATTGCCTTTATCCTGCTTTATAAGCGGTCCCGCCAGAGTTCTTAAAACCTGGTGTAAAGTCATCGAACAGCCTGAATATTTTTTTATATGATTCTCTTGAAACTGGAATTGTATCATCATATCCATCCAGTAACAATTTGTATTCTCTGGCGTTGCCTTGCACTTTAGATATTCTGGCCAAATTCACAATAAAGGAGCGGTAACATCTTGTTATAAACGGGTAAGGGATTTGCTTTTCGATATTCTTTAAAGTCGATCTTATTAGCGCTGAATGTAGTTTCCCGTTCCGAATCCAAACGATTTTTGAATAGTTGTCCTGGGCCTGGACGAATAACAGGTGTTGTGTGGAAACTTTTACTTTTTCTGATTCATTTTCATCGCTTAACGTCAGCATTTCCTCCTCATAAAATGCCACTTTCGATTGCAGAAAGTCATTCAAAATACGCGCCTTTGACAGCTTTCGTTTCAGTGCCCGGCTATAATTAAAGTAAATGCAGAATGACCCGGGAAAGACACCAATTAGAAATGCCATCATAAATTGCTGGCCCCAATGAATGCTGGAGACATTGCATACCGGAATGATGGTCCAGTAAATTGATGTAGTTAAAACAATCGTGAGGAAATTCCATCCTCCCCATATTATTTCACTTCCGATTGACCAGTCTTCCTCATTAAAAATTCGTGGAAGTATTTTGCTTAGTGCATAAAAATTAAATGATAAAGTGATATAGATGGGAATGAATAAACCTGCAAGAAGGAGGGTTTTGTATTCACATTCCCACAGGTTTATATTGAATGGCTGAAAGGTGATTAGAAAGACGGGAATAATCGCACTTAGAAACACAAGGAGCTTAAAACTCCTGGAAAAAGGAATGTAATAGGGATAGGGTTGTTTTAAAACATTAGTGAATTTCTGAAAAAGTGCTATCACAATATTCATGTATGTTAATTCGCAGAACTATTGATCATATGTCCGATGCCATAGACGGATATGAATATACTATTATTCCTCAAATTCCATCCTTATATTAAAAGGGAATTTTTCCCTGGATTAATCAAGAGCAATTGTTCACCTCAAATCTGGCGCCCGTTTTACTATTCCATGAGTTACACTATATATCTATAAGTTTGAAATAATGCATTACCTCCCACCTGGAGTCCAATTTTATGTAATTTCCCTCTTATTAATATCGTCTTTATGTGAATCCTTTTTTCTTGTATAATTGCCGTTGTAATACCTGTCATTTTTCTATATATTTGCCGCCGTTAATATAATTTCCTGTCATGCTACCAGGCCCCATTTTTAGGATCAACAATATGTTAATCCTTACGGGTTTGTGAAATACTTATATTTTTGCTGCTCACAATTAATTATCATGGGCAGCGTTTTTATTATAACCTATATGAATAAGAGACTTTTAATACTTGTGTTTTCATTTTTGTTTGCGGTTTCAATCCCTGCGCTGGCCAACAATATAACTTCTGATGAGGAAGATAAACGTGATACAAAAGAAGAAAAAAAAGACACAAAAAAAACTAACGCCAGCCCCGATGTACCCGGATCACTGGTGATTGAAGTCGCAAAAAACATTCTAACAAATGCACCGGAGTCCATGAGGTCGGAATGGTGGGCTTCGTGGACAATAAATGTTTACTATTTATACGAACTACCTTTTGGTGAGTCAAGCTTTTCATTCAATCCGGGTTTTGGATTTGGCATGGAAACGTACCGGTTTCAGGATGAAATTACACTCACAACTACACTCAATGATTTCAATACGGAAATAACCCCACTAACAACTTACATTCCTGAGGCAGATAGTTATAAACGTTCCTTCTTCAACGCCACATATCTCGATATTCCTTTTGAATTTCGATGGTATGCCGACAAAAGCTTTAAGCGTAAAAGTTTCAAGGTTGCTGTAGGGGGAAAAGTAGGATTCAGGATTGACTCAAAAACAAAGGTAGTTTATACGGACAATGACCAAACAAAAAAACGTAAACAAAAAGAGAACTTTAACATTATCAGTCCTAGATATGGAGCATATGCACGTGTTGGTTTTGGGGCAATTAGTCTGTACTATTATTACAGCATCACAGAGTTCTTCCAGAACAAGCGTGGACCTGAAGAAACACGCGCGAGGAATATGATGGTGGGAATTTCTATCTCCGGATTTTAATTTTTTAATCAGACTACACTTCAAAGATTAAGCCAATAATTGAGTTTGATTACAAGCGCCCTGTTTTTGACTTTAAAAGTGTCGGAATAGTAGTTATCGGTATATACAATAAACAGGTCGGAAACAGGTGCAAAGCGCCATTGAAACCGGGTATTGATATTCACATTATTGATCTGATTATTAAACTGGACCCAGGTAGTTAAAAATACTTTATCAGTGAAGGTAATATCGAACTTTGGACCTATTAGAAAAAATTCCGAATTGTTTGATTCATCGGGAAAGGTGAGCAGGTTATAATCCATATCCAGCGAAATACTACCAAATGGCTGGAACCGGTAGCTCAAAACGGCTTGAAAATTTTTCCTGATACCATTGAAAAATCCGCCATAACTTGCACCCAGACTGTAAGTAAAAAGATTTCGCTTGTCAGATGCCATCTCAAATCCTATGGTCCTGAAGTTGTGCTCCGAACCTGCTGCAAGTGTGTCTTTCCCACTGTTAGTGGGATCAAAAGGTTGAGTCAGTTTTATATAATTCTCTTCGTATTCAATGGAATAGCTTGCGGTATTAAGAAGCAAAAGCTGGTACCCTAAGGTCATTTTATAATCGGTAAATCCCCAACCAGAAGTAAAGATAACATCGTTACGCATTAACGGGCCATGACGGTTTACCACAGTCGATTTAGGATACCAGGCGTAGCCGATATCAGGATTGAGTAGCGTGTACCCGGTGCGTGGGACAAATCCAACCTCTGCCACATAATCCTCCCCAACATATCGATGCTCCCATTCAACTTCCAGGTTCTGTCCCCGATATCCGATTTCCAGTGCATGAGCAATATCCTGTTTATCGGGGGTGAAAGAGCCATGCAGGAAGGTCTTCCCCTGCCAGAGATTGTTCTCTGTAAAAAGGTTGAAATCCATGCCCGCAACACGATTCCATTCATTGGACAGCGTGTCTTCCGGGTGGAGATCCATTGCACTCCTGTCAACATACAAGAAGGCAAGGTTGGACCTCTTCAAAACCTGGCGTTGCACAGCAGCTACCAGATAATTCTGCGCCGGAAAACTGGTACTGTCGACCCGGGATGTAGCCATATCCATAAGACCTATTCGCCAATTCTTGTTGATCTTACCACTTAGTCGGGCGCCTGCTATTATAGGACTTTCCAAACCGATCCGTCTTGAAAAAAAAGGTCGAACATTTCTATCTCCGAAGTTGGCAAACAAGTCACTGTTCTCGAGGAAAAACTGTCGCTTTTCAGGGAAAAATAGTTCGAATCGACTCAGATTGGTTATCTGCTGGTCTACTTCGACCTGTGCAAAATCCGGATTAACTGTGAGATCAAGATTAAGAGAGGAGGTGACCCCAATCTTGGCGTCCAGTCCTCCATCAAATTCATAGTGAGTTTCTCCCCCCGATTCATGAGATTTAAATGCCCCGCTTGAAACAAAAGGGATCAGTGAGATGTTGGGGCCCGCCGGAGGTGGAGGTTGATCCCATTGTAATGTGCCCGCAAATGCAAGTGTGGATGTAGAAAATTGTCTCGGAACAGGGGTCCATGATGACTTCTCATTGCGCTTTAAATCAAGCCTGCTGAAATTGATACCCCATTTATCAATCCCCTTCTTATAACGAATGGTTTTGTAGGGGATCGCAAATTCATGGATATGTCTTCCATCTTCCTGTACCAACTCTGATTCCCATTTGTTATCCCACTCAAGGCCAACATTACCCCCGTCTGATTGTAACCCATCCCACTGTGCGCCGGCTGCCGAAGAACCAAATGAAAATCCATTGGTTTTATCTTGAAAAGGATCTATAAAAACCAGGAAATTGTCATTTTTCCCAAATTCAAAATCCCGCCTGAGGGAAGCAATAATGTGATCACCTTCCAATGGATCCCAGCAAATAATGGCCATGTAAATATTGTTCTCGTCATAGGTCATCATAACCTCTGTTTTTGTCTCTGCAAAACCGGTATCCATAGGTAATACGCGGAAAAAGTCCTTTGCAACATCTGCAACTTTCCAGGATTCTTCATCAAGCACCCCATCTACTTTCATCGGATCGATTGATTTTTTGATCTTGAGAATATACTCTTCGGAGTTCTGTGCCTGAAGGGAGCTTGTCAGAATTAGAGAAGTGACCAAAATCAAGCCAAACTGCAAGGGGTATCTAAGACCAAACCTGGAAATATATATTATGAATTTCATCAACTTAAGTCTCTTGCACTTTTGAACTTATTCCCTATTTTTAAAATCATGATACAATGTAAATATATTTACGTCCTTCGACTTGATTCCATGGGTTGATTATTCAATTTGACCAGAATGATTCCCTGCATGATTAGTTATACTTTCTTGGGATGAACCTATTTATTCTGAATGATAAATATAGAATTTTCAGATTTCCTATGACATTTATTATCACACTCTAAGGTAAAACAGCATTGGCAAAATGAATCGTTAACGAACATTTTTTTTGGAACTACTTTTTTGTGCTTTTTAAAAATGAGCTGTTATTTATTTGCCTGTAAACTTCGGAGCTCTTTTCTCCAGAAATGCATTAACTCCCTCCTTATAATCTTCTGATCTACCCGCAATTTCCTGGCAATATGCCTCGTATTCAAGCATTTCATCCAGGGTGCTGTTGTGGGACTTATTTAGCATTTTCTTCATTAAACCGATAGCTTTGGTAGGAGCAGATTTATAGTAATCTGTAATTTCCCGTGTTACTTCATCCAAAGATTCAGGTGAAACCACCTTATTTACAATCCCCAGTTCCAGCGCTTCTTCTGCTTTTACCTTGCTTCCCATAGTAGCAAGCTCAAATGCCTTGGTATAACTTACAAGTTTCGGCAGGAAATAAGAAGACCCTGAATCCAATACCAACCCAATATTTACAAATACTTCAATGAGAACTGACTCTGAAGAAGCTATTACATAGTCACACGCAAGCACCATCGAGCATCCTGCACCTGCGGCTACTCCATTTAATTTACATAAAACAGGTTTGGGGAGTTTTCTTATGGATTTAATAATTGGATTATACCGCTTGTGCAAGGAGTTTAAAAATGATTTTTCAGAATTGGTGGAAGAATCTTTTAAATCCTGACCGGAACAAAATGCTTTGCCTTCCCCTGTAAACACAACTACCCTGATTTCATCATCTTTTGCACATTGTTTAAGTGCATTCTGAATTTCATAAGTTAATCCGTCATTTAACGCATTATAAACTTCGGGACGATTTAGTGTTATCGTTGCGACACCATCCTTTTGATTAAAAATCAGAAACTTATAGGAATCCATGAATGAATTTACATTTTTTTAAACAAATAAAACAACCGAAAAAAAACAAACCACGAATCCCAGCAGAGCTCCCAGCCAGACTTCCATTGGCTGATGTGCATTTAAATACAGCCTCGCCGACATCGTAAATCCTAAAATCAGAATCCATCCAAAAATCGGCCAATAAAACAAACTATCGGGTGAATTATAATACATACCCATAATAAAACCCAGGATGCCTGCCACACCAATACTGTGTACACTTATTTTCCAAAACAGGGTATTTATAGTAATCAACGCCACCAGGCTGGCTATTGTAATTATCAGGATGTCAAATAATGGGCCTAAAGAAATTTTTGATATCAGTAGATATGCAGCAAATAAATAATAAGCTGCTATAAAGATAAATGGAGTGATACGGTCTTTCCGCTTTACCAGGTGAATGCTTGAGATGCCCGATGTCAGTTTCATAACGAAGATACTTAACATAGGCAATACTGCCGTAATCAGAAAAATAATTAACAACAACCTCAATTTGTTTTCAGGACTAAAATGCAATCCCGCTTCTACAGGAATAATCCATAAAACCGTCGCATACAAAAAAGTCGCCATTAACAAGGGCTGAAAAAGGTATGAAAAAAAATAGGCGATTGGTTTGTTCACTATAGCTCCTTTCTTAATCGTGCTACAGGAATGTTCAATTGTTCACGGTATTTTGCTACTGTTCTTCTGGCAATATTATACCCTTTTGCTTTGAGATGTTTTTCAAGTTTGTCGTCCGATAATGGTTTGCTTTTATCTTCTTCATCAATGAATTTTCTTAAAGTAAGCTTAACTTCCCTGCTACTTACATCTTCTCCGGAATCTGTTGCAATACCTTCCGAGAAAAAATATTTCAGCGAGAAAATACCAAATTCGGTTTGAATGGCTTTACTGTTGGCAACCCGTGAAACAGTAGAAATATCCATATTTATTTTTTCTGCAATATCTTTAAGTATCATGGGTCTTAGTTTGCTCTCATCACCTGAAAGAAAATAATCGTACTGAAACTGTACAATGGCATTCATCGTGTTCAACAAAGTTTGCTGACGTTGGCGTATAGCATCAATGAACCAGCGGGCACCATCTAATTTTTGTTTAACAAACGAAACAGTCTCCTTAAGTTTTTTGTCCTTTTTATCGCTTTTGTTATAAGCCTTAAACAAATCGGAATAGGAACGGCTTACCCGTAATTCCGGTGCATTTTTTGAATTGAGTACCAACTCAAGGTTCCCTTCAATATTGGTAAGGATAAAATCCGGGATGATATATTGTGTTTTTACAACATTTGCAGAAGAATCGCCCGGTTTGGGGTTTAGTCGTATAATTGTGTCGATTGCCTCTTTCAATATATCCTCTGATTCAACTTCGAGTTTTTTCATTATTTTCTCATAATGTTTTTTTGTAAACTCATTGAAACATTCATTCAGGATACGCAAAGCAAGCAATACATCCGGCGTCTGTTCTTTTTTCAATTCGAGTTGAATGCATAAACATTCCTTCAAATCGCGAGCAGCAATTCCAGGAGGTTCAAATTCCTGTATCTTTTTTAAAATACTTTCTACTTCTTCAAAATCTGTTTCGATATTCTGACTAAAAGCCAGGTCGTTAATGATGGCTTCAAGATCGCGACGTATATATCCATCGTTATCAATACTTCCAATCAATTGTTTCCCAATGGCAGTTTGATGCTCATCAAGTCCAATAAACCCTAATTGGGAAAACAGGGAATCATTTAGCGAACTTGTTGTAGCCAGTGGTGTTTCACGCTCTTCGATGTTCCCATCTCCCTGCATTTTAAATCCGGAATAATCTTCATCGCGGATGTAATCTTCAACGTTTATTTCATCAGAGGTATCTTTTGCAGTTTCATCTCCAAAATCCTGGACATCGTCGTCATCTGTTTGCTCCTGAAGATCTTCGTCTTTCCCCTCTTCAAGCGCCGGGTTTACCTCAAGCTCTTCTTCTATCCTGGTATCAAGCTCAGCTGTTGGAACCTGCAAAAGCTTAATAAACTGTATCTGCTGGGGCGACAGTTTCTGAGAAAGTGATTGAGTTAATCCTAGCCTTTGCATTTGTTATATTTTGATCATTGTTTATTTATAATGCAGATCGATTCAAAAATATTATATTTTCATCAATGCTTTGCCAAAACAGGCAAAATATAGTTCCTTTGCGGCACTTCTGGCATACGGGAGTCCCGTAGTAGTAATTAATGTAATTGAATGGATAATCATGCAGGCAATTAAAAGATCGAAAATTGGTAGTATTCTTACCACGGATCGAATTGGTGAAACAGTAAACATTAAAGGATGGGTCAGAACATTTCGTAGTAATAGATTTATAGCCATTAATGATGGTTCTACCATCCAAAACTTACAGGCAGTAGTAGATTTTGAAAATATAGATCCACAAATGCTCGGAAGGATTACAACAGGTGCAGCCATTTCCGTAACGGGCCCACTTACAGAATCTTTGGGAAAAGGTCAGGAAGTTGAAGTGATAGTTAATTCAATGGAAATACTCGGGGATTCAGATCCCGAAAAATACAAACTGCAACCCAAAAAACATTCGCTTGAATTTCTAAGAGAAATAGCCCATTTGAGGCCCAGAACAAGCACATTTAGTGCAGTCCTTCGAATCCGGCATGCGGTGGCCTATGCCATCCACAGTTTTTTCAATGATAATGGCTTTTTCTATTTACACACACCCATCATTACGGGCTCTGATGCCGAAGGAGCTGGTGAAATGTTCCAGGTCACCGCATTGGATCTGGCAAATCCACCTCGTGATAAAGATGGAAATGTTGATTATTCAAAAGACTTTTTTGGCAAGCTAACCAACCTGACCGTATCCGGGCAGTTGGAAGCGGAAATTGGTGCATTGGCATTATCAGACGTTTATACCTTTGGCCCTACTTTTCGCGCGGAGAATTCCAATACCTCCCGGCATCTTGCTGAATTCTGGATGATAGAGCCTGAAATGGCTTTTTATGACCTGAATGACAACATGGACCTGGCCGAAAGGTTTGTGAAGTACATAATTTCTTATGTATTAGAAAATTGCAAGGAAGATCTCCAATTTCTTGACAAAAGGGCAGCGGATGAAGATAAATCAAAACCTCAGCACCTCCGAAATGAATTGGGACTGATAGAAAGGTTGAATTTTATTACAAAAAACTCATTTGAGCGTATAAACTATACTGAAGCAGTTGAAATCCTTCGAAACTGCAAACCCAATAAAAAAAGAAAGTTTGAATTTATAGTTGAAGACTGGGGAATTGACTTTCAATCTGAACACGAACGCTTTCTGGTTGAAAAACATTTTAAGAAACCGGTGATTCTTTACGATTATCCGGCATCAATAAAGGCATTTTATATGCGGCTGAATGAGGATGGTAAAACAGTTGCGGCTATGGATGTACTTTTCCCCAGCATCGGCGAAATTATTGGTGGCTCACAGCGTGAAGAGCGATATGATGTACTAATTTCAAAAATCAGGGAATTGGATATCGATGAGAAGGAGATGTGGTGGTATCTCGATACCCGGATGTTTGGAACAGCGCCCCATAGTGGTTTTGGATTGGGTTTTGAGCGGATGATACAATTTATTACCGGGATGGCGAATATTCGTGATGTAATTCCATTTCCGAGAACTCCGGGAAGCGCCGAATTTTAATAGTTTTCAGATTTACTTATTTTATTCTTTTTTTCCAAAACTGGAATTTCAAGTTATTCACTTCTTACTTACTTGTTCCTGGCAAATATCCCGTAAGGATAATATCTTACAAATGGGGACGTAAGTCCCTTTTTGTAAAAAGGATCAAAATGAAGTTCCATAGGAATGATATGGATTTGTATCTTTTAAGGATTAACCAGAATAATGCCTAATACTTATTCTCAAATTTACCTGCATTATGTATTTTCCCCCAAATACAGAAAAGGACTGATCAATGTTGAATTTGAAGAAGAACTTTTTAAATACATTACAGGAATTGTCAAAAACCTTGACCAGAATTTGATCAAAATTAATGGTATGCCAGACCATATACATTTGCTGGTACGT
>SDBV01012520.1_pt1 | contig 10862 bp, 6 predicted proteins | sample 2277081 | NCBI WGS metagenome assembly SDBV01 (sample SAMN10402039, study PRJNA504765) | marine sediment metagenome | isolation source: marine sediment core GS10_PC15, 223 cmbsf | place: Arctic Ocean: Southern Knipovich Ridge | collected 2010
CCGTTTCTGGGCATAGTGGCGTTTCATCTGCGCCACGGCCTTCCGCGCGGTGATGGTCACCAGCAGCTTCCATAGGTCCTGGCGGTCGGCCAAGTCGGGAAAGCGGCCTGCGGCTGCGCCCCGGCAGAAGCTGGCCATGGCGCTCAGCGCCACGTCCTCCTCGTCGGCTTCCCGTCGCGGCACGCCCTTTAGCTTTCGGCTGGCCAAGCGGACCAGCTTATCGAAGTACCTCTCCCAGATCGCCTGCGCGGCGGCACTATCGCCATCCGCCAGCCGCAGGACCCATTGGGTCACGTCGTCGGAATCAAACATCGGTCAACTCGAATCAAGCGTGTTTGAGGAGTTGCCTCTGTTGGTGGTCCAATACAGTATCCACCTGCCGGAAGGTCCTGTCCAGCCCTCGCTGCTCGGGTGTTCGTTCTACGCCTCGTTGTCGGATAACTACCCCCCTTGCCCGAACCGGCTGGCAGGAGACAATAAATGTTTCGAGCCGGCTGCCCCGCCGGCGTTTACCCGCAGTGCAAGAGGGCTGCCGGCGTCCGATCCGCTCCGAGTTTCGCCGGGCTTGACAAGGGCACGATGAGCCCATTAGGCTCGGGGTGTCCGTCGACAGGGGCTATTCGACTTATTGTTCGTTGACATACTCAAGGGGCCAGTCAGAATTCGAGGTGCAAAAAATGCGAGCTTCCATATTGGCGGCATTCTGCGGGTTGTGCCTGTCGGTCGTTCTCGGATGCGGCCGGGACCAGGCCGACCGCAAACCGGGCGGGTTGCGGATCGCGGTGATCCCCAAGAGCACGGGCGCCGATTTCTGGGAGAACGTGGAGGCGGGTGCCCGGGAAGCGGCCGCGGAGGCCGACGTCCAGATGAAATGGGTGGGTCCGTCGACGGAGAATGAACTCGACAGACAGAACATGATTATCGAAAACATGATCAACCTGGGAGTGGACGGGATCGCACTGGCTCCGTTGAACCCCAAGGTGATGCGTGAATCCGTGGCGGAGGCCGTGGAGGCGGGGATCCCGGTGGTGATCTTCGACTCGGCCGTCGACGGCGACGCCCACACCAGCTTCGTGGCCACCCGCAACGAGGGAGGTGGCGCGATGGGCGCGAAGCACTTGATCGGACTATTGGGGGATCAGAAGAAGAGAGTGATGGTGATGCGCTTCATTCAGGGCACCGCCAGCACCGAGAACCGCGCCAAGGGTTTCATCCAGGCCGTCAAGGCCGCCGGCCTGGAACTGGTGGCCGACCCCTACGGAGAAACCGCCACGGTCGAGGGCTGCAAGATTCCCGCGGCAAACACGCTGGAACGATTCGTCCGCGACGGGAAGCTGGAAGTGGACGGTATCTTTGCCTGCAACGACCGGGCCACCTTGGGCGTGCTGGCCGCCCTGGAAGACTTGAGCAAGAGCGACGTGGAGGTAAACGTGAAGTTCATAGGATTCGACTTCACCCCCGGACTGGTAGATGCCCTGCAGACGGGAAGTATCGACGCGCTGGTGGTGCAGGACCCGCACAAGATGGGCTACCTGGCCGTGAAGACACTGGTCGACCACCTCCGCGGCCGGGAGGTCGAGGAGTTCATCGACACGGGCCTGGAGTTGGCGACCAAGGAGCGGCTGGAGGAAGACGAAGCGCTTCGGAAGCTGGTCGGGGCGGACAAATGAAGAATGCAGAATGATGAATGCCGGAGGGTTGCAGTGATTCTTGAATTCCGCATTCTGCATTGACCATTCCCCAGGGAAGACCTGATCGCGTCGCATGCGAGGGATGCGTGGCTGCCAAAGACGATCAAGCCCAAACCGGCGGCATGCCTGCCCATTCGGCGGGGCAGCTTTGTGTCCCACCGATGGTGGGGCTGGAGATGAAAGGCGTCTATAAGCGCTTCGGTGCTACCCGCGCGCTCTGCGGGGTCGACCTCTCGGTCCGGCCCGGCGAGGTCCACGCGCTGGTGGGCGAGAACGGGGCCGGCAAGAGCACCCTGATGAAGGTCCTTTCCGGTGCCCATCCGCCGGACCGTGGCCGGATGTGGCTGGACGGCGCCCCATACTTTCCGCGGAGTCCCCTGCACGCCCGAGAGAGCGGCGTGGCGATGATCTACCAGGAGCTTTCCTTGGCGCCGCACCTGACGGTGATGGAGAATATTCTGTTGGGGATCGAGCCGGCGGCCGGGCCCCTGGTGCGATGGGGCGAGATGCGCCGGCGTGCCCGGCAGGCCCTGGAGGAGGTGGGGGCCGGCGATATTCCACCCGACGCGCAGCTTCGTACGCTCTCGATCTCCAGGCAGCAGATGGTGGAGATCGCGCGGGCCGTGGCCGTGGAATCTCGGGTGCTGGTGTTGGACGAGCCGACCAGCAGCCTGCCGCAGAGCGATATAGAGAAGCTGTTCACCTTGATCCGCCGACTGAGGGGCAAGGGGCTGGCGATCGTCTATATTTCGCACTTCCTGGAGGAAGTGCAGGAGATCAGCGACCGTTTCACGGTCTTGCGCGACGGCCGGACCGTGGGCAGCGGCGCCACGGCTGGGGCCACCGTGGGCCAGATCGTGACCCTGATGGTAGGCCGCCAAGTGGATCAGCTCTACCCTCGCCACAAGCGCACGCCCGGCCAGCCCGTGCTGGAAGTGCGGGAGCTGGCTGGGGTGAGCAAGCCCAGCTCGGCCACGCTCACGTTGCACCGTGGCGAGGTGTTGGGAGTGGCCGGCCTGATCGGCGCCGGGCGGACCGAGCTGGTCCGCGCGATCTTCGGGCTGGACGCGGTCACTTCCGGGAGCGTGAAGATCGGCGCGTACAGCGGTCCCGCCTCGCCCGAGGTGCGCTGGAGACAGGGTACGGGCATGGTCAGCGAAGACCGCAAGAACGAGGGGCTGGCACTGGGGCTTTCGGTGGCCGACAATATCACCCTGGCCCGGCTGGACGGGCTGGGGCCGTGGCGGTTGGTGAGGCCCTCGAAGCAGGCCGCCGCCTGTCTGCCCTGGATTGCCAAAATTCCGATCCGCTGCCTCTCGCCGCATCAGACGACCAGTGCGCTTTCCGGCGGCAATCAGCAGAAGGTGGCGCTTGCACGGCTGCTGTACGCCGACGTCGACGTTTTGCTGCTGGACGAGCCTACCCGCGGCATCGACGTGGGATCGAAGGCGCAAGTCTATCGGCTAATCGACGAGCTGGCCGCCGGCGATCCGCAAACCGGGCGAAAGCCCAAGGCCGTGTTGATGATATCCAGCTATTTACCGGAACTACTGGGTGTGTGCGACCGGATCGCGGTGATGTGCCGCGGCCGCCTGACGCAGTCCCGACCCGCGGCCGATTGGGACGAACGCCAGCTTATGATGGCCGCTACCGGACAGGAGTCCGGCCCATGAGCGAAACGTCCAGCGCGGCCAAAGCTTCCGACGCCGGCCAGAGAGCGCCGATCTGGCAGTCCGGCTGGTTCAACACGCTGGGGCGATTTATGGCAATTGCGGCCGTGTTCCTGTTCTTCGCTTGGATGGTCGAGGATGGCAAGTTCTATACGTTGCGCAACCTGGAGAACATCCTCCGGCAGAGCGCCGTCTACGCCACCGCGGCCCTGGGTATGACGATGGTGATCATCGCGGCGGGGATCGATCTGTCGATCGGCTCGATCATTGCCCTGACCGTGGTTACGGTCGCCTCGGTGCTGAATCTCCACACCGAGACCGCCCAATCTGCCCTGGGCACACTGGGCGGCGACGGCAAGCCCGAGGTCGTGTACCTGATTCACCAGTGGCCGCGGTTGCTGCCGATCCTGGCGGTGCTGGCCGCGGTGGGCGTGGCTACGCTGGCCGGGATGCTCAACGGCCTGACCATAGTGGGCCTGCGCCTGGTGCCGTTCATCGTCACGCTGGGCGCCATGATGATCTTCCGTGGCCTGGCCAAGGGGATCGCCAACGAGAAGGAAATCTACCCGCCGGAGCACACCTGGATCGCCGACATTATGGACCCCACCCTGGTTCGCTGGTTCAACTGGCTAAGCGGCGAGTCGGCGAAGAGTCCCGAGGGACTGGGCTGGTTGATCCTGCCGCTGGGGGTCTGGATTCTGATCGTCAGCGCCGTTGCTGCTGCGTTGTTGCTGCGGTATACGCGGCTGGGGCGGCACATCTTCGCGATCGGTTCGAACCAGGAGACGGCCCGGCTCTGCGGTGTGCCGGTGGGGCGGACCAAGATCATGGTCTTCGCGCTGGCGGGCATGTTCGGCGGGCTGGCCGGCCTGATGCAGTTCTCGTTTATCCGGGGCATCGGCCAGCCGACCACCGCGATCACCTACGAACTGTATATTATCGCGGCGGTGGTGATCGGCGGGGGGAGCCTGATGGGCGGAGAAGGATCGATCGTGGGCAGTGTGATCGGGGCGCTGATCATCACCATCCTGTACATGGGCGGGCAGCAGATGGGTTGGCAGAAGTGGGTCCAGGAGATGGTGATCGGCGGGATTATCGTCGGCGCAGTGACCCTGGACCGGCTCCGGCACCGGGGTGGCACATAGGCGGGATTATTCATAAGGTGCCACGGCCGTGTCGGCCGTGCGGTGGGGCGGGGCGGGGCGGGGCGGGAAGCAAGGAGATCTGTGGCACGCGTAAACTCGCTCGTCGACGTCCTTATGAATAATCCCGGACAGCAGCGTATTGCGCAGGTTGCCAACAACCCCGCCCTCCCGGGCGGGGCTATTCTCTCAACGTGGGCCGCTGTTTCCAGAGAACTCCTCAATCCGGCAGTTCGGCACGCAAGGTTACCACGCCCAGTGCCGGCACTTCGACCGGGCCGGTTACTTTCGCCCGGGGCTCTTCGGCGAGGTTACTGGTCCAGACGCTCTCGGGCCTCGGATCGCCCCAGGTGAGCTTGGCTTTGACGGTGCGGCTGCCTACGTTCAGCAGGCGGGCGATCAAGGCCCGGCGGTCCTGGCTGGGCTTCAGCGTCTCGACGATCACTTCGGGCGGTTCGACCTTCAGCCGGGGACCCATCAGCAGGATCGTCGGACCGTCCGCCGTGGCTGGGGCCGCCACTGCCACCAGCGGCCGGCTCTGCTCGATACCGAAGCGGGCGGCCTCAGCCGCGTTGTATCCGCCGGTATGCGGCCTGAGCGAATATCGAAACGGCGTGGGGCCCTCCTGGTCGGCCTTGTAGTTGGTGAACCAGTAGTTGTTCATCACGTAGGAGTAGAGCTTCTGCGTGGGGTCAAGCGTCTTGATCCACGGCGTCTCGGCGGTGATCGCGCCCACTTCGACCAACGGGGCGTCGATCGTCGCCCAGGTAACGCCGTAGCGGTCGTTGGAAGTGTCGATCCAGCGCTGTACGGTGAACCAGTTCTTGCACGACCCGGCGATCTGGTCGGCCTCGGGCCGGGCTACCGCCCAGGCTATGTCCATCCGCATCACGCCTTCCGGCACGTTCAACGGAAAGGCGAAATGGACGCCCTCCTTGGTGCGGATCTTCTCTTTGTCAACCACGTTGATCAGATCTACGCGGTCGATGCCGTCGATCAGCCGGACCTCGCGGGTGAGCTTCCGACAGCCGGGAGCATCGCACTCGATCAGCAGCGAGGCCACCAGAGGACCGGGCTCTTTGACCGTGATCTTTACGGGCCCGTTACGCCGGGCGTCCTTGGGGTCCTTGCCCGCCACGTAGAAGTAGTCGTTCAGCCCCCCCCCGCCGTTGCGGTCCACCAACTCGGCGTCGATCCCCCGGCGGCGCAAACTGGCGATGGCGCCCGTGGTTTCGTTGAGAGTGACGGACAGACTCTCATGGCTCAGCTTGTTATCCTCCGCCTTGGCGCTTCCCCGGGCCGGTGGATCACCGGGCTCGATCGTAAACCGCCTGGCCCCAAACGCCGGCACGTCGCGGGCGAGAAACGCCAAGGAGCCGTCGGAGAGCCGCTGAGAGGGAACCGGCCTGCGGCTGGCGTGGTTGGGATCCATGACCCGATCGCCCGCGGTGGCCACGTCTTGCGAGAGGATCACCAGGTCGGTCCGCGGCCAGGACGAGGTGTTAAACACCAGCACGGCTTCGACCTTTCGCCGGTTGCCGGTGTATGGCGCGGTGGCCGCGGCCAGCAGCGCCCGCGACTGTTTTTCGCCGTCGAGCGCGAAGGCCTGCTTGATCTTCCATTGCCCCTTGGCGAAGTCGCTGTCGGGCTGGCTGATGCTATTGTGCGCGCCCCAGGTGTGCTCGTCGTAGAGGATCACGTTGCGCCAGGCGGCGTAGAAGTCGTCTGCGGGATAGTCTTTTGGGCGGGTGACGGCAAAGATCGCCTCGGCCTGTGAAAGTCGCTCGGCCGCGGCGCGGTTGATCCCCGTCTCCCGGGCAGAAGAGGCGGCCCCGTCTTCCCAGTAGGGCGTAAAGTCGCCGCGGACCTCGGGGATCTCGTGGGCATGGAGGCGTTCCATCTCGCGCATCATCTGAGAGTTGGTGCCGATGATCAGCTTGGGATAGGCGTGCCTGGTGTTCCACTCTTTGACCGTCTCGCACAGATCGACCCCCGGGCCGGCATTGTCGCCCAGGCAATGGCGGACCTGGACCACGTCGTAAGGATAGCCGGCCGTCTCCATCCGCCCCAGCCGCTGGAGCATCTCCGCCCCGCTCTTGAACGTCCGGTAATAGCCGCGTTCGGGAATCCAGCAAAGAACCTTATGACGGCCGCAAGGGCTTACCCAGTAGAACGGTTTTTCGTCCCAGACATCGTGCGTAAACCCGATCCGCGCGCTGCTGTTGGGGCCCATGGAGAAGTACTTCACCCCGGCCTCGCCCAGCAGCGAGATCAGGCCCCAGGTGTAGCCGGGCACGTCGGTGATCATGGCCGAATCGATCTTCACGCCGCAGCGTTTGGAGAGCCGCTGGGAGTAGTCGAGCAATCGGACCAGCTCCTCGGGCCTACAGAGTGCCGTCAGCTCGTTTCCGTAAAGCGCGTCCAGCCCGATCCAACCCTTCCGGACGGCCTCGACGAACTCCTTTTGTTTCTCCGGCGTTGCCTGCCGCAGGTAGCTGTCGACCGCCCAAAGTACTTCCACATTCCACTTGTATTGTGCCCCGGAGGGATAATCGGCCGTGCGGCGCGAGGCCTCGATCGCCTGTTCGATGAACCGCCAGTGGTCCCGCTCTACTTCGGTCTGTAGCTTTGTGTATCCGATGTCCACGTGCGAGTGGGGCAGCAGGTAGACCTGCCACTTGCGAACGGGCTTCAGGGTCACGTTACGCCTGGCAATGACCTTGCCGCCAACGCTGACTTCGACGTGCACTTCCGTCGTCCGCTCGACGGCCGGCACTGGTAGCTCGATGGTTTGCACACCTGCCTTGAGAGCCGCCTTGACCGATCTGCCGTTGCCCGCTCGGATCGTGGCTTCCCCCGGTCCCCCGGCGCGGAGGATCGTTACTTGCACCGTCTGGACCAGCTTGTCTCCCTTCTTGTCGAGCACCGGCGGCGACTTGATCGAGCGGACCAGGGTGGCCGGCCCGGGAGGCGCCAGCTCTACGGCGCCGGGCGCCTCGAAACCGACCCAGTCGTAGAGCACCCAACTGCCGGAGAGCATGCGGATGGTGATCTCGTTGGTACCGGACTTGATCGCACCCGCCGGGACGTCCACGCTGAACCGGTGTTCGCGGCCCTTGGCCATATTGCCGCTGATCGAATCGTCGGGCCCGCCGGGCGGAACGGCATGCACGAGCAGCTCGCGGCCGTTGACGCCGATTTGCAGCTTCGCGGGCAAGCGGTCGTGGGTGTCGGCCAGATCGATCACCAACCGGCAGTTGCCGCCGCTGGGTTTCTGCTTCACGGCGAAAAGAATCGTGAATTCATGTTGTCGGCTGCCCGCCCAGGGATCTTCCGGGCCGGGATGGACGTAGGGCCAGTCGCGTCGGGCATCGGAGGCCCCCACAACAAACAGCGGGGCCCCGCCGAATTTACCGTACTGGTCCGGCGCCAGGGCAAACTCGGCCGTGTTGTTATCCGGCTTGCCGATCTGCCAGAGCAGTTTGAGGTCTGCCCCCGCCGCCTGGCCGGCCAGATTTGCGACCCATAACGCCGCCCACAAACACAGACACGTCCGGTAGTGGTGTCTCATCGATCTCTCCTTTTCGCCAGCAAAGGTTCATCCGCATTTTTTCTACAACACGTGTCATTATTGATGCTCAGAAAGTTAATGTCACATCGTTTAGCCGTCGCCGGTACGGCGGCGCGGGCGTTTCACTGGGCCGACGTACCGTCGGCCGCTAAACGGCATGTAGCATTCTCTTTCTGAGGGTCAATAGCCGCCGACCATGATAGCCCGCGCCGTCCCCCAAAGCAACTTGCCCGGGCCCCAGCGTAAGGGCCGGGATTTCGACCGCGGACACCCAGTGTGAAAAGCCCCCGGACTGCGTCCGGGGGATCCCGCCCACGCAGTGGGCGGGCTTCGAGATCGCGAACGATCCCGCCTACCGCTCGTAGAGCACCTTTCCGCCGATAATCGTGTAGACGACCCGCGCCCGGCGGATCTCTTGCTCCGGTACGGTCATGATGTCGTGGGAGAGGACCACGACGTCGGCCAGCTTTCCGGGCACCAGCGAGCCCTTGAGATCTTCCTCGAATCCTGCGTAGGCGGCCTTGAGCGTGTAGCTCTGCAACGCCTGCTCTCGCGTCATTCGCTGCTGGGGAAAGAACGGCTCGCCGTCGGTCCGCTTGCGCGTGACGCTGGCGTAAAAGCACTCGATCGGACTCACCTTCTCGACCGGCGCGTCGGTGCCGTTTACGACCACCGCGCCGGACTTCAGCAGGCTCTGCCATACGTAGGCGCCCTGTTCGGCCCGCTGCATCCCCAGTCGCTTCACCACGAACGGGGAGTCGGAGGTGCAGTGGATCCCCTGCATCGAGGCGATCACGCCCAGCCGGGCGAAGCGGGGAACGTCGGCCGGGCTGAGATGTTGGGCATGCTCGATTCGCCAGCGGAGATCGGTTTTTCCCGGGTGTGCCCGGAATGCCTCGGAAAACAGATCGAGCGTCTCGCGGTTGGCCCGATCGCCGATGGCGTGTACGCAGAGCTGAAAGCGGTGCTGGATGGCCAATCGGGCGGTGCGTCGCATGGAGGCCAGGGACGTCGTGTTCAGTCCGGTGCTCCCCGGTAGATCGTCGTACGGCTTCAGCAGCCAGGCGCCGTGAGTGCCCAGTGCACCGTCGATCAGCCGCTTGATCGACCGGACGGTCAGATGGTTGTTGCCCAGCCCAATCATACGGTACTGCGGGAGCCGCCGCTGCAGGACCGCGTTGGGCTCGCCGATCATCACCCAGAGCCGCACCTCGAGTTGGCCCTGGCGGGCCAGTTGCTGGAAACGATCGATGGTGGCAAACGATGCCCCGGCGTCGTGGAAGGTCGTGATTCCGTTGGCCAGGCACTCTGCGGTTGCCAGCCGGATGGTCTCGTCCAGCTCGGCGGCGGACTGCTTGGCGGTGCGCTTTGAACTGCCGCGATCGCGGGCCCGCCGGATCAACCCCATGGCCGTTTCGCGGAAGGCCCCGATGGGGTCGCCGCGCCGGTCGCGGAGGATCTGGCCGCCGGACGGGTCGGCCGTGTTGCAGTCCACGCCGGCCAGCTCCATGGCCTTGGCGTTAGCCAGGCACATGTGCCCGCTGGCGTGGGTCAGCAACACCGGATTCTCGGGCGCCGCGGTGCTCAGTTCGTGGTGAGTGGGACAGCCGTCCACGTTGGGCACCGGCGTCTGGTCCCACTTGTCCTGGTGCCAGCCGCGCCCCACGATCCAGTCTCCGGCCGGCGCCTGGTGGGCGGCCTGTTGGACCAGGCGGACGATTTGGCCGAAGTTTCGAGCCTGAGTGAGGTCCAGAATCATCTTGGACCTCCCCAAGGAGACGAAGTGTCCGTGGCCCTCGATGAACCCGGGGATGGCCAGTTTTCCGGCCAGATGAATCACACGGGTGTCGTCGCCGACCAGGTGCCGGACGTCGGCGTCGGCACCGACTGCCACGATCCGGTCGGCGCGAGCCGCCAGGGCCGTGGCAGTCGGCCTGCGATCGTCCATAGTGACGATCTTTCCGCCCAGCAGAACCAGGTCGGCGGGCTTGTTCGCCGACGGGAGTGCTTCCTCTGCCGGGGTGGACGCCGCGGCCACCATGACTGCCAGGCCCAGAAGAGGAACTGGCCATTTGGGTTCGCAAATCAGTCTCATGGGGCAAGGCCTCTGAAGCTTTGGGTGGACTTTTGATCATGCCCGTCGACGCGGCCGCGCGGGCCCTTGCCCTGATGAACGGCGTGCGGCAAAGTAGGACCGCAAGGCCCCAGATTACCACCTTGGAACCATGCAATCAAGAATCGGCAGTCACAACTGCAACGTACGGTTTTGCGAGATTGCCCTTTAGCAAGCTTTGGGAGGCGCTCATGTTGAGCCAAGCGCGTTCGGGGTCGAATCGCCGAGATTTCATCGAGACGGTCGGACTCGTCGGCGCAAGTCTTGCCGCTGCTAACGTCGCGAAAGGTGGGCGCGACGCCGACAGCATCGCTACGAATGCCGCGAGTTGGCTGGGAGCCATGTCGGGCGGGAATGGCTGGCCGAAGAGCTGGCTTCAGACCGTACAGGACGCCAATCTGTGGAAGATGAACTTCAGAGGAATGGCGGAAGACCTGATCCTCAAAGGTCTCGAGAACTCAACCGTGCGACTCTGAGGAATTGTGGCGTCATGGCCATGAGGGAACGTTGACGGGCATGCCATCGTGGCTGAAGTCTCATTCCTTCCAAAGTCCTTGCCGGTTCACGAAAAACGCCACGGTTGGCACGCGTCGGCCAATCGTGGCGAAAGCGAGGGCGAGGGGACTCGAACCCCCAACCACCGGATCGACAGTCCGATACTCTAACCAATTGAGC
>SDBV01012521.1_pt1 | contig 10862 bp, 21 predicted proteins | sample 2277081 | NCBI WGS metagenome assembly SDBV01 (sample SAMN10402039, study PRJNA504765) | marine sediment metagenome | isolation source: marine sediment core GS10_PC15, 223 cmbsf | place: Arctic Ocean: Southern Knipovich Ridge | collected 2010
GCGGGTCCAGGATCCCCAGCGGGTCCAGCGGATCAACAGGAAGCCGGCGACGACGAAAAACAAGGGGCCTTCTTTGATTTGGTGGACACGATCTGCACCCTGGTTGGTGAGGAGGGACGGGTGCATGGCGAGGCTATGATCGAAACGCTTACGAAGGCGCTCGGGATCAAGGATATTGCCGAGCAGCTGGATCACATCATAGAGAGACTCACCTTTCTGTCCGCTATCGTCTCACAACTAACTCGGATCGAAGATAAGGTCGACGCGCGGACAGAGAAAGCCGGTGCCTCACTCGCTGTAATAAGCGACCAGGTCCGGAAGATCGACGCCAAATTCACCGGGATCGGCAAAGCCTTCGATGTGCTCGCGCAGCAGGTCCAGAGAATTCAAGCCGGCGGCGGCAACAACGGCGGCGGGGGGGATTGACCGTGGAAATTACCGTTTGTCCGAGTTGCACCGGCCCGATCCAGCCCTTAAAAGGCGGTAAGTTTTTCTGTGAAGCCTGCGACTGTATTTTCCGGATCACCAGGGAAGGTCCGCAAGTCGAAAAGGTCGGGGCGCTCGAGCAGCTGGCGAATCGGGTAGGGCGGATCGAAGATCAAATCGGAGATCCTGAACCTCCTCTTAAAGATCCGAAGCCGGCCCCCGGTGAGGGCACCGACGGGCCGGTGGAGGATCCGGAAGAAGGGGATCCCGACGAAAAAGACGATGACGGAAGCGAGCTCTGGCCTCAATAGAACGGATAGAACATGGCAAAAGCAAAAAAGAAAAAGCCGGTAAAGGCTAAGAAGAAAAACACCGCGGCAGCCTCGACGAAGGCCAGCCCGAGAGCCGGCCAGGGGCCAGATGAAGCGCCGAAGGTCGGCGCTTCATCGCCGGCCCCGGTTGTAATGTCGCCTATGCCGACCGCCGGCGAAAAGGTTACGGAGTTCGAGGCGGCGCTCGACGAACAGATCCGCAAGCATCCGCAACCACAGCACGGCGGATCGCGTCCGGGATCCGGGCGCAAGGTGAAACCGAAGCCGCCGCCGGCACCGGAGATCCAGCCGGTGGCGCCAGGCGATATCTCCAGCGCGATCACGGAGTTATTACGCGCGCCGTTTGACTTGTGGGCCTTGCGCGCGAAGTTGCCGCAGCTGGCGCTCACGAATGATGAGGCGATAACGTTGACGGGACCTGTCCAGGTCCTGCTCGATTATTATGTACCGAATATGCGCCCGATTGACTGGGCCTGGATATCGTTGGCGATCACCGGCGTTGCGATCATGCGGCCGCGCATGATATTGTTGGCAAGTATCGGGCCCGACCCGCACGGAAGCGCCGCGCAGGGAGGCGCTTCGCAAGGAAGCCAAAGGCGAGCAAATGGGAGGCCGCCAGGATCGGCGGCCTCACCTCCCCTGGGGGCAACCGGTTTTCCAGATGGATCGCGGGAACCCGTAAGGTTATGACCGAAAAAATAATCACTCTGATTTTTGGTAAGCGGGGCGGAGGCAAGAGTTATCTTGCGGCCATGCTCATGCAGTTATTCGGTCGGGTTCTCATTTTCGACACATTGCACGAGTATCGAAACGGCTTTGTGTTTCACGATCTCGGCGCACTTGCGCGGTTCTGGATTCGTAACAGTCGCGGACCTTTTCGGCTGATCTACCAGCCGACGGATCCAGAGACGGAATTCGAGGACCTGGCAAAGCTTGCCTGGCTTTGTGGTGATCTGACTTTTCTTGTTGAAGAAATCGATATCTTCTGCAGTCCGTACAGGATCGGCCCGGCTTTCCAGAATGTAATCCAGCGCGGCCGTCATAAAAATATCAGTCTTATCGGTATCTCGCAGCGGCCATTCGGAATACACCGATTGCTAACCAGCCAGGCGAAAGAAATCTACATCTTCCGAACCAACGAGCCGCGCGATCGCGAGTATTTGCGCAACCTCCTGGGGACCGAGATCGAGGCGACGCTGGATGGCCTGGACAAATATCAGTATGCAAAATGGATGGACGGCACCGACGAAATTGTGGTCGGAAAAGCCTGAAAACGCGATCTTTGAAAAATTAATAGTTTTTTTGTTGACAAAAGCGGCGCGGCGCTCGTATGGTTTTATTAATCATTAACAGGGTTTGCTGGGGTAAAGACCGCAAACCCTGTGTCTTTATTCCGGCAAGCCCCCCAATTACTTTTTCTGAAAGGGGTACGAAATGGCACAGATCAAATTTCCCACCGGCAACCAGATTATAGCGACGGCGATCACTCTGGTGATCCTGGCCTTCGTCGTGAAAATGCTGCCGCCCAACATTCAGACTTTCTTCCGCGTTTAACGGCGGGCGTGGTTTGAGGGCAAAGCAAACAAAAACAGAGACACAAAAAAGGAAGGTTTGAATTATGAAAGTACTTGAGAGAGAAATCGGGACGATCACTTACGTCGCCGGCCAAACTCGCACCTTGCAGCTGCCGCGCAACTACGCCTATCGCAAATTGTACTTGAGTCTCGATGCACAGCTCGACGTCGCCGCCGCCAGTGCCGGCACGCCGAAGGATAGTTGCCCCGCGCAGCTGATCAGTTCGATCGAAATCCGGGCCAACGGTCGCGACGTGATCAAGCGCATAGACTTCGAGACCCTGCACAGATTGACGCAGATGCGGTATGGGGTAAGACCTTACATCGACAGTTTGCCGAGCGGCTTTGGCGTGCAAAACGATGTAGCGGTGGTCGCTCATGCCATCCTCGACTTTGAGATGTGGCGTGCTGTTCGCCCGATTGACACGCTGCTCGACAGCGCGGGCCTGGCGACGCTCGAAATGATCGTCACCTTTGGGGCGGGAAGCGATGTGTTCAATGATGCGTTCGACGGTACGGTCAATGTGGACAGCGCAACGCTCTCTGTTTCGGCGCTCGAGGCGGTCGGCGTGCCGGCGGGCACAAAGTTCATGCTCAATAAAGAGTATCAGATCCGCAGCCAGGTCAACGCCGCCAGCACGAACCACCAGATCCAGATCCCGGTCGGCAATATGTTCAGATCGTTTGTCCTGAAGACTCACAGCGACGGCGTCCAGGTCAATACGATTTTGGACAACATCCAGCTCAAAGCCGGCACGGAAGTGTTCAAGAACAGGACAGCCTTTTTGCTGCAGCGCGATAATCGCGTGGAGTTGGGGCTGGATGTCCCCGAGGTTGCAGGATCCGCCGGTGCGATCGATCACTACTACCTGGAGAACGTCCTGGAGGGCTATTATTTGCTGGAGTTCGTCAAGGATGGACGGCTCACCGAGGCCCTCGATACGAGCAGGCTGTCGAGCCTGGAGTTGTCGCTCGATGTAAACAATCCCGGGACCGTGGACGTGATCGATATCTATCCCGTCGAACTCGTGCAGCCGGCAATCGAGCGGGTGGCATAAAATAAACCGCCAAAGTGGCAAGACCAATGAAAGGGGGCGGCCCGCTTATTTAGAGGCGGGCCGCCCCGGGCGGCTTCAATGCTCGATGAACTGGTAAAATTTGCCAAGGCAAGGCATGAAGGTTTTGCCATCGCGTCTGATGAAGGCCTTCGGCGCATGTTCGAGACGTACAAAGATTATACACTTATCAATATTGTCGATGGTGAGATACGAGGCTTTGCAGTCTATCAGGAATGGCCGGATTGTTTGAATTTTTTATGCATGGTGGGAAATCCGGAAAACGATCACCTCAAGAATATAACGGCGATGATGGAGGGGCGAAAAGGTTTGCCGGATAAGAAGATTGTATTTTTTGACGAAACTAAGATGGAACTTCGGACACTATGGGGTTAGAAACCGCGACATGGACAGCTATAGCAGCGGTGACGGCGGCCGCAACCGGAACTTATATGGCGGTGGAATCGACGCAGCAAGGTAAGAGCGCACGAAAAGAAGCCAAGAAACAGCAGGCCGCCCAGCTGCAGCGTCAACTCCAGGCCGGCGAATACTGGGAGGAATTGAACAAGGAACAAATGGAGTTGCAAATGCAGGCGAGCCAGATCAGATTATTGAGCGACGTGATAAAGAGCCAAAAGCAAGTCGCCCCACAGATCCTGCAGTTGCCGGCTGCCAAAACATACACGGCAGGCCAGCGGATCAATTCGGCGATTGACGATTTTATAAAAGGGCGTTGACATGGCCGAAGAAACGACCGAGACCGAAGCGACCGAGACGGACATCTTTCAGCAGCAGAAACAAACGATAGAGCTTCTTTACGATGTTCTGCAGCGCCAGCAATCCGAAGGCGGCCAGCCGACCTACGTAACACCGATTCAGCAAACCAAAGCAGCGCCCAATTACATATTATATATCGGGATCGGTGCGGTTTTGGTTTGGTTCTTAAAGGGGTAAGACCATGATTACATATGAGATGAATTCCGCGTTGATGCCGGATACGTGGGATTCGGTTTACAATCTATTCGGCGATCCGTTCCCGGTAAGTACTTTACCGAGCGGATTTTTTCCGTCGCCGCAAATCTTCGAGCCGATCCGGAGCGAGATCGTCCAGCCGGCGATCTCCCTGGGGGTCCCCAGGCTGACAAGTAGCGACGCGCCGTCCCTGGCAGAGACCGCAACCTGGTTTTCCAACAACTGGATCGGTTCGCCGTATGAAGCCGAATTGGCGAGGCCGGCGCCTTTTGTGGGCCCACCGGCACCTGTATCGACCGAGCCAGGCATTTTCGGCAGGGCCGGTTCGTTTTTGGGCGATGTCTTTGACACAATGGCCGAACCCTGGGAGCGCACGCTCGGGGGCATGGTGGACACGGCGAAAGAAACCTTTGTCGATGCCAACAAACAACTGCCGAATTTACTCTTGCAAAGACTCGGGATCATACCCGAGACGCGGGTAGTCAACTCCGCGGGCGCCACCGAAACGCACGTGGCACCGACTCCGCCAAGGCCGCTGGCGACAATCCCCGGGCTCAAGCAAGAGCAGCCGCAATATCTGTTTAACTTAGGCTATGAAGGCCAGGAAACAGCAACGGTGGTACCGATCGCGAAACCGTCCACGTTGGCGGCCCTTACCATCAGCCCCGTCATGATCCTGTTGGGGCTTTTCTTATTCGCGAGGTGAAATGAAGAACGCCCAGGACATGACGTTTCCAGAGCAGCTTGCCATGATCCGGTCAAGCGACATCGGCGTACCGCGCCGACTCGACATAGATCTATCGGTAGCAGCTGTCGATCACGAGTATGGCTTGAGCGCTAATATGTTCTATGTGATAGAAGCGCCGGACGGCGAAATGTACATCGACGTCCGGTTCAACAAGCTCAACCAGGACCAACACCGCCTCCGTCGCCAGGTGGGCATTATGACGCCGCTGCATACGATTTTTGTTACTACGCCGGCGGGGCAATCGGGGACCATGACGATAATTTACGGTACCGAGGCCCCGGCATTGTTGCGCGTGATCGATAATCGATCCGCGACAAGCCTGGACATGGCCGCCATCCGCGCTGAGCTGCAGGGCGATACGACGCCCGAGACCTGGGACACCGAGAAAACAGTCGGCAGCGGGGCGGCTGTGGAGATCATAAACGCCAACTCGGATCGCAAGGCCTGTATCCTCCAGGCTAAAAGTACAAACACGGGAATCGTTTACGTCGGCTTCGATAACACCGTGACTTCGACAAAATGGATCGCCGAGCTGCAGGCGGGCATGAGTTTTGCAGTCGATGATTATCGCGGGGACCTCTGGGCCAGGGCCAGCGCAGCCGGCCAGCTTGTCGGATGGGGGGAGTGGTGATGGGAGCCGCTGTAACAATACCACCTCGACGCGACGTGTGCAAAACGATCACCGGCATCTATGTGGGCAATAGTGCCGACAATCGTAATATCGATATCGGCGTAGACTTAGCTGCGAAATCAAATCCGACCGTGATCGTAAAAGTCATAGGTGGCGCCCAGCTGGCAATATTTCGCGAGGAGCATGGACAGGGCGATTCTTCTTATCAGTTTACAACCGCCGGCGCCGTGTCCGATCGAATCCAACAGTTTAACTCGACAGGGTTCCAGGTGGGCACCCACACCGCGGTTAATCTGACCGCGATATCGTATCTGTATATTGTTTTTTGGACGGAGTATTGATCGTGTTTGTGATAACTGACAAAAACGGCGTTATCGTTGATATGGCGAGCCGCCGAGAAAATCTGTCGAGGGGTTATGATTATCCGGGGCATATTTTTATTGCCGAGTTGGATGAATCCGATGTGAGGATCGGAGATAGTTACAAAAATGAAAAGCTCACACGCAACGTTGCGAACCGCGTGAAACAAGAACAGCGGCGATCCGATGAAGCGAAGATCACGGCCCGGGCCCGGGGCCTGGCGATCCAGGATCTTAAAAGCAAAGGCGAGTTGCCGGCGGATTACGAATAATGGGAAAAGTCGAAATCACAAAAGACGCTGTCCTGCAGCCGGGCGATGAGATCGAAATGCACTATGCGATCATCGGCCCCGCCTGGCTTCGAGCGGCTCAGATAGCGGCAATCGAATCGAAACTCGAAAAGGAGGAGCGGTTTTATATGCTCGGCTATCGGTTTGAAGGTCCAAACGAACGGACGCTTGTTATCAAGATCGCGATCAGGGAACCGCCGGCGGCGGAAGATGGGGGAGAGCCCCTTTTAGCAACCATTCATGTAACTGTGATTGTAACCGCAATCGCCGCTGTCGGTACGAGTATCTTTGTATGGCTGTCATTGAAGCAAATTTACAAGATCGTGCAGACACCCGGGGGCGCAGCAGCTGTGGGCTTGACAGGCGCGGCGGGTCTTGTAGTGGCGGGGCTGTTGATTCTGTATTTCTTCAAAAGGAGCGGATGATATGGACAGTTGGGAACAACGCCTGCATTATCAAGTCGAACGCGGCTGGAAGAACTATCACAAACACCGGATAAATCTCAGCGTCGCCAGGGCCGATTTATCGGTTTACTTTGCCGGCGATTTTTTCTACGTAGAAAAAACAAGCAGCGCGTCGGCTCTGGCGTCGGTCAAACTCAATCGCAACACTAACGAAAGCCTGGACCTGCAGGCGGGCAGCCGGATCAACACCGTTTTCACACAATACTTTATCACCAACACCGCCCAAAGCGGCGAATGGCTCGATGTAATCGTGGGGATCAATTTCGAGAAGATGGATCCACACCCCGAACAAAGCTCCGAAGCACAGCCGGCTATTGTGATCACAAACGCCCTGGCTGATACGAACACGCCCGGAGCGGCCAACGTCTGCGACGAGGTCTTATTGCGCGCCAGCCCGGACAACACAGGCCGGGTGTGGGTGAATTTCGGCGCAGTCGTTACCGGGATCAATACTTGCTATCCGCTCGATGCGGGTGAGATAATCGCGGTCAGGTTGAGTAATACGGATCAAATTAACGCATGGTTTACCGTGGCGAATGAAAGATTGTTTGTAATCTATCAGGTCTAAAATGTTTCCAGGCTCAAAAATGTTTGCTCAAAGCAGAGGCATACCCAAGGGAGCGATCCTGCTTTGGAGCGGATCGATCGCTTCGATCCCCGCCGGCTGGCAGATCTGCAATGGTTCCAACGGTACGCCGGATTTACGAAACCGTTTTATTGTCGGGGCGGGTGATACTTATGTGGTTGATGCGTCGGGCGGGTCGCTAACTCACAACCACGATTTTACGGGGGCGGGTCATATGCATACTTTAGAGTCCGGGGCATTAGTATCGGCGGGCGGCGATTACTCGAACGATGTCGGTAGCGATGCAGTGTACGGAACAACCGACGCAGGTAACGGGTTGCCCCCCTATTATGCGTTGGCGTACATAATGAAATTGTAGGAGATCAAAAAAAATGGCAAGACGAAAGCGAAGAAAATCAACGCGCAAGACGTACAAAAAGAAATCGACGGCAAAGAACAAAGCCCACGGACGGCCTGTCTACAAGGTCAAAGGCGGCTGGAGGATCGGCAAGCGCAGATAGTTCTCATGGGACAATGGACCGCAAAACGAAAGCGGGCTTTAGTTCGACGCGCCGACGGTACCTTTAAGAAGTGGCGGGGGGGGCGTACAAAGGCCCAACTCAAAAAGAAGGAAAACACCTTCCAGGGGATCGCTGTTCATATCGGCAAAGAATACAAACGGCAACACGGAAGGATCGCCAGAGTCGGCGCTATCGTCCGCACGAAAAAAAAGGATGGGTCCTATCACCGCGGAGCGTTCTGGTATGTCAGGACGCCCAAGGGTTGGCGCAAGTCAGGACCTCAGAAACCGAGCAGGGCCCGAATCCGGGCAATGTGCAAGAAAGCGCGCAAGGGGCGCTGAAAAAGGTTCTCAGGATCGCCCAGGATCGACGATCTCCCTGGGGTCCGATGTATGGTAGGGGGGAAAAGGACGCTAAACGAAAGGGATCATAATGCCTAAATTTAGAAAGAAACCAGTTGTAATCGAGGCCATGCAATTCACAGATAAAACGAAAGATAGAGTGTTCAATTTTGTTACGTGCGCAACGAGCCCCCAGTTCGACGAGGACGGAAACCCTACGCTGCTAATTCACACGCTCGAAGGCGACATGACAGCAACTCAAGGCGACTGGATTATTAGGGGCGTCAAGGGTGAGTTCTATCCCTGCAAGCCCGACATCTTTGAGCAGACGTATGACCCGATCTGATCAGGGTCCGGACCCTGGCGTTCGAGCGCAGGCCGCAAAACTGGACCTGTTATTATTCCCGCGATCACGGGCCGAGACATTATGGATATTGGACGGATGGATTGCAAGTGGACATAACCATACTATTAAAACCCTTACTGCTAATGAATGGGATCCGCGACCTTCGGATCCGATTCGACCTCGAGCAGCGGGCGATCATCGCGAAGGGATCGCAGAACAACCAGCCATTCGAGTATCGGCAGTCATTCGAGGAGTTGGAGGCCGTGATTAACGGGCCAGGCCAGGGCACAGCCGGCCAGGAGGCAGGGGGGGTGCCAGACACCGGACGAAGTGGAGATCGTCCAACCTGAGCGATTCTGAGCGTTTTTATTTTTTGTCATTTCTGATATTTTCGACTTTACAACACGGGAGGTCTTGTGTTATAATTTGGGGGCGGGGGGCGGGTCCCACGCGCTTCGCTCAAAAAGTGGGACCCTTGCCGCCGGCTGAAAAGCGACCGGCGGGGCGGCAAGCCGCCAAAGAGGAAACCGCTTCGCGGTTGTTGTTTTACGGCTGGCTGCGCCAGCCACATTGCCAGGCGATATCCGGGGCGAACGCCCTGGGAGGCATAACAGTTAAAGGCCGCTTCGCGGCTCGGTTCAATGAAAGGAGATTTTATGTTTCGGACGATTCTTTTTTGTTTTATCCTTTCTTTTTTTTTGGCGGCTTGCTCACAAGAATCTGTCAACGAATTCGCAGCAGCAATGGTCAAAGGTTATGCTGGGAGGTTAATCCCAACAGAAAGACCAAAAACTGCAAAACCAAACGCGCAATCAACTCCTGATAACACAAAGATGGCGCAAAGGATATCCATCGCGATAACGCCCACAAATCGCGAGGTCCGATTTTGTGCTGTAAGCATGGCGAAACGATACCCAGGCCCTTATAACGTTGGTCAAGTGTGCGCTATCTGGCAACAAGTGAAAACCAAATGGAAATACGTCAACGATCCGCGTGGTCAAGAGTACTTTGCCCCAGCGTCCGAAACATTTTGGACAGTTGGGGGCGATTGTGATGATTTCGCTATTTTCATCGCTTCGCTTATCGAAGCAATCGGCGGGTCCGCTCGCATAGTCGTAGCGCATAACGAGAACAGCGGACACGCCTATGCCGAAGTGTACATGGCGAAAACACAAAGCGAGGCCAAAGCGCTCTGCGAGGCGGTCGGGCGATTGTTCGGCACTCCACAAGGCACGCCTTATCATTATCACAAAGCCCCAAACGGCTACTGGCTTAATCTCGATTGGTCGGCGGCTCACCCAGGAGGTCCTTTTTTCAAAGCCACCCAGGAAATATATGTCTACCCGAATGGGACTTGGGAATAAGAAAAAATTAAAAACATCTTGACAAACAGCCGATAATTATGTACTTGAGAAAAAATACAGGGTTTGCGTCTTCTACTTTTTCGCGATTTTCCCTGTTGTGCTGAGAAGTAAGTGCTTTGTGAATAAGGTGAATGTAACATAACATATCTTATCCCATGTGACATAAGTCCTTTATTTACAACTACTTACCTCTTGCGGCGGATTTATACCCGCTAACAATTATTATAGGACGTGAGAGGAAAAAGGGATGGCTGAGCCGGAGATTGTTCTTGAAAACGGGGGCGGCAAAAGAAGCGGGGGGGTGGTTGTCAATCAAGACGAAATCAAAGAACTCCAGGCCTCCGCGACATTTTCAAGCCGATTACTGATCAGTCCTCATACCGAGCGCCCGTTCTTTTATTTCCGAAACGAGGGGGACAGCCTCGAAGGATTTTTGGGGATCCAGCACAGCAATACCAACATCCGGCGATGCGCCAGCAGGATCATCGAGACCGACTCTGGAACCGAGGAGTTTTTTGTGAACGCAAAGCTGGCGAAACTCTTCAAGAAATATAATCTCGAAGGCAAGTACGTTCGGATCACTTTCATCGGCTCGGAATATACCGGCTTCGGTCATGCCCGGAAATGCTACCAGGTCGAAAAATTCGCGGTCACGGATCGCGAGGAAATGAGCCTGCAAAGCGGCGCCCCGGGTACAAGAAAAACGCGGAGGAAAAAATGACATCGGAAGTAAAAAAACAAATGCAAACCGAAGCGCTCGGAATAATCAGCGCGGCCGTCTATGAACTTCGTCACAAAAAACGTGTTCTCCCGATGTCGTTACTTACCAGCCCACTGGTTAAGGAGATCTTTGCCGACATCCTCCAGGTCGCGG
>SDBV01012522.1_pt1 | contig 10861 bp, 9 predicted proteins | sample 2277081 | NCBI WGS metagenome assembly SDBV01 (sample SAMN10402039, study PRJNA504765) | marine sediment metagenome | isolation source: marine sediment core GS10_PC15, 223 cmbsf | place: Arctic Ocean: Southern Knipovich Ridge | collected 2010
GGCATAAAGGGTCGTCGATTTCCCGCTTCCGGTGGGGCCGGTGACAAGCACGATCCCGTTTGGCGCCAGAATGTGTTGCTTGAAGTTGTTGAGGATTTCCTCGGCAAAGCCCAGATCTTCGAGATTAAGCGAAACACTTTTGGTATCCAGCACGCGGATAACCGTTTTTTCGCCGCGACTGCTGGGGAACGTACTTACGCGGAGGTCGATCTTGCGGTGTTCGAGCATCACATTGACGCGGCCGTCCTGGGGTAGACGCCGCTCGCTGATATCCAGCGAGGCCATGATTTTGATGCGGCTGGTGACCGCGTTTAACAGGTGCTGGGGAACTTCCAGCCATTTGTGCAGGCGGCCGTCGATGCGGTAGCGCACCCGCAGGCAACGCTCGGCCGGCTCGATATGGATGTCGCTGGCGCCTTCCCGCACGGCGTTGAATATTATGTAGTTGACCAGGCGGATGACCGGCGATTGGCCGGCGATCTCCTCGATATCGCCGATATCCTCGATGGCCTCTTCGATCAGCGTGACGTCGGCGCTTTCCGAGTCTTCGATGATGTCGTCGATAACGAAGACTTTGGAGTTGGGCAGGTTGGTCAGCAGCCGGCGGATGTCCTTGGGCGTGGCGGCCACGATCTGCACTTCCAGCCCCGTGAGACTCTTGATCTCGTCGATTAGAAAGAGGTTCGAGGGCTCGGAAACGGCGACGGTCAATATCTTGCGTATCACGAACAGCGGCAGCACCAGGTTGTTCTCGATATACTCGCGGGGAAGAATGTCGACCACCTTGGGGTCGTAGAGCCGCGCTTCCAGCTTGGCATAGGGCACGCCGTACTCGTCGGCCAGACATTCCACGATCTGGTCTTCGCTGCAATACTCGAGCTCGACGAGAATCTCGCCCAGCAGCTTGTTGCGGCCGCCGCTCTTCTGATGCGCCAGGGCCGACATCAACAGCTCGTCGCTAAGATAACCGCGATCGACCAGAAGGTCGCCCAGGCGTCGAGGTGTTGTAGTCGTGCTGGTCATAATCTGAAATCTGAAATCAAAACATCACTGAAAACTCTTAACCGCCTCTATCACGCTCTGAAATACTTCGATCTGCCGATCCAGTTGCGTAATCTCCAGGATCTTGCGGTTGGCCGTGTTTGTGGCCGAGATCTTCATTTGACCGCCGCGGCCGCGAAAGACATCTTGCGTGTTCAGAAGCGCCTCCAGGCCCGCGCTGTCGAGGATTTCGGTGTTGTCCAAATCGAGAACGATATTGTCCCGCTCCAGCGTGGGCAGATACTTTTCGAACTGCTCGGCCTGTTCGGCGGCCAGTTCCTCGGGCGTGTGTACAACGATAACGTCGCCGAATATTTCGCTGGGAAGGTTCATGCTCATGAGGGCGCCGCTTCCACGGATTCTTGGGCCGCGAGCGTTTGTTCGACGCTTTTGAGCAACTCGCGGGGGCTGAACGGTTTGGGGATCAATTCGGAGATTTTGAGCGTCTCGAACAGGTACTCCCGGTCTAGTTCATAACCTTTGGCGGTGAGCATCAACACGGGCAGATCCACGGTGTCGGGGTTCTCGCGCAGCTTTTTAATCAGGCCCAGGCCGTCCAGTCGCGGCATCTGGCAATCGGTGACCACGATATCGGGACGTTGCTGTTGGATCATCTCCCAGCCTTCTTGGCCGTCGCCGGCGATTACCACATCGTAGCCGGCCCGTTTAATCTTGAACTCGGCCGCGCGGATGATCTGGATCTCGTCGTCGCAGAGAAGTACGCGTTTTGTCATTGATGTCCTCTTGCGAATTGCTCGTGTACAAGACTATGAACGGGCCAGAACCGGTCTCTGTGAAAGTTGGCCCGAACAGGGTATGGTAATGGAAAAAGTGCTGCCTTGGCCCAGCGTACTGCTCACGTCCAGCCGCCCTCCGTGCACGTCTTCGGCGATGTGTTTTGCCAACGGCAATCCCAATCCGGTTCCCGGCGCCATGTCTTTGTTTTTGTTGACGCGGTAAAATTTTTCGAAAACTCGCTGGGCGTCGTCTTCCGAAAGACCCACGCCGGTGTCTTCGACTTCGAAACGAACGTCGCTATCGACCAGACGGCTGCGCAATGTAACGTTGCCGCCCTGGGGTGTGTATTTGATGGCGTTTGAAAGCAGGTTGATGGCCGCCTGCAGCAACATGTCGCGGTCGGCGAAAACGCCCAGATACATGGGGCTGAGGTCGGTCTCCAGACGGATATTTTTCGCCTCGGCGGACGGTTGCACCACGTGTATGGCCTCTTCCAGCATCTCGTTCAGCGGCTGGCTTTGCTTGTCGACCTTGACCACGCCGGCTTCCATGCGGGCCAAGTTCAAGAGATTTTCGACCAGCCGCTGCAGGCGGTCGGCCTGACTGTTGATGACGTTGATGAACTCTTCGCGGGTTTCGGCATCCTCGTCCTCGCCGTCGGCCAGCAGTTCCACATAGGCCTTGATACCGGCCAGGGGCGTCTTCATTTCGTGGCTCACCGACGATACGAATTCGGCGTTGCGACGTTGCAAGGCCTTCTGGTCGTCGATGCAGCGGAGCACGGCCACGGCTCCTTGCAAGCCGGATTCCCCCCGGCCGCACAAACCACTCGATCCCTCGCCCGATTCCGTCAGCAAACGGCTGGCCGTGACGCGGAACCACTGCTCTTGCCCATCGTCGTCGCGGATTTCGATCTCGTCGCTGCGGCTGGCGGTGCTCTCGCGATGGCAGGTGTCGGTCAACAACTCCACGAGTTGCTGGCAGCGAAGAACTTCTCCCAGAGCACGCTTCTCGCTGTCTTGGCAATCTATTTCAAGCAATGCCTCGGCGCTGGAGTTGGCCAGTATGAGTTCGTCGTATTTGTCGATGGCGATCACAGGATCGTCCAGGCCTTCGAGAATCGCCTTGATTCGCTGATACTCGGAAGTTGCCCGGCGGGCGCGAATGTCGGTTGCCCGGCGGACGTGCTCGACCTCTTCTATGCGCGTGGCCATCTCGGCCAAGGTCCGGCTGATTTGCGTGCGGATGTTGCCCCAGAAACGGCCACCGTAAATACTCGGTAATCGGGCCAATGCCACCGGGTCGCGAAGCTCGTGGGGTTCGAAGCGGCAAAGCAGGTTGAAATAACGCGAAATGGCGGCCTTCGAACGCCTGCTTCGCCAGCACCACACCGACACGCCGCTGCTGATAAGCATCGCTCCCATAACCAGCATCGGCAGCCATAGATGCCAGTCGCTACCGCTGGCCAGTAGTCCCCCGGACCATGCCCCCAGACCGCTAAGTGTAAGGGCGGCCGCAATTGATGCGGATAGTTTGTATAACGTGATCCCGTTCATCCGACGCCGTTTCCGTTTGTGTGGGGCAGATCCATCTGCATGGGGCAGGGGCGTTGGAACGCGCATGCCGAAATAATTGGCCGGACAGATAACCTGGCCGACGACAGGCGGATTGCACGTAATCACGGCTCTCGCTCACAGCCCAGCCGGATTAGTCGCAAATGCGACGTTGGGCATAACGAGGGTCAAGCGTCGCGGCTTGGCGCAAATGCACACGGGCCGCTTCGGATTTCCCAAGCTTCGACAACGTGCAACCCTGTAAAAAATACGTCAGGGCATTCGTGTTGTCCAACGAAAGTGCTTGTTGCAGCACAACTTGGGAAGATTCGTAATCCCCGCTGCGGTAGCAGGCAACACCCAGCGTGCGGTGTAGCGCGGCGGAGCCGGGAAAGCGAACTGTCGCTTCTCTTGCCAGACGAGTAGCCACATCCGCGCGGTTTAATTGCAACGCGGAAACGGCCGCCAGGGTGGGAATTTGCGGATCGTCGGGGATAACCCGCACGGCTCGGCGGAACAGTGCCATGGCCGCCTCGCAATCGCCCCGGGCAAGGGCCTTTTCGCCCTCGCCAAGCAGCCGGGCGGCCTCGGCAAGCTTCCCGCTACCGCAACCCGGGCGATCGGATACCTCGGCATAGCCTGCCGCGGAGTCAGGTTCATTGATCGCTGCTGCCGCACCACCCGCCGGTAATGCGGCTTGCGACGGTGAATCGAAAGATGCAAGCCGCACGGGGATTGCCGATTCCATGGGTACGTGAGCCCCTTCATCCAGTCTTGCCAGCAGACCCTGGGCTTCGGCGTGATGGGGATTTCTCCTCAGCAGCCGCTGCAGCGATTCGCGACATCGCATGGTGTCGCCTTGTTTCCAGGCGGTCAGTGCCGCATGGAACTCGGCCCAATCGCGGCGTCGCTCGAATTCCTCGACCGCCGCGCTTTTGCGTTGTTTCCGCAACTCGACAACGTCCTCGACCGGCGTTAAGGGCCAGTTCAAACTGGAACAGCCGGACGAGAAGACAGAAACCACAATAACGATGATCGCCAGGATTAGCTTTTTCATGATTGCTTCTTCACTCAATTGTTAGCGGCGGGGCTTGCCCCCGCGTTAATAAAGCGGCGGGGCTTGCCCCCGCGTTAATAAAGCGGCGGGGCTTGCCCCCGCGTTAATAAAGCGGCGGGGCTTGCCCCCGCGTTAATAAAGCGGCGGGGCTAACTTATTTTTGATTTCGCGTGAATTATCAACGGGGACTAATTATACAACGCGGGGACAAGCCCCGCCGCTAACTTCTGGCCTCGGAATCATCTGGGGCTTGCAAGCGGTTCGAGCTTCTCCGGACGGTCGATGTTAACCCGACGACCGGGCACCAGATCGTCTAAAATCCACGGTGCCACTTGCCGCCCATCCAGCGGGTTTTGCGGTGCTGTATAATCGGGCTCCGGCGGCAGGGTATGTTTGCCCACGCGCCGTCCCATCCAGATATTGCTCCGCAGATCGATGGCCGCGCGGTTTTGGGGATCGAAATTCACGGCCATTTCGGCCAGACGCATGGCCCGCTGGCGATCGCCAGCGGCCCAGGCCTGTTGGGCTTTGCGCATATAGCGGCGTCCCAGCGAACGTTTGCCCAGCGTGCTGGTTTTCTCGCGGACGACTTCTTGACGGCGGTGGAACTCGCAGGCGGCCTCGCTGCCTTCGTTGCAGGTGCCGGGTTCTTTGACAATATGCGGCGTCAGCAAAATGATCAACTCGCGGCGTTTCATAATTTCGGTTTTGGTGCGGAAAAGCACGCCCACGACCGGAAGACTGCCCAAGAGCGGTATCTGCGTGCGATCGATCTTGAGTTCCTCTTTAAGCAGACCGCCGATCACCACCGTGCAGCCGTCGTGGACCATGACGTTGGTGGTCACCTGCGTGACCTGTTTGTTCGGCAGGGTGAAGCCTTCTTTCACGTCCACGTCGCCGTCGGAGATTTCCGGGTGGACTTCCATGCGGACGATGCCGTCGCTGGAAATGAAGGGGCGGATACGCAGCAGGATTCCCAGTTCCAGGAACTCCACGCTTTGCGTTCTGGCGGTTTCGGTTTGCGTGGTGCTGACATAGCCGCGCGATTCGCCGACTTGAATCTCGGCCCGATGCTTGTTGACGACCAACAGCCGGGGCGTGCCGATAACGTCGGTATCGCCCACGGTTTCCAGGGCCTCGACAAACGCGCCCAAGGTGTCGTCCAGGAAAGCCACTTTCACGCCGCCATCGTATTTGAAATTATTGAGCGAACTCTCCGGCGTACCCCAGCCGAACCGCAGGTGCGGAAACTGCCGCAGCACTTCGAAGCTTACCCCGAATTTGAACTCGTCGGAAAGATCGACGCTGAGGATCATGGCCTCGATTTGCACCTGCGTGGGTCGCACGTCGATTTCCAACACCAACTGGTCGACCTCGGCCAGGACGGCCTCGAAGTCGCGGACCACCACGGCGTCGGTGCCGGCATAGGCGTCTCCGCCGGCATTGTCACCGTCCGATTTAATTCCCGTCTCCGGCGGCGTGGTCACGCTCACCACGCCCACGCCCGGTATGTCTTTCGTCAGCACCGGAACAATCAGGGCTTCCAATTCAGCGGCCTGCACGTAATTGGGCCGATAGACGCGGGTGCTGACACGGTCCATGGAGCGTTCCATGCTCTCAAAATCTTTGGCGTTGCCCACAAAGATAAAGTTGCCTTCGCGTCGAGCCGTGAGCCCCGCCGATTTGAGGATGGCGTCCAGCGCGCTGTTGAGATCGACGTCGCTGAGCGTGGCCGAAACGCTGCCCTGCACTTGCGAACTGGTGAGAATGTTCAGATTGCCTTGCTGCCCCAGCAGGTCCAGCACCTCGCGGATGTCGGCGTTTTGGATGTTGATCGAAAGCCGCTCGTCGCCGTTAACCTCGATGACCTTGAGCCCGTCGATCTGGCCGTCGGCGACTGTGCCAACTGGAATTTGGGCGCCAACTGGAATTTGGGCGCCAACTGGAATTTGTTCGAGAACAGCGCCCGCTTGATTTTCTTTTTGAGGCGTATTATTGTTTCCAGCTTGACCGAGCATTTTGGCGGCCTGTTGGAGAAGTGAACCGACTCCCGATGGGGAAGAAAAGTTGCCGATGTTCAGCAATCCGATGGCATCGGCGAGGGATTGTGTTTGCCTGTTTTTTTGCAATGACATCTCGGCAGCGGGGCGGGAAGCATCTCTCCCGCCAGGCGTTTGCGGGGCCGCGGACGGCGTTGCCGGATTGGCGAAGGGTGGGTTTGGCAAAACGATAACGGCCGACGGCGCACTATCGGATTCGGATGCGAGCCCCACGGCGGACTTTTCACCGGCAGTTGATGTAGAGGGAGTATTCGCATTGCTGGTCAAGCAAAGCCCGTTGTTTGCGGCATCGCTCGAAAAACCCAATCCCAGGGCGATTCCGACACCTGCGGCAACGAATAGACCGAGCAGGATCAGGCGTTGAAAGATTTTCATATGTCATCCGTGACACCGGCCCCATGCCGGCAAGCGCCTGCCTGGGAAGCCGCGATTTGAATGGGGCAATATTAAGAACGGGGCAGTGTTAAAGAGAAGGCAGTGTTAAAAAAACGGGCAGTGTCAATAACGGGGCAGTTATTTTTTTATGCTGATCTGAATATTGCCGGTGCGTTTTTTTTCCGGCAAGAGTAATTTGTGGTTTTTGTCCTTGTGCGTAAGTGTAACATGTCTTGCGTGGATTTCAGACAGTATGAAAGACGTTTGCCGTTGATCCTTTTCGGATGTCACTCTCTGGCCGATTCGATATGCCTTGCCGTCGATTATTGCCACTCCGCCGCCGGGGCCCAGGAGCGTACTCGAAAGCGACATTTCCAGTTGCCGCGGCGTAACGTCGGGTGCCACGACGATGGGTTTTATCTGGGCTTTGGAATCGTCCCCTTCAGCTTGCTCTTGGACTTCTGGTTTTTCGGCCGTTTCAAAGGCGTCGGCCCTGCCGGGCATCTCCTCCACGGCGAGAGTTCTTGGATCTTCTTCGATCCACTCTACTATTTGTTTCCAGCCGTACTGGGTTTTGTTTTCAGTCTTGTTTGCGGACTTGATTTTGGCGAGTTCGGCTGCAAGGATCGCCTGGGGATCAAGATTCGGCTGCACGGTTCCCTCCGCGGCCGACCCAGCCGATTTGGCGGGCTTGCCCTTGCCGTCATCGACCCACGACCAGGCCAACGAAGTCCAGTAGCAAACGGCCACCACGGCCAGTAGTACCAGCACAGCGGCTTTTACCGGATGGGATTTCGCCTCGCGTCGGATCTGTTTTACTATCTTATTTGTTTTCACAATACGAAAGGACCGCCGACTAAGCGCTGTTTGAGCCCTCTCCCTTATCGGTTAATCGTAACGGTCGTCCTAATTAGAAATTTCAAGATTATCCATAAAGATTGCCATATCTAACTTACATTTCGCAAAGCCCCTAGTTTGAATCGTCCCACCGTTGAGTTGATGTTCATTCTTGGCCGCTCGTTCGATGGTAACGCTTTTTATCCATATTGTTTGCGGCATTTTTTCGAGGTCGCTCAGGAAGTTGAAGACCGAGGGCAATTGACCGCTATAGACCACGGCAATGGGAAGACGCCGAAGTCGCTCTAATCGTTCAGCCGGTTCGGGGTCGAAGCTGTCAATTTCCACGTTGGCCGAGCGTGCCAGTGCATGGATTTTGCCCAGCAGAATGGATATCTCGCCCGATTGGGGGGCGTGCTTCTTCCAGGTTCTATTGTAGGCCGCGGTATTGGTGAGTTGCGTTTCGATTGCCAGCAGTTGAGCCACGGTTGGTCCGGACAGTGTGACGAAGTCCTGTTTGGCGATCAAGTCTTTTCGAAGTTTAGCGATATCGTGGCATTTGGGAATGAAAGAAACGGCCACGTAGCCGACCATCACGGCGATGAGGACGACGACGATAATCCAACTCTTGCGATTAGGGTTTTGTTTCATTTGAGTATTTATCTTCCGTTGCGTTTTATCTTCTCTTAGCCCCGCCGCCTGCGGCGGATCGGGAGTGACAAACATGGCGACACTTCAAAGCCATGCAAGTAATGCTCACGAAGCCCCCGTTTTGTTGCCGTCCTTTTCCACTGCAAGGGGCGAACCTTGGGGTCCGCCCGGCTGGCCGTATCCCGGTTGCACCAGAACGCGTAGCTGGAACTTCATCTGACCGATTTTTTCTCGTTTTACGGACTCGATTGATTCCAGTTCGGCTTTGCAGAAAAAGCTTTCGCGTCCTAGATTGCCGATGTATGCATGCAGGGCGGCCGGTTGGGTGGTGGTGCCGGTGATGGTCAACTCGGTTTGCATCGGATCGACGTCTGATTTGATCTGTTGTAGATCGCGGGCAGCCGGCGACAAGGACGCCAGGCGTTTTTCTTCGGCCTCGCGCTCGGCCCCGGAGCGAATGTTTTGCCGCCGAGAGCCGCTGGGAAGCTTTGGGGAGATCCTGATTTTTTCCAGCGTAACGTCCTGGGGCAAGGGTCGCAGCAAGGCGGCCAGGATTTGCGTTCTCGGCCACGGATGGCGGAGATATGTGAACAGTTCCGCCTCATCTTGCGCGGCTTCGAGTTTGGTTTTCAGTTCCGCCAGTTGTTTGTTTCGTTCTTGCGCCTGGTGATATTGCGGCATCAAGTTGTCGATGCGAGCGCAAAGATGCACGGCCGTCCGTGACTGCAAAATAGTTGCCGCCGCGATAATGCCCGTCACCAGGGCAACGGCCGCGATCTGCCAAACCTGTCGCCGGCGGCGGGTGTGTTCGCGGCGATAATCGTGCGGTAAAAAATCTATTTGGTTCATGATTTTGTTCGCAGAGCAAGGCCGGTTGCAATATCCCATTGGCCAAGTCGCCCGGGCATGGGTCCGGCTTGGAAGTTTCGCAAGGGATCGCCGAGTTCGCATTTCATATCCAGCCGCGCGGACAGCCACTGCGCCAGCGTCTGGGAGGATTCGCCGCCGCCGATGATCATTTTCGATAGCGGTTGGCCGCGGAAGGTAACGCTGTAATAGCGAATGCACATGGAAAGTTCGGTGGCCAGCCGTTCCAAAAGCGGGCGGGTGGATTCGGCCACGCTACGGGCGATTTCCGGGTCGCGTTGATCGGCGCGGCGGTCGCCGTTATGGCGTCGCAGGGAGGCGGCATCGCTGAGTTTCATGTCCAGGTTCCGGGCCACGGCCTCGTCCAGATTGCGCCCGCCCACGTCGATGTATTTAACGAACATGGCGTCGCTGCCCCGCGCGATTACCACGGTGGTCGTGGATGCACCCACGTTGATAAACATCATGCGGTTGTTGGCATCGGCGTCGCGGCGGAACTGTTTCCGATAGCATCTCAACAGCGCGGCCGGTTCCACGTCGATGGCCGTGGGCAGCAGTCCGGCAGCCTCGGAGATCTCCAGGATTCGATCCACGGTCCCGTGTTGGCAAGCCATTAGTATGACTTCTTTTCGCACGACGTCGCCTTGGCGGACGTTGTCGGCCTCGATGTAGCGGATCTCGGTATCGGTTTGCTCGAACGGTATCCGCGTGGCGGCTTCGCTGTGTACGATTTGCCGGAACTCGTCGCCGACCGCCTGGGGCACGCGAATGTTTTGCACGAAAAGGTCGGCCGAATTAAGGCAAAAAACGGCTTCGTGTCCGTGGAAATCTCGTCCCTCGCGGGCCTGGCGCAAGGCTTCCACAACGTTGTCAATGTGTTCCTCGGAAGCGGCCGATGCGGAGGGAAGATCCCAGCGGGAGGCCTCGCGAAGCTGTGTCTGCTCGGCATTCAACTGAAGCAGTTTGACCGATTGCGTTCCAATGTCCACGCCGATGGGACCGTGCCCATATTTTTTCGACCAATTAACCATAATTCTTATGTTGTCCGGCTGTTTTATTTTATTCTGAGTTTATTGGATGGGCGGCGCGGCGTCGACGGCGTCGCGGAGTCCTTTGTGATCGCCGATCAACGGTACTTCCGAGCGGCCGGCGCTTTTCCCGATCGACGTCATGCCGGTCACCGGATCGACCACCAGCAGCAGATAAAGCCTGGCGTTGGCGGGGCCCGCGGCCAACCAGATCAGAGTGGGATATCGCGCCGTGGTTTCTCCCAGCGGTCCGAATTCGACTTCGCTTGCGGCAAGGAGCGAATCTTTTAGTATCGCCACTCGCTCAAGCGAAACGTTGTCGATGCAATCGAGTTCGCCGAGTTCGATGATGTGTTGATCGCTGGGATCTTTCTTGCGGCGAAAAACCGTGTTGCTAAGTGTATCCAGTGCGGCGTTTGTGCCGGAATGCCGCATAACCAAGCGGTCCTCGGCGATGTCGAAGGTAACCGTGTAGCGGCTGCCGTTGGTCTCGGCCAGGCTGCGGGTGTGGTTGAGTTCCGCGGCTACCACCCGCGCGGCCGCTTGAAGCTGGTCGTGGTAACTGGGAGCGGAACTGATAACGACAACGCCCGCAATAATCGCCATTACAACGATTACGGTCAATAGTTCAATCAGTGAGAAGCCGCGGGGGCG
>SDBV01012523.1_pt1 | contig 10860 bp, 18 predicted proteins | sample 2277081 | NCBI WGS metagenome assembly SDBV01 (sample SAMN10402039, study PRJNA504765) | marine sediment metagenome | isolation source: marine sediment core GS10_PC15, 223 cmbsf | place: Arctic Ocean: Southern Knipovich Ridge | collected 2010
TGCCGTTTCCTGAACAGAAGGGTCGAGATTCTTAAATACTTCGGTTTGTCCTAACTCGTCATATACAGTAGTTATGTTCTGCTGCTGCATATTCCTGAGGTCGGACTGTTCATTTCTTTGATTTAATGATTTATTTGTTTCAACCAAATCGGTAACTACTCCCAATATCTCTTTCATATCCTGCGAGTAATTCTCCGCAGTAACATCTCCTTGCCTCGAAGATAATTTGTTTTGGATGTTAGTTAATTTCTGACTGAGTGGAACCTGTGGCGATGGAGGTTCTGTTTTGGCAGATTCAGCAGGTCGTAATTGGTCCAATGTAACTACTCCCGAACGTAATTGCTCGGCATCAGTGCCATTAGGATCAACCCCTATCATTCGCAAAGTATCTTGCGATTCTTTTAACTGCTGTTCCAGTCTCGTTACGGTACCTTCATCTTCAGCGGCTGGCTTTACATCGGCTTGGGGCTGAGTCGCTGCCGTTTCAGTCCCTTCCTGCGTGACTGCATTAACTGCGTCCGCATTTTCGCTTGGTTGAGTCTGGGTGAGATTCTCTAAAATATTCGCACCCAAATTGTCCAATGCGTTGTTTTGCGGGGTGCTTTCTACTGCGCTACCCTGAACTACGTCATTATTCATGATTAAGACTCCTTTGTTTCTACGTCTTCCGACGCCTCTAAATCTGATTGTTTAATTTCTCCGGCAAGTATTGCCTGCCGAACCTGTTGTTCCTGTAATATTTCACCATGTCTTGCAAAATGTTCCTGCATTAAAATATCAAGAGCAATTATACCTACATCCCCTGCCTCCCCTGCTTCCACATACTTGAAATGATTGTCCACTAAATGTTTCCTGTGTTCAATAACATGAATATCATGCCTATCAAATAATTGTACCTGTGGCATAAAGACAATTTTTTTAACCTCCTCTATCGCCTCTTTAAGGGCTTGTTTACTTCCCAATCCCGCGACTATCCGTTGAACTTTCTCTCGCCCGTTGCCTTGAATATATGTTTGCTCGGATATCAGGAATTCTTTCTTTGCGTAGTTTATATCTTTGGCCTCGTCTTTTAGAATATCTTCCAAACCACCTACGTCCATTACGCTCAAAACTTTTCTCTTACTCTCCGGGTCCTGTACGTTAATCAATCCCATTTGCAAGAGTTGGAATGTAGTATCTATTTGGACGGCCTTGCTGAATGGGAGTGAAGAGCCGCTTTGAGCTACTACATTTATCTTTCCAGTCATCTCTTTGGTATTTATGCGAAACATTGTCCATGAATTATCATCGCCTATAATCGGTAAGAGCCTGTCGCCGTAATTAGCAAAGGCAACGCTTAACATCTGATAGACGGCTATTTCATCTTTCTTTTCAAATTCTCTTATAATAGGAGCATTTTGGGTAACATCCTTTTCCTGCAGCAAAGCCAAACCTATGCCGCTGCGCGGCCCGCCTTTGGGCTGTTTACCTTTAGAAGCTGAATGGAAAGCGAACACCTCGTTTATATCATCCTTGATCAGTTCGAGATGTGCAAATAGTCCGCCAGATACAGAAATCCCCGGCTCCCTGCTGGGTTTAAATCTTCCTTCATATTCGACATATAATCCAACCCCTGTGTCCATCCTCTTAAAATCTATCTTTGCTTCTCTGGGGGTCATCCAAAGACCACTGCCTAATGATTCGGTATTCTCCAAGATTTGCGTCCTGAGCGTGTTGTACTCTCTCTGTAGAGGTCTTGCTTGTGTTAGACGACTCGAAGTACCTATAACGTTTTTGTGAGCATTCAACGGAGCGTAAGGGATAAAAATAAGTTGTCCATGTGGATATGTTTCTATTGGGTAAGGGTCATTGACCAGCATCACGCCATCGTCAAGCCCGGCCATCACAGCAAACATTCCTTCCGGTACGGTATCGTCCCGGACATGCCAAAACTCATATACGTCAATCAGTTTGTCTTTGTCATTAACTTCGCCTTCCTCTGGAACAACGGTAGTAGCAGACGTAGAGCCTGAAAACTCAGACATGAACTCATTGAATATCTGTATCTCAAATTCATTCTTATTAGAATCCCGAATGAACAGCGACGAAGCTGGTATGAGACTCGCTTTTTCAACTCCATAAGTATTGATTATCTCGCCTAATGTCATAGGACGAGCATGGATAATCCATTTTTGCTTGTCTAATGGAACTCGCCAGTCCCATACCAGTTCATTCGTCGGAACCACCTCCGATTGAACGTCACCTTGCCAAATTAAACCCACAGGCAATTCTGGATTATGGTTTTCGTCTGGAGGCGCTGGATTTATGCCTATTATTTCAGATTTAGGATTCCAGGGGATTTTGCGCCAAGATACATTAGCAATGTCATACCAGGTAATTAACTGTTCTCTTTGTTTGTCGAAGTCTGTTTTTCTTCTCAAGTAGTCTAACACCTGCTGTCCGGCAACAGCAGTCGCTTTGTCGTCTGTGTCCGTTCCCGCAGGCATTATATCAAACTTCGTTCTATTCTTAGTACCCAAAGCTATGTCGTTTTGAACAGCAGGACCAAGTTTGTTAGCCGTAACGGTATGCGCAGGAAGGTTGGGGATCCTCTGTAAATGGCCACCGGCAATCTGTATATGCTGATTACCAGTCAGATAACTCATGTTTATAGTCCACTCAGGAACATTCCGCTTTCGGAAAGGATTAAATGACTTGACCTTTGTTTTTATAATATCTAAAGCATTACGGTCAACATCACTAACTTCCGACTGCTGTGAGTTCGGTATTGGAGTTTTGTTCTTGATTTCCCGTACCATCTTTTTCCTGGAAATAACTACTTAAATATTTTTCTACGATGCCTTTATCAGCATCTATCTTGTATATTGAACCACAATTATTACATTCAATCACTAACCAGAATGGTATATAAACATTCATCTGTTGTTTTTTAAGATGAATCATCCATGTACCATCTGCCATCCTGCCCCTGTCAAGAAGTCTGATATGACATTTCCTGCATCGGACTTTTGTTCTCTTAGACAACCAGAGGTTTTTGTTTGTCGTCGGCATTTTTCTTCGTATCTTTCTTCTTGGGTTTCTTTTCAGTTACCTCGATACCAAACACTTTTATTTCAATATCATCCATCTGTTTAGCCAGTCTTGGCCTTATCGTTTTTAGGGTCAGCCAGCATTTTTGAAAGTAGTCACTGTCCATTTCTATTTTCCACCCTCTCATCTAAAACGGCCAAAAATTTATCAGCCTCTTCTCTGTCTGAATCCTTTTCCTCTTTGGACAAGTCGCAATATGACGTACCTGCCTGTCTTTTCCATCTATCCACCGCCCATTTAGGAATTACTACCGCCCCCTCTTCACCTTGAATATCGCCAGGTTGGTATGGGATGCACTTTCCGAACAAGTAGTCCATCCAGCCAGACCATTGATTGTGAGCCAGCTCTGCTAATTTCTCTCTCGTTTCATTTTCCATTTTTATTCTCCTCTACAGCTAATATGTATCGGGCAAAGCATTCTTCACGCATATACAACCGTTTGGGCGTCATGGTGTTCCGCAAAAGCAAAAACCCACTTCCTTTTTTATCACAACATGAACATCGCACCCTGCCGGCCTCGTTCAGGAAATAGTTTTTCGTGCCTATATCCTGATTGTCAATGAGGGCAAAAGCCTTATCAACAGTAACCTTTTCGGTTTTTTGCTCAATATACGGGTCGATGAAGTTCTTTTGAAGATATTCTATAAAATCCTCAGCCGACTTCTTTTTACTGCCACTGAAAACCAACTGCCCATCTTCGTTCAGGCATAGATGTCCATGCTTAACACTGTCTTTTGCAAAATCTATCTGGCCATCAGATTTTTCTTCCGTTTCCGGCGGCTCGGTAAAGTTTTGTGCCATTGCTTCTGGCGTACAAGGATAAGATTTGCCATTCTCGTAAATGACATAATCACCGTGCTTTATTGGCAACTCACCAACGGGCGTCTCGATGTACGCTTCCTTAAATTCTCCTGTATTAGAGTCGTATCCTTTATACAACACACCTTCGGGCGTCTGGTCTTCAGTAAACAATGCCGCCTCGACTTCAACTGATTTCTTCAGAAATTTCATAATGTTTTTCCTTGTCTTAAATTAACAAATAAGTCTTCTAAGTCTTCTCCGCAAGGGTGACAGTTACTGCAATGCCAAGGTCCCTTCAAACCCCTACCCCATACCTCTGGATAACATCTCCAATCATTATGTAACCAGGAACATATTAACCATTTATACAATATCCTCATACTGCTACTCCTAACGTATCACCACCATCTGAACTGTACCACAGATTGTCGGTGGATGCAGTAAGTGTCATAGCTTTTTTTGTATTTATGATACCTTCCATTTGCCTTATTTTCGGTATCATATCCCACTATTTTTTCTCCTTGTCTAAATTAACATGCTATTTCCATAGGTTCGTCTACGGCCTCGATCTCTCCAAAACGCTCGTAATAACCTACATTACCACGACGATACCTAAACACCTGCAACTCACCTACCACTTCGTACCATACCCAATGAGGAAGGTCAGTAGAAGACATACATTCAGCCCATTTCTTGAAAATACGACCAATAAGAATTTCCTTGTCAGGAGAAACGTCCCTCCATTCAATACATTCTTCATGAGCGTTTATTAAAGATTCGACCGCATGACTCATACTGCTACTCCTTGTCTTTTTGTGGAAAAATGTTTTTCTAATAAATAACTCTTATGAGCCTGATCCTCATTCATTTTTATAGGCTGTCCCGTGTTCCTCGCCTCTTGAGGTTTCTGGTTACATCCTCTTACAGCTAACATTGCCGCCATTACAGGGTCATCAATGCAACCTGATATAGCGCCCGTTTTGCTCTTATCTTCTAAGTAAACAAAATCCGTAAAAGACTGTAAAGTAAATGGGTCGTGGAATATTATTTGCGGCTTAAAGTTTCCCTTATAGTTTTTAAATTCCACCAAAGCCTTCATTTCGTTTATCAAAAGAGCTTTCGACTGTTCCGTCGTCTTAATCCCAAATGTCTTACTGTACTTAATGTCCTGTTGCAAATGAGACTCTTCCGAATATAGCTTAGGATACATATACACTTCCAAAGCGTTGTCCTGATAAGCGTTGCCAGGATAGTTTGTTTCAATAACCAATTGAGCCTTGTTAAAGAAATATCCCATTTCGATCATTATTCTCGAACCTTCCACTGTCGAGATTCGATTAGAATGAAACCATGCCACCTGCTCATAAGGGACCCGGTGGCTGAAAACCTGCAAAGAAGTATAATCGCCTAAAACTCCGGTCGCCGCATCGCAACCGATGGAAAATAATTCCTCCGGGTCGTCAGGCATTCTGTAAATGTGCAATAGGTCTACGCCCGGATTCTCAGGAGCAAGATCGAATCTATAATTCATGCAGCCACCAATATCCCCGTCTCAGCAGAGATCTCATCTTCGAGCTGTTTGATCATATCATTCAATATTTTCATTTTAAAGACCGGTTTGCCGCCGAATAGTACATAGCGGCCTAATATCCTTACGTCGTATTCTTCCTCCGACAGCTTTGCGCCTTCTTTCTTCACTTTTTCAAGCGGAAGATACGGATTATCCATCATACCACCAGTACAACTGAAATTTTCCTGCGCATTACATAAATCCTTTAACCACTTAGTTCCAAGAACAGGCGTAGCCGTCATCCACCATATCCCATTGTTGTCAATGAGCCGCATCATACACTCATTAAAAATATCTGTCTTCTTTGGTTCTTCATCAAACCATATCCAGTCGAGTTTACTGCCTTGAAACTTTTCTCTGCCCGCCTCGTAAGACTTAAACCACACCTGCCACTCTCCTTTTGGAGTGATGATATTCCACATATTATCTTGAACATAAAACTTGCTTGGAGAACTCTTGATGGAATCCGGCATCAATTTTTCAAACATCGGTAAAACAACCGATTTGACTATTTTTCCCTCCACTCCAATTACCCAACCAATCCCAGAATCTGGATATTCCTTAATCGGGTGTTCGTTCATTATTGCAAGATTACACTCATAAGCACCCTGTTGGGTTTTTCCAATACGATTCCCGCCAACTGCGATACGACCATCGTGGCCATCTATCGCCCGTAAGAACTCCCATTGCCAGCTTGGAATATCAGTACCTCTCTTAAAATAAGGCTCGTACCTATAATATTCCTGTTTGCTCCGAGCTATTGTTTCGGCCAGAACTCCTCGGTTATTTTGTAGCCATACCGAATTCTTCGAGAGCATCGTCAGCTTGGTCAGTAAGTTCTTCAAGCGATGCCTCGGCAGCAGAAGCTCGGACGTCCAATTGTTTTGGGGCGTGGACACCATAAATGCTATTTAACTCCTTCATTGCTGTAGTCTGTGCTTGGTTATCTTCAACTTCGGTTAATGTCCCTGATACTGGTATTTTCTTTTTAGCGCCGAGCATATCAATATTCTTTTTCGCCAACATGCTTAGAGTGAACTCATGTTCCGCTAAAGCATCCATCATCATCTGCCTGATAGCCGGTTTATCCAGTACTTTGCCTACGGTTTTTCTGGTCAAATTGACTTCTTCGCCTATCTGAACATTAGTCAGACCATGCATCTTCATTATTGCTATCGTGGCATCTTTTGCCCGCACGGGTCTCATTATACACCTGCCATATCAACACTTATAGAACCAGTACCGGTTCTGGCTGTTATCTCGATATAAGGAAGGAAAGCCCCAAACGCATCGAAAACCAGCATTGCCATCTCATTATTACCGGTAATGTCGGTTGATTTAACATCTCCTATCCATCGTTCAGCGACTACAGTAATCTGGTCGGCATAAAGCGTAGCAACCGTCCCGTTAGTCTTAGTAGCCGTCTGAGTGCCTTTAGTGGCTACGCCGTTGGCTACATACATCGCATCATCGTTCTCCCGATATAGCCACACTTTATATGTAGCGTCCGTAATACTGGCCGTCATACGGAAACGAATAATGATTTGATTGAGATATGTAGGTATCTTCTGGATAGGGATTGTATCCGAGTCGGTTTTGTGCGAGGGTCTATCAGCCCATTTTCGCTGTGTAACGCCTAAAGTGGTGTCTAATGCGTCGTGGGCGATAGTATCTCTGATAGTTACCCATTGGACTTGTTTGCTGAGTAAATGGTCCGCCATTTGTAAACCTTTCAATGAAAAACTATAAAAAAAGGACTGAAGCTCTTTGGTTATTAGAACTTCAGTCCTTTTAAAACACACTTATTTTTCGACAATATCTTTTGTATTATACCATCTATTATCGTAAATGTAAATAGAAAATAATAAATTTCTTGCTTTTTTTGTTTTTCAGGGTATAATATACGATTATGGCACAGGAATATATTTTATATTTAAGACAAGGAGAAAAGAATGTTTTGTCCAGAATGCGGAGAGCAAGGATGTATCGCACTGTGGTTATATCCAGTAATAATTATAATCTTTGGGATTATTATTGGATTATTATTGGAATGTTTTTGGGACGGAAAAGATAAGTATAAAATATGGCTAACGAAGGTATATTGAAATTCGGCTGGCCCACGGCGGGATTAGGAACTGTAACGGCGAAAATCCTTAAACCGGACGATACGGTCAGGGATTCTCAGTCTGCCGAACCCTTAGATGACTCCGGCCATGACAAACTCTATACTAACGCAGGCGCAATAACGATTCAGACGGGTGATACGGTTCAAGTGTTCATAGGGAGCATACTGGTAGGTCCCGGCACAGAATTTCGCCCTGAGACGGCTGCTGTGGCCTTGAGAACGACAATAGCAGGCAATATAACCCCAGACACAGCTTTTGATATTACAGACGGCCCTGCAATCGCCGACATTCTGTTCAATGCTGTAATTGAGATATACGACATATCAGGCGGGTTTTCGGTTTCGCGGCGAATATCGGCTTATACATCAGGCAGGAACGTTACTCTGGATACAGACGCTGGATTTGCTCTTGTAGCGGGGGATGCGATAAGAATATACGCCGGTTCTTACGAAGGAGAGATTGGAACAGTTGCAACCGACCAGATCGCCGATGCGGTTTGGGACGAAATATTAGACGACCATCAAATTAACGGGTCAACCGGAAGACGGCTGGCCGCACATACAAGGAGATAATTATGAAATGGAAGAATATATTTAGGGTATTTTTGCCCAAAAGGCCATTGCCGGATAGTTGGCATAATCCTTCAGCAATATGTACAGAAGAACTCACAGAAGAAATTCTTGAAGAATATATAAATAAAATAAAAGACGATGAAAGGATACAGTTTGAATAAAAGGTGAAATTATGAAAATTAAATTAGAGGACATAGGCGTAAAAGAAGTACCGGAAGATATGAAGAACGCTGCGATTGCCCGAAAAAAGGCTTTCGATAAGGCCAGAAAGAAAACCATACCTGCTCCCAAAACAAAGAAAGAAGTGGCTAAAGTTGAGAAACCTGCCACAAAGAAGGCTAAAGTAGTAGCGGCAGTGAAGAATGTGTTGACTAAGAAGAAAAAGGGAAATAAGCATGGAAAAAAGAACCGAGGTAAAAACCGTTAAGGTTGAATTGGTGTGCGAAGAATGCAATAAAGGGACTATGGAGCCTTATAACGACGGCCCATTAGTAATACCGAGTCCACAAGGATACCCTCATAGATGTACCGAATGCGGTGCAGAAATACATATAACCGGCACCACATTCCCGTATATGGAGTATAAATGACAATAGTACGCAAAGGCAAAAGATTCAGACTTGTGAGCAGAAAAGGCAAGAATCTCGGTACGTTCGGGACACGGGCGGAAGCTGTTAAGCGTGAAAAACAGGTAATATTCTTTGAAAGAAAGGGGAAATGATGGCTTTTAAATTCGCATGCGTAGCACTAATTTTTGTGCTTATATTAATATTTGACCAATAAAAGGCCTAAAGGGCGAACAAGGAGAATGAAAATGGATAAATTTACTAAATTTATAGTTCTAATGGTCGCAATGGGCAGTATATTGGCTTTAATGGGTTGCGATAGTTCATATCGTTACCCAGTTTATAACCCAAGTTATCCGGCTTATAACCCATATTACTACCACTCCTATGATCTTTACGATTCCATCTCTGAATTATATGAAACCTGCGACCATTAAAAGGCCAACAGGGCAAAAGCTACAAAAAATAATATGGGAAAAGGACACAGAGATAATCACAGAGCAAGAATGAAACGGGGTAAAGTCGCGTTTGATAAAAAACGCAAACGAAGAAACCCCGACAAAAAAAAATGCTTTATCTGCGGTACACCCTGTAGGCCGTCAGTCTTAATAAATGGGATATGCCCGATATGCACAGAAAAGGCCAATAGGTCTTATGAAGTGCAATCTCGAAGCATTCGATAGAAATGCACTATTTAGCGTCTTTTTACACCCCAAAACGGGGTGTTTACGACGAAATGCGGTAGGTGTGGTTATTCGAAGTGCATTTTTGGGCTAAAAATCGCTTCGAAGTTTGTATAATCTCGAAGCATTGAACAAAAACGAGGATTTATTTATTTTAGAGAGGTTAGATTATGCCATCTCGGGCAATTAGAAATAAGATTTTTTTACAGAAGTACGGAATTACCGCAGAGAGGATGCCGACAGAGGAAAAAGACCGATAGGTCGTCAATAACCCCAGTACCCAGATGAACTGGAGGTCGGATAATACGAAGAACCACAGTGTCCGTATAACGGAACGCTATATAAATCGGTGACGGAACGGTAAAAGGATGTATCAATTCTGTCTAAGGATCGATAATAGGACTGATAAGGGCTGTAATAAGGCTCATAATACGAACTACCACAACCAATACAACCGAAAAGAGCGGACAATGCTAAAATGAAGAATACTTTTTTCATAATTCTTAAAACCATTATGAACATTGGCCGAACATTGTCAAGGAAATTCCGCTAATACTCGTATTAAAAAAACTTATAGTAGTGCTTTCAATAGCAAAAAGGCTGATTATATGAACTTTATAGCCGAATAAATAATAAAAAAATTAGCCATCTTGACGGGGCCAAAAACGCCAGTTGGCGGGACATAGGAAAATAGGGACTTATGACAGTTTTTAAACAAAGTCCAACAGGACACAGAATAACTTGCGGAAAAAGGTTTTGGGGAAAAACTGAAATTCTGTGAGGACAGCTATATATACGATGACCCCCCCCCGCCCCAATTTGGGGCGCACCCCCTGCGATTCATAGCAAGCTGCCTGGATGTGCGAGTCCAGACAAAGGCAATAGCATTGAAACAAGCTAAAAATAACGGTGAAACAGCAGCCCTTGCTACTATTGCCGGCCTATTTATCCCCTATTTATTCCCTATTTATTCCCTGTTTCACCCCTGATGCGTGTCTGTTGCATTGGGTAGCGTAGTCGAGGGAACGCTCTACAACAAGGACAAGGCTTGGTGCTTGCCTTTACCCTCCCTATGTTTCTACCCTGCCCTGCCTTGTTATGCTTAATAGCCAGAGCACAGCCTATCGTTACCCCCAAGCAGCCTATTAAAGCCCCTGTACACCCTTGTACACCCTGCAAAAGAGAAAATAGGTAGCAAAGTGCCCCCAACAGTAGAAAAGGGCTTAGAATTGATGTGCCTCTTGCTCTGTTGCCGTCTAAGTTATGGAAGGGTTATTATGGGAATGTGGTTTTTAACCCTTTCATGAATTCTATCAATATCCAGTTATAACCCTTATTTGATTTCCTACTCTGTTTGTGTATTCTTTTATCAATATCACCTAAGGCAAAAGGTCTATTGATGGTTTAGTATTGGTTGCAGATAATATAGAACAAAAAATATTTTTTAGAAGA
>SDBV01012524.1_pt1 | contig 10859 bp, 9 predicted proteins | sample 2277081 | NCBI WGS metagenome assembly SDBV01 (sample SAMN10402039, study PRJNA504765) | marine sediment metagenome | isolation source: marine sediment core GS10_PC15, 223 cmbsf | place: Arctic Ocean: Southern Knipovich Ridge | collected 2010
CCATCACTACAGGTAAGAACTGCAGCTTCTGCCAAGCTGTTTACAAAGCCTGTAAAGTCATCAGTAATTATTATAGAACCAGTTGGACCTGTTGTATCAAGTGTTGTGGTATCATCAATTGTTGTAGTTGATGGGTTTCCTGCTCCATCAGTAAATACAACTGAGCTTGTTTTTAGTCCATCACCTGCAGATAACGATGCAATACCTGCTCCAGCATTTGGTTCATCGCCTTGAAAATCTATATTCATTAATGAACAACCCGAACCAGCGTCACTACAGGTTAGAGTTACAGCTGGTGTTGGTGAATTAGTAAAACCAGAAGAGTCAGTAATTGCTAGGGTACCAGTTGGTGCTGTTGTATCAAGTGTTGTGGTATCATCAATTGTTGTAGTTGATGGGTTTCCTGCTCCATCAGTAAATACAACTGAGCTTGTTTTTAGTCCATCACCTGCAGATAACAATGCATTGCCTGCTCCAGCATTTGTTTCATCACCTTGAAAATCTATATTCATTAATGAACAGCCTGAACCAGCGTCACTACAGGTAAGAGTTACAGCTGGTGTTTGTGAATTAGTAAAGCCAGAAGAGTCAGTAATTGTAATAGTACCAGTTGGTGCTGTAAAGTCAGTATCAACACTTATTCCTGAGCTCTCATCTCCTGCTATCAAATGATCAACTCTGGCCGTTAGGGTGTAAGATTTATCATCAGATAATGTACCTGTGGTAACTGAAACTACAACATTACCGGTATCCACAGCTAGTACAACACTAACTTCAGTGTCAGTTGAACCGTCATCAAAAATCAAGACAAGGTTATCAGTAATTACTGCGCCAATGCCAGTAATATTTACAGTATAATCAACACCTGCAGCTTCTTCATCAAAGTTAATCGACATAGGACCAGATGGCGTACCAGGTGCAGGTAGTGGAAAAAACCCACCTGCAAATGCTTCCTGAGTAGAATATGATAATGAAAATACTGCTGCAAGTAAAATTACTAGAGATAACAACCCATACTTTTTTGTGTCTAGTTTACTCCCCATGCCCTTTGGAATCATAGGGTCATACGGTATTTAAGCTTGATCATGGAATCCTAAATTATGATATTATGAGATTCTAGTTCGGAATTCGGATCAAAGTTTATAAATTAAACAACTTAGTTTGTTTTGTAATTTTATTTTGTTACAATTAAAGAGTCTGATCGGTTAATTGACTAGTAAATCTTGGATTTTGACTAATTGGATCCATTAAAAAATATGTGGATAAGAAGGAAGGATTTTGCTCCTACCAAAGTCAAATTATTATTGAACAAAATAATTTTCATGTCTAGATAGTGAAAAAATGATTGAAAATGAATTATCTGCTGCGGATGAACAAAAACTTGAAAATAATTTAGTTTGGATCTTTGGTAACGTTAGAAGTGGAACCACTTGGCTAGGTATTGAGTTATTAAAATATCAAAATAATGTGATTTGGAACGAGCCATACATTGGATTACATTTGGCAAAGAGGGGGAGGCATCTAGATAGAGAAGATTATTTTTTTTCAAACAAGTATAAGAAGGAGTGGATGCCATTTGTAAGAAAATTAATTTTGAATCGCGCATATGCGCAATCAAAGTCAGTAAACAGTTTGGTGATTACAAAGGATCCTAGTGGTATTGGTGGAGTAAACACAATAATGGAATGCTTGCCAAACTCAAAATTAATTCTCTTATTAAGAGATGGGAGAGATGTAGTTGATTCTCTGTTAGATTCTCACCAAAAAGATTCTTGGAATGATGCTTTGCTCCCTTTTTCCTCAGATCAGGATAAATTACAACACATAATAAAATATTCTAATGGTTGGGTTGATAGTACAAATTTAGCGATAGAAACTATGGAAAACCGTCCATCTAACCTTTCTTTGATGGTAAAATATGAAGATTTGCTAAGAGATACTTTTAATGAGCTCAAAAGAATTTATGATTTTTTGAAAATAGATATCATAGAAGATGACTTGAAAAACATTATAGAAAAATATGATTTCAACAATATTCCAGAAAGAAAAAAAGGTTCTGGTAAGTTTAGAAGATCTGCAAGTCCAGGCAAATGGAAAGAAAACCTTTCAGAAGAAGAGCAAAAAATTACTCAAAATATCATGAAAGAAACTTTACTAAAATGTAATTATGAAGTTTAAAATAAATCGTTTTTTGATTTTTTATGGTTTATTTTAGTATAGCAATAATTGATTAAAGAGATATAGAACAATTATCCCACTATAATTAATTGACTGATAGTAAATCAAATGGTGATATAAATAAAATAATTGCCGAAATCAAGAAAGAAAGTAAATTTTGCAAATCCAATAAGGATTTTTTAGATTTGAGTTATTCTTTTAATTACCAAAACTTTACCATAGCCCCAATCCAAGTTAGATCTGAGATACAAAATCTAGTAGAAATTCTCAGTAAAAATAAAACAAAGAACATACTGGAAATCGGTACTGCTAATGGGGGAACTTTGTTTCTTTTATGTAATTCTGCGGACTCTAATGCCATTGTTTGTAGCATAGATTTGCCTGATGGTCCATTTGGAGGGGAGGCTTTTCCAACATGGAAGGAGCCAATATATCAAAGCTTTGAGAAAGAGGATCAAAAATTATATCTTATCAGAGAAGACTCTCACAAAATTTCAACTTTTTCTCAAATCAAAAAAATACTTGGGGAGAAAAAATTTGATTTTATTTTCATAGATGGTGATCATAGTTACGAGGGTGTAAAACAAGATTTTGAAATGTATTCACAACTTGTTGCCAAAGATGGTATCATAGCTCTTCATGATATAAATCCAGGTCCAGAAAAATATGTAGGCGGAGTACCAAAGTTTTGGAAAGAAGTTTGTTTGAATTATAATTTTATTGAAATCAAGGACAAGAAAAATTATTTTGGATACGGAATTGGATTAATCTTTATTGAACCAAAATCTAAAATTCCATCTGAATATAGCAAAATGATTCAGATAATATCAGAATTTAAAGATGGAAAAGTTATACAACTTCAAAATGAATTAGATGATCAAAAGGAAGTAATTGTTAGTAATCCGGTACCTGCTCTTCTTTTTGTATATATGCAGAGGACAGATTTGCAAGAAAAATTTCCGGAAGTAAAAAATGGAATTTATAAAAATTTTGTAGATTGGGCAATAAAATTTGGAATTGATGAATATGAGGAAATTTTACTTCGACATAAAAACTGGTTTAAAAAAACATTATCTGAATCCATATTAACAGAAAAAAAAGATCAAGAAAATGTATCCATTTTAAAGGAACTTCAACAAAAACTTTCACTTACTAGTGGTGAGCTTGAGAGTACATCATCGCAGCTAAAAATTGTAGAGGAGAAGCTTTCACTTACTAGTGGCGAGCTTGAGAGTACATCATCGCAGCTAAAGACTACAGAGGAGAAGCTTTCACTTACTAGTGGCGAGCTTGAGAGTACATCATCGCAGCTAAAGACTACAGAGGAGAAGCTTTCACTTACTAGTGGTGAGCTTGAGAGTACATCATCGCAGCTAAAGACTACAGAGGAGAAGCTTTCACTTACTAGTGGAGAACTGAATAATAACAAGTTAGAAATTGAAGAGATAAAGAGTTCAGTGATTTTTCAAACTCTAAGTTCAATATCAAAAGGATTCGATAAATTATGTCCCCCAAATACCAAAAGAGGAAATTTATTTTACAAGATAAGAACTGGATTATTAATTAGAAACAGGATAGGTAATAGAGCACTAATTAGAAAATCCAAAGAAGAGTTGTTTAAAAATAAACAATCCAAAGCGCAAGATCATGAAAAAAGTCCGGTTTTAAAATTAGAAGATGATTTTGTTTTTGGTTTAGATGTTGATTTAAATTTAATTTCAACTGGGTCAAAACAATCAATAAAATTTAGTGGTTGGGGTTTTCATAAAAAATACAACACAAAAAAGATATTTCTTAATTTAGGAGGCAAGGAAAAAAAAGTTCCAAACATTAACCTCCCACGTTGGGATGTGTATCAAAGTCAAAATCATCCTAATTCCATTAATAGTGGATTTTGGACAATAATTACTCTTACCGAAAATAAAGATACTAAATTAGAATTAAGATTTATTCTTGAAAATAATAAGGAGTTTAAAAGAACCATTGGAATTATAAAAAAGAAATGAAATCAGGAAAAAACCCTTTGGTAGCCATATGTTTGGCAACTTACAACCCATCTATTGAATTATTTACAAAACAAATTAATTCTATTATTGATCAAACATACCCAAATTGGGTTTGTATCATAAATGATGATTGTTCTAAACCTGAAATTTATTCTAAAATAAGAAACGTTGTAAAGAATGAAAAAAGGATAACGGTATTCCAAAATAAACATCGACTTGGTTTTTATTATAATTTTGAAAAATGTCTCACTAGAGTTTCAAAAGAGACAGAATTTGTAGGTTTTTCTGATCAAGATGATTTTTGGCAAAAGGAAAAGATTGCCAAAACAATTGAAAAGTTTGATGAGAATACTAATCTGGTTTATTGCGACATGAATATTGTAGACAAGAATAGAAGAATCATTTCAGACACATTTTGGAATAAACGAAAAAACAATTACAAAAAACTTTACCAGCTCATTTTTGCAAATACTGTTACGGGTGCCGCGTCAATCTTTCGGAAAAAATTATTAGATTTTGCTTTACCGTTCCCTCAAAAAATTGGAGATTCATATCATGATTGGTGGATTGCGTGTGTTGCTCTAACAATGGGTGAGATTAAATTCATTGATGAACCTCTCTATGATTATTTACAACATGATGAAAATGTACTTGGTCATTTTACTGGAGCCAAAACAACAAATTCAAAAAAAGAAGATATTCCAAAAATCACACGTTTGGCGTGGGGGAATTATGCAGTTTTTATGAATGATTTTTTACGAATAGTATTGATAGCTAATGAATTAAGATTACGCTGTGATAATATTCCTATTAAAAAATTAAAGATAATTAATGAAATTGCAAATTATGAAAATTCTATTAACAAACTTTTTTTAAGATATTTTCAAAGCCTATTTCACAAAAAAACCACCTTGGGAGCAGAGAAGCGCATATTGCTTTCTTTTATTATTACAAAATGGTACAAAAAGTACATCAATTTAAATAAAAAAAAATATTCAAATCATCAAATGCTCCAAACTGAATCTGGACTTGAAGACCTTACTTCTTCTATAGCATCCATTGAACAAAAAATTGAGCCGCTAAAATTTGAGATTTCCAAAACTACAAAAAAAAGGATAAACATTCTAATTCCCACTATAGACTTCAAGTATTTTTTTGGTGGTTATATTGCAAAATTTAATTTTGCAAAACAGATTGCCAGTAAAGGTAATGATGTAAGAATTATTATTGTAGATTGGTGTGATTTTAAACCAACAGAATGGAAGAAAGAAATAATTAATTATTCTGGCTTGGAAAACTTTTTTGATTTAGTTGAAATTAAATACGGTTTTAATCGTAAGGATTTGATACAGATTAGTAAAGAAGATGTTTTTGTAGCTACAACATGGTGGACTGCGCATATTGCTAATGAGGCCACAAAACATGTTACTTCTAAAAAATTTCTTTATTTAATACAAGAATTTGAACCATTTACATTTCCACTTGGGACCTATTACGCCTTAGCAAAAGAAACTTACTCATTTCCACATTATGCAGTTTTTTCTACAAATTTTTTACAGGATTATTTTAAACAAAATAAAATAGGCGTATTCCAAAATGATGAGAATGAGGGGGATAAGAATTCTATTTCATTTGACAACCCTATAGTTTCAACGGAAATTAATGAAGAAATGATAAAAAATAGACATACAAAAAAAATTCTTTTTTACGCCAGGCCTGAATCCCATGCTTCTAGAAACATGTTTGAGTTGGCGTTTTTAGGCCTAAAAAATGCAATAAAAGAAGGAGTTTTTTCTTCTGGGAATTGGGAATTCCATGGAATAGGTGCAGTGACACATTATCAAAATATTTCTCTTTCAAACAATTTTGAATTAAAAATGTTACCAAGAATAGGTCTAAATGAATACAAAAAAATCTTACCTAATTATGATTTAGGAATAAGTCCAATGCTGACGCCCCACCCAAATTTAGTTACGATAGAAATGGCAGGTGCTGGAATGATCGTTATTACAAACACTTTTGAAAATAAAACTCAAAAAAAATTATCAGCTGTATCTACAAACATCATTGCTGCTGAGCCAACAATAACTGGCTATCAGAATGCCCTTAAAGAAGGAGTAATGAGAACTGAAAATTATCAAAAACGTGTTGAAGGTTCAAAAGTAAAATGGTCTAAAAATTGGAACGAGGCATTTGATGAAAAGAAAATGAAAAAAATCTTCGAGTTTTTGGGAGGAATGGACTAGACATGACATTAAATTTAAAAAAGATCAGCTAGTCTTTGTTGGATAACTCCTTAAATTGCCTGATCACTTCGTCTGGTTTTCCTTCCATTAAAAGTTCACCATTGTTCAACAATAAAACCTGATCACATATTTTTGAAATCATTTGCAAATTATGAGAAGTAAAAAGTATTGTTTTGCCTTTTTTTTTAAACGTAAGAAATGCCTCCAAACTTTTTTTCTGAAAAGACATATCTCCAACTGAAAGTACTTCATCGACTAAAAGTATGTCAGGATTTACTTGCAAAGCTGTTGAGAAAGCAAGTCTTACCTTCATACCAGCAGAGTAGTGTTTTAATTTCATAGCAGCAAATTTTTCTAATTCAGCAAATTCAATGATGGGTTTTATTTTTTCAGATATCTCTGACTTGGTAAAACCAAGTAACAATCCATAGACGATGATATTTTCTCTTGCATTAAGTTCGCCGTTAAATCCCGTTCCTATTTGTAATAATGGCGCAATTTTACCGTTAATCTCTACTGTACCGTTGTCAGGTGGATATATTCCAGATATTATCCTCAATAAAGTGGTTTTTCCGCTGCCATTGGAACCAATTATTCCAATGGTCTTTCCTTTGGGAATGCTAAATGAGACGTCATTAAGTGCAACTAGAACATTTGAATTTTCACTGCGGTTATAATTTTTGATAAAAAATCTCTTTGTAATATTTTTTATTATGATTGCATTGGTTTCCAATTTTTACAGCCTCTCTGTTAATCTCATTTGATATTTTTGAAAGAATGTATGTCCAATCATTAAGATAACAAAAATAAAAAGAGAGGGATACAACCACTCATAAATTGGTGGAATTTGTCCAAATACAATTTTGTGACCAAGCTCTATTAATTGTCCCAGAGGATTAATTTTTTGAATTTCTAAAAGTATTCCCCCTCTATCGACGTACCAAAAGATAGGAGAGGCAAAAAGTAGAGAATATGAGAAAACACCCCATATTGGTTGAATGTCTTTTACATAAATTGATAGGATTGATAGAATATACGATATACCCAATATTAAAAAAATAAACAAAATAAAAAGTGGTGCCAAAAGTATAATGTGCCAAGTTGGAGTAAAGTTAAAGATTGGCATTAAACCAAAAAAAACAATCAATTCAATTAGCAATAGAATTAATGTAGAACCTGTGGCTACAACAGGAAAGATTTCTTTTTTTACATTTAACGATTGTAATATTCCTTGGTTTGATCTAATCGAGTTAAGACCAGAAATGGTACCCTGTACAAATGTATGATAAAGCAATACCCCAGTAATCAAATATATTGCAAAGTTTTCTTTGGTGGGTCCTATATTTGTAAAAACAACATATAATAAAATAAACATGAATAGTGGTTCAAGGGCATTCCAAAGAAATCCTAGGAAAGTTCCTTGATATCGTATTTTTAAATTCAATAAAGAAAAATGTAAAATTAAAGACCGTTGATCCCATAAATTCACCAAAGGAAGATATTTCAAAATTACTCAACTAGAAAACTTTAGACTCCATATATTTATCATTATTTCGTTATTTTGTGATTAAGTTTTTTGAGATAAGATCTTTTGTTGATAAAACACGCTTGGAATTTACTTCTCTACGCTTGGATGATATATAACCAAGATTTTTCATTACCCAACAAATACTTCTAAGCATTGTTTTAATGGATGGTATTGATTTTGTTTGTTCAGGATCTTTGATTACTTGAATTCCAAAGGACTTTCTCAATAATATCACAAAGAAAATCGTAACTAAACTCTTAATTGCAAAAGAGAGCTCAAAATTTGTTAGACGGAGAATTAAAGAATTTTTCACGCCATGAAATTGTATCTTGGGACTCATCTGTTTTACGGTTTGCCCACCAGTATGATATACCACGGAATTTGGTACCAAAACTACTCTATAACCATATAACCATCCATGTTGAAAAAACTGGAGAAAGAATTTGAAATTTCAGTACCATATACAGGCGTGTTAGTGATTACCAAAATTGGTAAAAAAATGTAAAGTACTATCATAGTTTTCATAATCTGGCTAGAGTTTGATATGTTAAGAAGATTTCTCCATTTCAAAAATAATTGTAACATAATTAGAACAACATCAAGATTTAATATCATTGAAAAATTTTAAAATATTGGTAAAAAAATTAACTGTGCTAATTACTGCAGCTGGTGCAAATTCTACTCCAAGTTACATTGATTGTTTAAAAAATAATTTTGAAAAAAGGCAAGTGAAAATTGTATGTTCAGACATAAAAAACCAGCCAATAATACATTTTAAAGCAGATAGTTTTCATATACTGCCAAAAGGAAACTCCAAGAAATACATTGATTCTCTTGTAAAATTATGCAAAAATAATAAAGTTGATGTGATATTACCATGTAGCTGGTCAGAAGTTTTTTCAATTTCAAAAAATATAGAAATTTTTAATGAAAACCACATATCAGTAGCAGTATCAACTTTTGAAGTAATAAAAAAATTAATGGACAAATTTTCCGTTTATCAATTGCTTAATAAATATAAAATTCCCGTACCTAAATCCTTCCGGGTTACAAATAAGAAAGATTTCAAAAATGCGTTAATGAATTTGGAATATCCCAAAAAAACCATTTGCCTTAAACCGTCAAAATATCACTCATCGGGTGGGAGTAGGGGATTTAGAATTTTGAAAGTAAATAATTCTTTGAAAGACATAATTTTAAACCAAAAACCCGGATCTGTAGATATTGATTATGAGACTGCTATGAGAATTTTTCAGGAAAAAAATGTTGAATTGATGGTTTCAGAATATTTACCAGGTGATGAATTTAGCGTCCATATTCTAGCAAAAAAGGGCAAAATGCTACATTGTATTCCTTTTCACAAGAAGAGATCAATTCATGGACATTCATTGGAATCATCAATTGTAAAAAATAAAGAATGTGTATCTATTTGCAAAAAAATTGTAAAAATCTTGAATGCAGATTATAATCTAAATATCCAATTAAAGAAATCAGTTTCTGGTAAATTGAAATTAATTGAGATTAATCCAAGAATTGGCGGAGGGGTTTCTTTACCAATGGCAGCAGGAATAAATCTCCCTTATTTAGGGGTAAAACTCGCTTTAAATGAAAAATTACCAGTCAAGAAAAAATATGATAATACTACTATGTTTAGATATTGGAAAGAATTATTTGTAAAAAATTCCAAGGCCTTCGAGTTATCTAGCTAATTTTATTTTTCAATGAAAACAAAACATGAGAGAGAAAAATAATTTCCCTGAAAATAGTCAATATTGATAAATTCAAAAAAGTAATGATAATGATATGATTATTTTAGAAGGAAAAAAAATCTGTTTTATTCATACAGTTAAAACCTCTGGTTCTTCACTTTCAAAATTATTTTTTAAATATATTTCTGAATCGCAAATGAAGAAAAAAATACCAGATTATCGTAAACCAGGATGGCAAGATATCCTTCACATCAATAAACAACACTCGACTTTGAAAGAATCTTTGGAACTTCTGAAAGAAAAAGGGATAGATTACCGTTTGTATAATTTTATTACTATTTCGAGGAATCCGTATAGTTGGATAGGCTCTGTTTGGTATTCTTTTGAATTAAATAAAAAATATGACACATTGAAAAATTATTTGCAGTTTCTTTATGAAAATTCTAACAATTTTTGTCAATTCTTACCTATGAAAAAAACACAATATGATTACATTAAATCTGATGAGGTTGTTGTAAAATTTTACAAATTCGAAGAAAATCCAATACAAAAAATTTGTTCTGATATTGGTGTTGACTATGAAAATATACACCTAGTAAATAGAAATTATGGCAGACTTCAAATTTATAATTATGATAATGAAATGCTAAACATGGTAAATGAATTATTTTTAGAAGATTTTAAAAAATTTGACTATAAAATGATACATGACATCAACGAATTAAAAATTTAATTATATTATTTATCAAAAACCCAATTCTACAAAATCTGCATCATAACGTACATTATTGTTTTAACGATTTTCCAACAAACAAACTCCCGTCATTACTTTAGTTATGTTGCGATTTTTACGCCTGAGAGGGGGGGACTTTTTACTGACAGTCGATGAACTCGTTAATACTCAAAATAAATTGTTTATTGGAGCATTTACTTATCATTATTTAGTGATCAAGTTTCTTGAGATAAGATCTTGTGTGGATAAAACACGCTTGGAATTTACTTCTCTACGCTTAGATAACACATAACCAAAATTTTTCAATACCCAACCAATACTTCTAAGCATTGTTTTAATGGATGGTATTGATTTTGTTTGTTCAGGATCTTTGATTACTTGAATTCCAAAGGCCTTTCTCAATAATATCACAAAGAAAATCGTCACTAAACTCTTAATTGCAAAAGAGAGCTCAAAATT
>SDBV01012525.1_pt1 | contig 10859 bp, 11 predicted proteins | sample 2277081 | NCBI WGS metagenome assembly SDBV01 (sample SAMN10402039, study PRJNA504765) | marine sediment metagenome | isolation source: marine sediment core GS10_PC15, 223 cmbsf | place: Arctic Ocean: Southern Knipovich Ridge | collected 2010
GTTAGAATCAAACTGATAAAACTGTCCTTTGGATTCCCAATAGAACTTTGTATTTTTCATTTTTTTCTATATGGTAGAAAAATATAAAAGTGATAACTGTTTATGTGTAAATGTATAGATAAAATTGTATGTCCAATTTATATAAAATAAAAAAATTTGCCGGAAAGACGTACAAGAATTTACCAAAAAAGAAATTAGTTAAAAAAGTGGCCACATACGGTGCTAAACAGATCATAGGGGGTACTTATTTTGATATACTTGGGTTGTTTGTGAAGAAAAGTAAAAAGAAAGTCATATCTTATGTCGGTGGATATGCGTATGAAGGATTTTTCAGAAGTAAGTTTGCCAAAGAAAAGTTAAACACTGTTCCTATGTCTGTACTTGTATTGATAGTTAGGATTATACTCAACTTTTTAATCTTATCCAAGATCAAGACAGATAATTCTTATTTTAATTTTGCTATGTCTATAGGATTAACGGTGATTATAACTTTGATGTCTCCCCTGTTTTATATTTCTATCAAAGCACACGAAAAAGGCTTTATGATCTATACAGATCGTTTTATAGATAATTTTTTAGGAGATAACGGGTGGGAGTATGTTGAAATGATAAAAAATATATTTGTGATTATTATATCTGTAATCATCTTGATAATATTGGAATTTGTAGAGATCAACTCTAGATACGTTCAAAGAATGATCGTCCACGCTTTAATTTCAGGAATTATATCAGATCGATTACAACAATGGATAGATAAACTTAACGATAAAAGAAGATTGTATTACGGTATGACTTATTACGATAACGAAGATTTACGCGAATTAAAACCTGAAAATATGGTAATATTACCGTATAGACATATTAATTACTGCAATACTAAAAATAGAATTGTAAGTGGAATAAAACCGTCCAGAGCAAAAATAATCCCGCACGATAAATTGAAGGATTATATTGTTGTGAATATAGATCTACCCAATAGAGAATTTATAGATATTATGAACGATTACAGATCTAATAATATCTAAAAAAAGATAAAAAAGATAAATATAGATATAATATTCACCAATAAAATATTATGTATTTTCTTCCTTTTATCCCGTAAATGTCGTTTCAAGGTTACTATCATAATTGACAAGATTTATATTAATTTGTATAATTTTAAATTTTCCGGAATTAATTTCCAATCACTCCTGTATGATTTTTACCACAACTGATATACCTTATATCGTTCATAATATTTGTTGGAACTGATCTATCTTGTCTATCCCCCGTTCCTAACTGTCCAAAGTTATTATCACCAAACATAAATAATTTGTTATTTGTTGTAATCACTCCTGTATAATCTCCACCACAACTGACATACCTTATATCATTCATAACATTTGTTGGGACAGATCTATCTTGCGTATCTTCCGTTCCCAATTGTCCACTGTCATTACTACCAAAAATAAAGAATTTATTATCTGTTGTAATCACTCCCGTATGAAATCCACCACAACTGATATACTTTATATCGTTCATAATATTTATTGGAACTAATCTTTCACTTGTATCTCCTGTTCCTAACTGTCCATATTTATTATAACCAAACATAAAGAGTTTGTTATCTGTTGTAATCACTCCTGTATGATATCCACCACAACTGACATACTTTATATCGTTCATAACATTTATTGGTGTATATCTATCTTGTTTATCTCCTGTTCCTAACTGTCCATAATAATTACCACCAAACATAAAGAGTTTGTTATCTGTTGTAATTACTCCTGTGTGAAATGCACCACAACTGACATACTTTATATTGTCCATAACATTTGTTGGTGTTGATATATGTATATCTCCTATATCTCCTATTCCTAACTGTCCGGTGTCATTACGACCAAACATAAAGAGTTTGTTATCTGTTGTAATTACTCCTGTATGAAATCCACCACAATTTACATACCTTGTATCGTTCATAACATTTGTTGTAACTGATCTATTTTGTTCATCTCCCGTTCCTAACTCTCCAAAATCATTACTACCAAACATAAAGAGTTTATTATTTGTTGTAATTACTCCTGTATGATTTTTACCACAACTGACATTCTTTATCTCGTTCATAACATTTGTTGGAACTAATCTTTTACTTGTATCCCCCGTTCCTAACTTTCCATATAGATTATAACCAAACATATAAAGAGTATTCATGATGAGAATATCCCAAATACATTTAGGATTGTTTAAACAGTCTTGTCGTAATGAATCTGGTATCTCAATATCTCCAAACCTTTTATAAATTCTCCAAAACCAAAACTGTTTGTTATTACATACTTTATCATAATATTTTTTATTAGTCAAACACAGTGCCATTAGTTCTTCGTTGGATAATTTATCTGCTATTTCCCATAACGGATCTTTTGGAATGTTTTCCATTTATGTAAGTAAAATTATAATTGACAAGATATATTTAAACTTTTAAAAGTTTAAATATGGAAGAAATATGTAAAGTTGAGCCAGTTTTTAATTATGTTTTAGGTACTTTATTATGTATTGGTGGAATGGTATCTTATTTTCCCCAATATTATTCTTTAATTAAATCTAAACAACCGAAAGGAATTAGTGAATTAAGTTTATTTATTCTTAACATAGGATCAGCCTGCTTAACGGCTAACTCTTTTATTCTTAACTGGTCTAAATTTAATTGTTATTATCACTGTAATTTCTGGATATGCACGTCTAATCTATTATCTATGTTTCAGATTACTGTAGGTTGGATAATGGTACTACCGTTATATATAATTTATATACGATTTAAAATAAAAACGTCGGATCGTAGAATAATTTACGATCTACAGTACGTATTTATCTATATTGTATTTATATTGGTTATGATTATTGTAGGTTTTTCTGAAAAATTAGGATCTAATAATAATAAGTTCTTTGGTATTGCAGCGAGACTTCTTGGAATAATTTCAGCCGTATGTTCGTCCATTGTGTGGTTGCCACAAATCGTTCAATTAATACGATTACAGGAACAGGGAAATCTTAGTTTGATTATGTTTCTATTGCAAACACCGGGAAACGCTATTATTATTTTGCTTCAGATCTTATATAAACAAAACTGGACAACTTGGATAAGTTACGTTATATTATTCATAGAACAGACAATCATAGTTATTATTTTAATTGTTTTTAAATGTAGATCTATAAGAAATATCGAAATAAGATGGGAAGATCCAGACGCATATGATGAAGATATGTACGCCGAAGAGATCGATCTATCAGAAGATGAAACCGTACCAGAGATTGTTTAAAATAGAATTAAAATTTTTGATAAATACTTAAAATATTTATCAAAACAAAATGAGCAATCAAGCTTTAGTATTCCATATCAATTCTGGTGGAAGAATACTTTATGGAATGTCTGGGTGGTATGAAACCTTTATTCCCCAAAGGTGTAACATTGAAATGACATTTATAGGAAAATATCAAACGTTTTTAACCAGTAATTATTGATTAAAAATATTATCTTATTTATCTTTTTTAGAAATTTTACATTATAATTAACTTCCAATCACTCCTGTATAATTATATCCGCAACTGACATATCTTATATCACTCATAATATTTGTTGGTGTTGATCTATTTTGTGTATCTCCCGTTCCTAACTGTTCATATCTATTTCGACCAAACATAAAGAGTTTGTTATCTGTTGTAATCACTCCTGTATGATTATAACCGCTATTGACAGATTTTATATCGTTCATAACATTTGTTGGTGTTGATTTAGCTTGCTCATCTCCCGTTCCTAACTGTCCAAATAAATTATAACCAAACATAAAGAGTTTGTTATCTGTTGTAATCACTCCTGTATGATTATAACCGCTATTGACATATTTTATATCGTTCATAACATTTGTTGGTGTTGATTTAGCTTGCTCATCTCCCGTTCCTAATTGCCCATAATTATTACGACCAAACATAAAGAGTTTATTATCTGTTGTAATCACTCCTGTATGATTTCCACCGCAACTGACATATTTTATATCGTTCATAACATTTATTGGTGTTGATTTAGCTGGCTCATCTCCCGTTCCTAATTGCCCATAACTATTACGACCAAACATAAAGAGTTTGTTATCAGTTGTAATTACTCCTGTATGAGATTCACCACAACTGACATACTTTATATCGTTCATAACATTTGTTGGTGTTGATTTAGCTTGCTCATCTCCCGTTCCTAACTGTCCAAATACATTATCACCAAACATAAAGAGTTTGTTATCTGTTGTAATCACTCCTGTATGATTTCCACCACAACTGACATACTTTATATCGTTCATAACATTTATTGGAACCAATTTACCTTGTGTATCTCCCGTTCCTAACTTTCCATTGCCATTACTACCAAACATAAAGAGTTTGTTATCTGTTGTAATCAGTCCTGTATGAAATGAACCGCAACTGACATACCTTATATTGTTCATAACATTTGTTGGAACAAATCTATCTTGTATATCTCCTGTTCCTAACTGTCCAAATCCATTATAACCAAACATATAAAGAGTATTCATGGTAAGAATATCCCAAATACATTTGGGATTATTCAAGCAATCTTGTCGTAATGAATCTGGTATTTCAATATCTCCAAACCTTTTATAAATTTTCCAAAACCAAAACTGTTTGTTATTGCATACTATATTGTAATATCTTTTATTAGTCGAACACAGAGCTATTAGTTCTGCGTTCGACAATTTGTCAGCTATCTCCCATAAAGGATCTTTCGGTATGTTTTCCATTTAAATCAGATTAAATATATAAAAACTATTTCAATTATTTAATATTAATTTATCAAATTAATATTTAATTAAAACTGGTATATATAGTATCTATATACAGTATATCTTCTTCCATACCGTTATAAAATTTTTCTATAATTTTGACAGATTCATTATAGATTTTTACATTTTCGCAATTTTGTAACTGTTCAATAACATCTAATCCGCCAAATTCTTCTATCATATCTTTTATTTTATCTGTTCCAATTTTTCTACCGTAATCCAAAAGTTGATAAAAAGATTTTAATATCGCTAAGATGATACTTTCTCCTACCGAATTTCTGTTTTCTAGTTCATAACAAAAGTATTGGATACAATCATAATTTAGAATATATCTTTTCTGTTCGTCTGTCCCAAATAAAATAATATGAATGTAAACGTATAAAAGTTCTTTTCTGATTTCCCATTCATCCTTCATTAAAGGTAACATATCTTTGATTATGTTGTGATCTATAATGTGTTGTATCTGGTCATGTGTTCCTGCCACTACATTGCTTATTGTCCATGTAATCTCTCTTCTGATATTCTTCTTACTATGTGAAAATAAGTCTAAACTTTTTAATTTCGATATATATCCCAGATCTAGAACTTTCTGTGAAACATTATCTGGTCCGGCTATACAGTTACCCAAAATTCTTAAAACTGCCATTCTGGTTTTATTCTTTGTTAACAGTGATATAAAATATTCATCTATTATACCCATATTGAAAAATATAAGTAAATCGGAATTTTTAGCTGTGTTCGATATGTAAGATAAAGACCAACAAATATCTGCAATAATATCTAAATTTGATGAACACGATTTCAAAACTTTATTCAGAACAGGTAAAGATCTAGATAAGAACGAAAACGAATGATTTGTTTTCTTTACGATATTCTGTAACGACCAAACTTGATTGGCAAGCGACTCTTTATTTAATTTTTTGTCTGATACTGTTATATTCAAAATTTGAACAAAATTGTAAAACGCTTTTTCACATATAATATTTTTATATATTTCTTTATCACCAGCAATATTAGTTAAACACCATATCAGATTTTCTGATAATCTAATATGCGTTTTATTTCTTTCTAGGCATTCCATTAGATTTTTGATTACTGGCGTATTCTCAACTATTTTTGCAGTTTCATCTCCGGTACCGGCTGTTAAATTAATTAATATCCAAGTTGATTCTATTTGATGTTTTTTAAACGGATCGTATTGAGCCGATAAAAATTCAACAATTTTGGGTGCTATACTGATCAATTTATGCACTGGTGGATTTGTATAACTTAAAATATTTCGACAGTATTTCAACGATTTTAATACTGTTTTTGTATTGCTTGAATATATACCTTTAACTTCATTCTGATCTATATCACAATAATCAGTATCTTCCATTATGTTATGATCAGATTTTCTTTTTTTAGCCAAATTTGCAGCCCTCTTATTTTTACGTATGGCAAAACTTTCGTCTTCCCGTTTTCTTCGAGATTCATAAGGATCGATTCCTTGCTTAAATTCTTGTTTTCTAATAGATTCAAATTCCAATACAGATTTTGATTGTAACATGTGTTTTGATCGATAATATAACATATATTATTGATCATTTTTATTATATTCAACAGAACAACTTTTACTACCATCCCTTAGACCTTGACCAAATATTCAACCCATACTTGACTTTACCTTTACCTACTACTGGATTACCTCGATGAAGTGTTTTAGAGATTACTGTACCGTCCTTTTTAGTGTCCCACCAAAAGATACCAGTTCCCCGGCTGGGTTTGGATTTTACTCCTAGCAACGGAAACTCTGTTTCTCCTCCTTCTCCCTCATCCAAACTGTTTAAATAACAAAAGAAGGTAGCCGATCTCTGCCCCCCGTCTTCAAGCATTTCAGTAAAATCCTCTTCAAAAAAATCGTGATGATTATAATATTCTTGTCCTTCCTTATATCTAACTATCATTAAATTCTCGATTTTATTTCTCTCACATCCTACCAAATAACATACTTTTTTCAATACATTATCAATGGAAGAACTGTATTTTTTCTTATGTCCGTCATCAGTTATAAAAGCAGTATGACTTGTTCTGGTATTAGATAGTGTCATCGTATCATCTAAAATAATAGTACTTTGATTAAACTTTCCTTTGCCTAGTGCCATCAAAGCTTCTATCTCCTCAGTATTAAGAAATCTCCTTAATTTCACTATATAAGGTTTCTTATGTAAAACAGTAGCTTTAAATCCATTAGGAAAATATTTTTTATTGATCGAATCAGGATTGTTGATTTTAGCACGATATGACATGTTTTGTTTAAAAAAAAATAAATTTTTAGGTTTTATCTTAAATTTTAAATTCAAAAATTTCTAATGTTGGATAATCTATCTGAATAATATTGATTTGGATAATGCATCATATCCTTTGCGATATATTTATTTGCAGTTAGATAATCGTAATACTCCTTTTCTGTCATATCTATCATCTTTTTTGTCGTGGGTATGTTTTTTCTTTTAATTCTCTGAAATCCTTGTTCTTCTTGATCTATATGATTAAAAAGTTTTTCGTAAAACACGTCGTGGGCGTACGCGTCAGGAGGTATAGATATGCCTATTCTTTCACCTATAGATCTAATAGCAGCTTCGTTATCTAAATTATTATCAAAAGCGATGATATAATCTTCCAGAGGATGACCTAATTTATTTACGTAACCTTTTTTATTCGTATATATCTTATCCATCAACTGTTTCCCAATATCAGAGAGATCTTCGTATCGATTCCATCTATCTATCTTAAAATTTAAACTATCGTATTCTGGAATCCATCCTCTTGTTGCGTAATAAAATAGATCTTCTTCCGTTATATTTGGACCTATAATATCTACAACAGCAGAAAACTCTTTTTTCAATCGGTCCAATGACATATTCTTGTACGTTTTATATCTTTTTAGATTTACAATAGGTGGATGACTTGCAATCGCTTCTAATTCTTCTTCATACAATGTACCTATTTTTCCATCTGAACCTATTTGAGGAAATAAATATCCGTTTATTCGTGCCTCATGATACGCTTGTTTTTCTGTGGGAATATACGTTTTATCCCAATTATGAACAGCTCTTAGATGTGGATCCATTTAATATATACTAATAATATATTAAACTAGTGTTTTCATTGGGTAACAACAAATTATTTAATCTACTTGATTACACCTGTATGATATGTACCACAACTGATATCCCTTACATTGTTCATGACATTTGTTGGAACTACTCTATCTTCTGTATCTTCTGTTCCTAACTGTCCATTTCTATTATTACCAAACATAAAGAGTTTGTTATCTGTTGTAATTACTCCTGTATGATATCCACCACAACTAACATATCTTACATTGTTCATAATTTCTGTTGGTGTTAATTTACATCGTCTATCTCCTGTTCCTAATTGTCTATATTGATTCCAACCAAACATAAAGAGTTTGTCATCTGTTGTAATTACTCCTGTATGATATGCACCACAATTGACGTAATTTATATTGTTCAAAACATGTGTTGGAACTAATTTACCTTGTATATCTCCAGTTCCTAACCGTCCAAAATTATTATCGCCAAACATAAAGAGTTTGTTATCTGTTGTAATTAGTCCTGTATGATGTACACCACAACTGATATACTTTATATCGTTCATAACATTTGTTGGAACTGATCTATTTTGTGTATTTCCCGTTCCTAACTGTCCATACTGTCCATAACCAAACATAAAGAGTTTGTTATCTGTTGTAATCACTCCTGTATGATATCCACCACAACTGACATACTTTATATCGTTCATAACATTTGTAGGTGTTGATTTATTTTGTATATCTCCCGTTCCTAACTGTCCTTTGTCATTACGACCAAACATAAAGAGTTTGTTATCTATTGTAATCACTCCTGTATGATATGCACCACAACTGACATACTTTATATCGTTCATAATATTTGTTGGTGATGATCTATTTTGTGTATCTCCTGTTCCTAACCGTCCAAATCCATTACGACCAAACATAAAAAGTTTATTATCTGTTGTAATCACTCCTGTATGATATGCACCACAACTGACATATCTTATATTGTTCATAACATTTGTTGGTGTTAATCTATCTTGTGTATCTCCCGTTCCCAACTGTCCATTGCTATTATCACCAAACATATAAAGAGTATTCATGGTGAGAATATCCCAAATACATTTAGGATTGTTTAAGCAGTCTTGCCGTAATGAATCCGGTATCTCAATATCTCCAAACCTTTTATAAATTCTCCAAAACCAAAACTGTTTATTATTACAAATTTTATAGTAATATCTTTTATTAGTCAAACACAGTGTCATTAGTTCTTCATTAGATAATTTGTCGGCTATCTCCCATAACGGATCTTTCGGTATCTTTTCCATTTTAAATGATATATTTATAATTAAATATATAATTAGTTTTTAAAATAAAAGTAGTATTTATCAATTATGATGTTTATCATATCATAAATATTCTTGTACTAAAGTGTTGAATGAACAGGAATCAAATCTCAAGGAAAAAGGAAAGTACTAAAAGAAAAATAATAATCCTTGATAACAAAGAAAAATATGAATGTAATGAAAATAGTATCTATTGGCCTAAGATATTAGATAGAGCTGGGAGAACAAAACGTAAATAATATTTATTTACCAGTTATTTCATATAATTTTCCATTAATAAAGACCCCTTTAGATTTTATAATAACTTTATCAATCGGTTCATCAGTGATATGATAATTCCCTGGTTTATTTATAACAAGTGGCATATACACATCGAAATTTTTAAGTATAAATTCAACTAATTTATCTTGATCATTTATAATAGCATTTACTAGCTCACTTTGAGGGTCAGCTTTTAATTTGACCATAAACTCTCGTGGTTTGTTTATTATTAGCGCTGTTTCTTTATATAATTTATTTCTCCAAAAATAAGTGTTCTTGCAAACAAAGTTATTAAAACGTTTGTGTGTCAAACATAAATTAAGTATTTCTTTAGTATCAAAATCAAAACATCTTTAGGTAAAGTATCCATTTTATATATATATATATATATATAATTAAAATTTTTTAAGTCGTATCCCAAAGTTAAATTATTTTGAATAAATTATTTTACCATACGTTATGGTAAAATAATTGGTTAGATTTATCTTTTTTGAGATTTTTACTAATAATAGATTCTGTTTTAAAATAAATATGGTTTTAATTATCGGAGAATTAACTAATCAATAATATCTTCTAATAAAGGAATCCAATTGTTCTTGACGTTTATTGGTACTGTATGTTTCTGAGTCCTTTAATAGTTCTTTTCGACATGTCTCTATGCAATCATTATACGCTGTGATATATCTACCGTCTTCTGTAGTTACCATTTTTTGGTGTCCATTCCAATATTCACAAAGATAGAATGGTTCTACCAAACGGATAATTGATACTGTATCCTTAATATTCCAAATCTTATCACTCATAACAATTCTTTTTAAATTTCAATTATTTCTTAAAGAAATAATTGGTATTGATGTAAATAATTACAGACTATCCAATATTCTTTTAAGTTCATTAGGCAGAGTTCCATTATGGATTCTAAAAGCTGTATCTCGAATGTCATATTTTTCTCCTGGTACTGATTCTTTTTTATTAGCTTTGTTAAGAATATATGTCTTAACCATTCCGTAAAAATTATCTGTCCATAAATCTGTTAAACCGCATTCCTTGTTATCGCGCAAAGAGGAATCAATATAAAACGTAAGAGAAGCAAATTTGTGACCAATTTGAAACTCTATTGGATATCCAATTTCCTCAAGATAAACATAAATGTACTGCGTTACATCTAAAAATACTCCATTTTTCTCACAAAATCCATAAGGGGTTTCTGTTGTTTCCCCTTTGATATAATAGCAACCATTATGATTTTTTGTTACTTGTTTGATGATATCTAACTTAACTGGGATTTCATTTACATTACAATGAATTCTTCCTGCTACGAAATCGGAGAATATTTTAAAATATTCTCCT
>SDBV01012526.1_pt1 | contig 10858 bp, 16 predicted proteins | sample 2277081 | NCBI WGS metagenome assembly SDBV01 (sample SAMN10402039, study PRJNA504765) | marine sediment metagenome | isolation source: marine sediment core GS10_PC15, 223 cmbsf | place: Arctic Ocean: Southern Knipovich Ridge | collected 2010
TGTCCGTAGAGACTATCCATTATTTCCTCATATCTTAAGGTGTATAACTTGGGAACAAGATTTTACAGCCACATTCGTTACGCCGAAGCGCGCAAGGCATACAACACGGCTCACGGCACTGATCGCAAATCCACCAGCCCCATGTTCGTCTAATTCGTCCATCACAGACAAAGCAGTTGCCTGATCTTTGCTCCGGGTTAAAGACCATAACAACTCCCTTCATTAGATTAAGATATCTACACTAGCAACAAAGTCAACTGCTTTACCGACTTCCATCTTGCCGCTATCGTAGCAGATCATTTTCACACCTTGACACTCATGGCCATTGCGGTCTTGGTTAATCACGAGAACCTCAGTGGCTCGAAGTGATGCGTCTCGCTCAAACTCGACCAAGATATTCTTTCCAACCTGACGTCGGTGATCTATTGTCTCACACATATTATTCCTCCTTCTTTACTAGCAGTATTTTCGACCCGCTGGTCGACGCGGCCTTCCATTTGTCAATCTCATCCTGAAGCATACTATATCGATCAGAGAGGAATGATCTGATCTCTTCTACATCGGGCGACATACTAATACTATTAGTTTCGAGCATTCGATCAATATCTGCGCTTAATTCCAGTGGCATCTCCTGGAAGTTCTCATAATCGGCTATCCACACAGGAATTTGGTCTATAAACAGCCCCTTCACGTCATCTAGTTCGCTCATTACTCCTCCTTCATACCGTGCGCATCCAGCGCGTGATGATCTTTGGTCTCTGAATCGTTCTCTTCGTGAAATTGACGGGCCTTATGAGCATGTGGATTCTTTCCGCCAATCCCGTGTTCGTGAGTCTGCATCCAGTTGTGATAATGACCAGTATCATGCTTGTAGACATACACTCCTTCAACCTTCATTTCGCCGGATGCATCCATAGCGAATTCGTGTGAGTGCTCGTGAGCATGCCAGAAGCTATAGTGATGGGTGTGGTTCATAGGCACCCACACGATTTCTCTATGGCGGTGGCCCATGTCTCAACCTGTGCTTCTTCGCTGGCCTTCCAGAGTTTGAAGACACTGAGCAGCGCGTTGTATAGCGGGGTGTTCCCGGGGTACGCGCCGTGCTCATCGCTGAGCAGCGCCATGCCCATGTCGTTGATGAGCCTCATTCGGCGCTCTACAGCCTGTTCCGGTGAAATCTTTTTAAGCATCTACTTTTCCTCACTCCGCGCTGGGCAGGGTATGTGGCCCCAGATGTTAGGGAACACACCAAGTCCGGGGTCTTCGAGAATGATCTCCCCACCGCAGCCCTCGCAAAGTAGAGGCCCGAAGCACAGGTGCGTGCCCGGAAGCGCGTCGTACCCATGGCAGGTATCGCAGTATTCGAAGATCGGGGTCGGATCGCCAAATAACCGGCGCCAAAGTGTTTTTATCATACTTTCTCCTTCTCTATTAAGTCCTGGCCTAGCTTTTTCGGCTTAGGATAAGTGTACGGTTTTAGTACAGTCTCGGGAAACTCAAGTCGAACAACCTCCCCAAGCACAAATTCACACAAAAGGGTCTTGCGGCTCTCATCAGCCCACAATTTGAGCGTCAACGGGCCTAAAGTCCAGCAGACAGCCTCTTCAAGGATGTCTGGGGTGCCTTCTTTACCCCTGCGATGAATCAAAACAGCCATTATTTGCCCTCTTTTTTCTCTATCAGTATGGGAATCCCACCGATATTGTCGATTTCGGTCGCTGGGACGGCTCCAGGGTCAGAATATTTCCATTTTGCAGTTACAACAAGCCCAATACCACGTGGAAAGACTTTCCAAACAGCTTTTTCAGGAATATGGGCGATTTTTGCAAATGCGTGCAGGGTAATTAGCGCTTCCCGGGATAATTCCGGGGTCGCAAATGATTGATTAAAGGTCGTCCACCATTCAGGCATCTGATTTGCTCCTCTATTTCTATTATACACTACCTGAGACTTTTCTGGCAGCAACAAATGTGTTAGAATAGGAACTGTAGCAGAAGGAGGGCGATACTATGCCAGGAAAACTTGAGCCGAAGAAGGAAAGAGCTGCTAATCTAATAGCAGCAGGTGTCTCACAGGTTTCGACTGCTAATCACCCCGATATTGGCGTCACTAAGCAGACTATGAATCGCTGGTGCCATGAGGAGGCGTTCCAGGCTCGCATTGAAGAGCTTCGTACGGATGAGGGTAAGGCGGCACAAGAAATTCTTGAGGGTGGCCAGCAGAAAGCAGCAAAGGTGGTTGTTGATACAGTTCAGGGCCACATAGATACTGAGTCGAAAATCGCTAAACTCCGATTTGATGCGGCGAAGTATGTGCTAGACTGGTCAAAAGTTAAGAAGCTCCCTGATCAGAAACCAGGTCGCGGTTCTAGGCGTCGTAACCTAAGCGAGTCTGAGATGGAGGAGATGTTAGAGCCGCTGGAGACTGACGGTAATAGCAATAATGAGTAGCGAATTAACCGCGCAGCGAAGAGGTATAAAGGCAGCCAAGGACTTTAAGGAGTACCTTGAGTTCGTTATTCGAATTAAACCGGCGGCACACCAAGCTGAATGGTTAGAAGCTTGTCAGGACATTGGTAACGATGCAACTGGCCAGCGATACTGTATTATTGCTCCCCCGGGCGCTGGCAAGAGTGTGTTCATCGGTGTTGGATTCTTGTCGTGGATTATCGGTAAGAATTCCGCTCAACACTATGGTATGCTCTCTTACGCCGACCAGGTGGCATGGGATAGGGCTAAGCCTATTCGGGACGTCATCGAGAAGTCTCCGGGCTTTAATTATGCATTTCCTGATACTGTACCGGACCTTACATCTTGGGACCGACGAGGTTTCAGGGTTGAGCGTGAGGATTTAGCTGACCCTCATCCAACGCTTCGTGCCGGTGGCATTGGTTCGGCTGTGGTTTCTTATCGTCTGAATGGGCTAGTCCTGGACGATGTACTTGATGTCAAGACTGCGGCCACAGCCAAATCTCGTAAGAAAATATACGATGATTACGTGGATGCCGTTTCTACCAGGATGGTTAAGAACGCTTGGCAGCTGTGTATCGGCACTCGATGGTCGGATGACGACTTCATTGGCGAGCTCCTCAAGTTGCGCCACCATGGCGCACCTATATGGACTCCGATTCACGTTCCAGCCATCCTCCCTAACGGTAAGAGCTATTGGCCAGAACAGTATCCGCTCGAAGGTGACGGCGGCTTACTCGAAAAGAAAGATGTTAATCCGTCAAATTTTGCTATACAATATCAGGGCGATACTACTGGTGGTGAGACCCAGATTATCACGAAATTGGCAACATTTCATAAGTACAAGAAAGATCAAAATGGTAAGCCACATGCGGAGTGGGTAAAGGAGAAGGACTTAATGATGGGCGCCAGTTGGGACACGGCGTTGAAAGATGGGCAAGAAAATGATTACTCCGTTATGTATATTGGCGGTCTGGATAAATATGGCAATATCTGGGTTATCGATCGTGAGAAAGAACGATTCACTATCAGCGAGATTGTGCGACTATCTAAGGAATGTTATACCGCATGGAAAACATATAACATCTGGTTTGAGGATAGTGCCGTTGGTACGCCGGCGGTTACGACTATCCGCGAGGAAATGCCTCAAGTTCCATGTTCCACGGTATACTACGGTGGTGGAAAGCGGAGTCGAGCAAACGTGCTAGCACAGTACCTACATAATGGGCAGGTACGGTTTCCGGCTATGGCCTCATGGTTCCCCGATATGGAGTATTATCTAAAGCATTTTCCATATGTAGACCATGATGATGATGTTGATTCGCTATTCATTCTTGTAGACAATCTTTTACAGCTTCAACATCCTGCGGGATATGCTGATCGACCCCGGGCTAGTTTGGATATGCGATAGATAGCATGTTATAAATGAAAAATGGCACTTAAAGACACTAAAAAGAGGGATATATCCGAGCTGGAACGTAAGTCGTTGCGGTCGCGTCAGCGCATGGGTCTAGAAGAAAAAGGCTCAACACCAAGGACATCAGTACCAGGTCTTACCAAAACGCTAGAAATAGTAAAGGGAGATACTGGTTCTCAAGGGCCTTCAGGATCAGAAGGTAAACAAGGGCCAAAAGGTGAAGTTGGTATCAGAGGGCCGCAGGGACTTACAGGTAGTGGTGGTACACAAGGTCAGGAGGGTAAAACTGGTCTAAAAGGTAATAGAGGCGATAAAGGTGCCATTGGTGAAAGGGGTGAGATAGGGCCTGTTGGATCTGCGGGAAAGGTAGGTTCCGACGGTAAAGTTGGCTTAACCGGCAAGCAAGGTACGCAGGGTGTTGAAGGGATACAGGGATCTGTAGGTAAGACTGGTGCGGCAGGTTCTGTAGGCTCGCAAGGTGAGATGGGCGAAAAGGGTTCGTTAGGATCTATAGGAAAACGTGGGATCGCTGGCGTTCAGGGAGTGGCAGGTATATCGGGATTACGTGGTGATCGCGGATTTACAGGTGAGAAAGGCCTAAAAGGCGAACGAGGATCTGAAGGTACACAAGGCATTAAAGGTGAGCATGGGTCCAAAGGTGAAAGAGGCTTGGAAGGAAGGCTCTCAGACGATGATAGAGTAAGATTTTTCGTCGGTTTACAGCGTGCTAAATACACTGACGCGGAGGCGGCTGCAGCTCTACTGGTTCTTGTTACTAAGACATCGAATTATACTATAGTTGGTGCGGATAATGTGATTATCTGTGATGCGTCTGGTGGTGCATTTACAGTTACCCTTCCCACCGCTGTGGGTAGAGGCGGAAAGGTGTATAATATAAAGAAGATAGACTCAACATCTAATATAGTGAGGGTAAGCGGTGATGGAACAGAAACAATAGATGATGGGACCACTGCTGATTTAACAGTTCAATACGAAGCTATCACAATAATTAGCGACGGCACAGAATGGTGGATTCTGTAATGACATATAAACCTACAACGGAAGTGACCAAAGGCGGTATAGATAGAACTAGAACTGACGACGACAGCTTAATTGATCTTACACGTGCTTTGCTAAATCAGGCTAAAATTATGAATACTCATCTATCTAGGCTGACGGATGAGGAATTAAACGAAACGGATATATCCAAGGAGGTAATATAGGATGGCACAGATAGAGGACGGAAAAGGAACAGGAAATAGGGCCGCGGTAAATAGTGAAAATCAGCTAATTATTAAGGCCATTTCCGAGTCCGAGCTGGAGTACGAATCGGAGATAAACGGGCTGGCCTACAGCTGGGCCAGCGACCTAGTCGATGTTGCTGCGGGGGCTGATACAGTTCTCCTGGTCAAGAATCTATCCGACAAACCGCTGCATATCTTAAGTGTTTTAATCGCTAATGGTGCATTGGCATCGGAGTACACTATTCACCTTCCGACCACCGAGGTCACACCTACGGGGACAGCGATTGTAGGAACGAACCTGAACACGGCCAGCTCAAACGTGGCGGACGCACTCGCTAAATCCCTAGAGACGAATAACACGCAGGGAAGCGTAATAGGCACAGTTTGGCTCGCTGTGGATAGGAACATAAGGATTCCGATGGAGGGCGTTATTTTAGGAAAGAATAAATCGATTGGGGTGGATGTGGTTGCGGATACAGCAGAGTCAGCGGTGACGATTATTGGACACTACACACTCTAATGTCGATTAAAGTAAGGCAGGGGGATGGCCTAGGCAGCGGTTTGGAGGCATCCGTTATTGAACCTGAGGGTCTGATTCCTGGTCTCGTAACCTTTAGCAAAGACATCTTTGATTATGAGACTATCTTCAAACCATTTCTATCCGATAACTTTGGTAGCGCCCTGAATCAAAATATTGCTTTCTCTGGAAGTCCTGAGGGTGTATACGATGGAACTGACAGCGCCCTTTGGGCGGCTTCCGCCATCTCGGGGACATGGGATTTTGTTTCTACTACCAATCCAAACGGTGGGACGAAATGCGTGGAGGCAATATCCGTTCAGGATAATGATGAGGCACTATTCGAGGACGGCACCAACACCGACTTCAGCAACTTTGTGGCCTTATCTGGGGCTATAAGGCTGGAAAAGTTCTCCGCTGCTGGGGAGAAGCATATAGAGGCGAGGTTCAGACTCAATGGGGTCAATGTGGGGAATGCGGTGAATATAGACGATTTCATTGATGTTGGTATCCTGGACTCCTATCAGACATTCGGTATAACAAAAGCCAGTTTCGGCATTGCCAGCGACACTGTGGATGAGCTTGTTATCAAGGTCATATCTACAGGAGGAGGTCCCGCTCCAGACTTCAGGCTGGATGACCTTCAGATTGAGGCGGCGGGCGGTGATGAGGAGTATTCCGTATTTCCGAATGGCGGCACGTTCCTTGAGATATTGGAACTGAGGCTGGTACTAGTAGACGGTTTGGATTCAACCTTAGCCAACGCCACCATACCCAATATAGCCTACAATCAACTACTAGCCGTTTCCACCCTGACAAACGGGATACTCGTACAGCATATAAAGGACGGGGCGGTAAGGTTTGGTGCCAATATTAAACAGCTATCCGATTTTATTCAGGCGGGCTTTGAGATAGTGACCCTCAACGGTAATGCTACAACTACATGGTTGGTTATATCGCTAGTCTTCAATACCCCTATCGTCCTTGATTCCAGACAAGATGACTCAATGCGGGTGACGATTCAGGATAATCTAGCTGGACTAACCGTCGCCCGAATGTTTGCTCGAGGGAAAGAGAGGGACATCTTTAGAGTAGTGTCAGGTAAACTAGTAAAAGCGTAAATTAAAAGAGGATTATTAAATGGCAGCAGAAGGCGCGGCTATGACTGAGGCCGAATAGGTGTATAATAGAAGTGTATAACTGTGCATATTAAGGAGAGATTAATTGGAACACCAGCACGCACACTGTAAAGAATGCCGACCTGATGTGGCAGCAAATATAAAGAAATCTGCAGGTTGGGCTAAAGGCTTGACTTATGAGCAAATGTACGGGTCTGAAAAAGCTGCTGAACTTAAAAAGGTTCGCAGTGAGAATTTTCGTGGTCAAATCCCTTGGACCAAAGGTCTTACAAAAGAGACAAGTCCAATAATCGCCAAGGCTGGATTAAAGATTAGTAAGGCACTAAAAGGCAGACCCAAACCTCCAGGAATTATTGCCGCACTTGCCGATTTACATCGTGGTCGTGATTTCATGACGACAGAACAGCGCAAGGAAATTGCTAGTAGGCATAATAGTCTTGACCTTCCAAATTGTCGCTGCTACGTTCACGGCGCGGCTAGACCATATATGGTCAGTTCCTACACTTGGATGCTATGCGATGTACTGAAGGCGTTAGGGTTTGAACTTATTATTCCTGAAGCACAATTTGGACTCTATAGAGTTGATGCTCTTCTTGCTGAAGAGTGGGTGGCGTTTGAAGCAGATGGAAATTATCATTTTACAACTGAGCGTCGGACATACGATGCACAGCGAGACGCAAATCTTCTTAAGCGATTTGATTTACCGGTCGTTCGTCTCACTGGTAATGAGGTTGAGCAGCTCTTTAAAGAGCTAGTGTAGGAGGTGTACTTGAATGGCTATTGGACTACCCAAGCCCAGCGGCAAATCTGTTAGAGATTTGCATTCAAGGCTTTGACTAGAACGTGAATGGAGGCCTCGTTTTCGATTAGACGAGGAATTCCGTGACCTTGTACATCAGAGGAACAAGATTGAGGTACTCGAAGAGTCCGACGAACTTAACATGGAACCGTTAGAGATTCACAGCGGCAGAGCGGGGGGAATCATAGAACATGCCGGCGGTCTTCTAATGGCGCGACCGAACTTTCATGCTGAGCCAGCGACACTTAATACCCTGGACGAACGAGAAGCCGAGCGGGTTGAACGAGTTACAGCTAACGTCTTTGAAGAGCAACTGGTTGGGAATAACTTCTGGCCAGCGGTTGGTAGAGATATTCTCATCTACGGTCGGGCATTTATGAAATCAATGCTGGCTATGTCGCAGTGGACGGCGCAAGCTGGCTATCCGGTAAGAGACTCCAAAGAGACTCCTAAGAAGTATCTAATGCGGATCAGGAAGTGGAAGGATACTGAAGGTAAATTCCCATTTGTTATTACTCATATTCCGGCGCTATCTATACTACCGGCGCTCGATAATAGCGATAATGTACTAGCGACGATCGAGGTAAAGTATGCTACAGCCAAGATCTTAGCGGATGACTTCGGATCGGAGACAGTACGCGAGCTGCTCTCACGTCGAATGGTTAAGTGGTATGACGAACTGCCAATTGTTGAGTACATTGACACCGAATGGGTGTCGTATTTACTCGCAGGCACCGATGTACGTGATAGGTCAATCGAAGATGATGTTGCATCCGATACTTTGCATGGTCATACCAGGAGCTACACACCGCTGCGGACATGGAAGCATAACCTCGGCAAGCATCCAGTTGTAATGATTCCGGGCATACGAACTGAACTCTCAGATTATAAGTCACATTTTAAGGGCTTCCTATCCGATGCCAAGGATGCTCTTCATACCTATGACTTCCTCCTGTCACGGTTGGCTACTATGGTCAACGCATACTACCTACCGTCGTACGAGTGGAAGCTCGGCGCGACTAGTGCACAGTTCGCTGGCCGCGACCGGCCTATATTGAGGGTTAACCTTGGTGGCGTGACTGTTACCTACGCAGATGAGAATCTGGACGTCCTGGCGATCCCACAGGGACTACCGGATGCTACCATGCTTCTGGCGCAGGCCGACGATATTATTCAACGTCACACGTTAGAGGATGTGCTATTTGGTAGGGTTCAAGGTGCGGCGCCGGCTTATCAGGTCAATCTGCGTATTAACGTAGCAAAGTCCAAGTTGTCACCATTGTCACAGAATATGGCGATCGGTGTAACTGAGGTTATGGATCTTTTCTTGCGGAGCATTATCCAGCTCAGGGAAGCGGTGGTAATTGGCGGTGAGAAGATCACCGTGAAGATGGCTAAGCAATATCTAGGTCGTCTATCGACAGCTATTGTGCCGAAGAGTCCAGTTGATAGGAGTCAGGACATCGGTACGGCTAACTTGGCCTTACAGTTCGGACTTCCGTGGGACTGGATTGTTGAAAACATTCTTGATATTGAGGACCCGGCTACGTTGCGGCTCATGAAAGATATTCAAGAGCTTGAAGAACTACCGCCAGTTAAAGAGCGCCTAATGCAGGATGCCTTAGATCAACTTGAAGCCCTCATTGAGGAGGATGAGATGGAAGAACTAGGCGGAAATGTAGAAGGTCTTCCGCCAGAATTCTTAGATGCGGCACGTCAACTGATTACAGGTGGTGGCGAGGCTGGACAGACTGGGGCACCAGGTCTTGGTAACGTGCCAGCGCCAGCTGGGCTAGGTAAAGGTGAAGGCGGGACGTTCCCACCAGGCTCCCACCCATCAACATTGAATCCTAGGGGATTAGGGACGCCAAATGCTCAGCCAATACCATCTACTATAGCAGTTGGGGAAGAAGTGTAATATAATGAGTAGGCACCCACTAGTAAAAGAGCAAGAAAAGCCTGATGATGTCATTCCGCAGGATACCGCTGATAAGTGGGAGCGGATGACTAAGATTGCTAGTGAGCGGCTACGCGATAAGCGGAAGCGAATAATGGCCGCGGTCGGTACTCGACCTTATCAGGGTTTACCGGTCAGCGAGGCTGAATTACTCTCTCGTTACTCGCAAGTGCGTAAGGACCCACAAGCTCTACTTCAGATTCTACAGGAGAACGCGAAGTTCAAGCCAGACGGTCGTGTATTAGTGCCTAAGGCACTAATAGAGTCAATGAAGAAAATGGAAAAGAAGATTCGAGAAGGGGAATAGATTATGGTACAACATCCCACACCAACTTCAACACCAACTCCGCGAGGAACTAGTACTCAGAGACAAGGAGGAAGTGCTCTTGGTGGGTTTTCGCGGCTTATAGAAGCACTAACTGGTCGACAACAGACTGGAAACCCGATTAGTTTTGCGCTTAATGAGCTTCTATCTAGACAAGCTGGTGGTGGGGGTGTTGACCCGCTAGATTCTCTCGATTTTTCAGGCATTGACCTCTTTGGTACTGGCGGTGGTGGTGGTGGAGGCGGGGGCTCCTTTGGTAGTTCTCAGGCCGGCGCCGAGCTTTCGCAGCGATTTGCCCTCGAACAGTTGCTGAAAGAGCAGGAGTTTGCATCCACAGAATCTGATAAAGCGCGTATATTTGAGCGCGAGCAAGAAACTGAGCGACTGAAAGCTGAAAGGGAGCGAATCTTCACTGATATGCTCGGTACCGACCCGGTGAGGGCCGTATTATTCGCCCTAGGCGTAGGCGGCGAGATTTTACCAGGCGGTGAGCGATTTGCGAATTTGCAGCCGCTGCAGGGTGCACAACAGCAGGCTACCAATACCGCACAAGCATTGTCGCAGCTCGTTGGCCGTGGTGTTGGTGTTGGTCAGGAAGGTGTAACTAACCTTGGTTCGGCAGCGCAGTCAGCGGCCGCATTCGGCGGTCAGGCAGGTGGTACCGGCGGTAATGTTGCAGATCAGCAGAAACTTCTCCTTTCCGGCTTCGGTGTAGGCGCGAAGCGGGGTAAGGGTCGGCCAGGTCAGTCCCGCGAAGAGACGCTCAGACAGATTGCAAGTGTTACGCCGACTGGTGTGCTCTAAGATGGGAAGGCACACTGCTAGAGCACGAGTTTCTACTAAACCTATACCGTTACGTGCTCGTCGAGCAAGAAAGGCAACTCAAAAGAAACGTACTCAAAAAATTCTTAAACGCCTTACACCTGTAATATCAGAAAAAGGAGTTCTTATTAGTGGGTCAAAAGCAGGGTTGACAAGACAAAGAAGAATTC
>SDBV01012527.1_pt1 | contig 10858 bp, 9 predicted proteins | sample 2277081 | NCBI WGS metagenome assembly SDBV01 (sample SAMN10402039, study PRJNA504765) | marine sediment metagenome | isolation source: marine sediment core GS10_PC15, 223 cmbsf | place: Arctic Ocean: Southern Knipovich Ridge | collected 2010
GAGTATCCATCAGAAAACGTATTGGTCGGGTAAAACAATGCAGAAATTTGCAGTGATAGGATTGGGAAGATTTGGCATGAGGCTGGCGAGGCTGCTCGCTGAGGCCGGGGCGCAGGTTATAGCTATCGACCGCAATCGCGAGCGGGTCGAGGCGATCCGCGATCGGGTTGACCGGGCAGTGATGCTCGACAGTACCGACGAGCCGTCTCTAAAAGCACAAGGTATTGATAAGGTCGACGTCGCGATTGTGGGAATCGGCACTGACTTTGAAGCCAACGTACTTACGACGGTGCTTCTCAAGCAGCAGTTGGGCATCCCTCGTGTTATCAGCCGGGCCACTACAACTGTGCGAGGTCAGATACTTTCGCGGATCGGCGCAGACGATACCGTCAATCCCGAGCGCGAGTCGGCTCAGCGGTGGTCGAAGCACCTGTTGGCGCCGTCGATAATGGAGCAAATTGCATTAGCTGAAGGCTACTCACTGGTACAAATCGCTGCACCGAGCGGCTTCACCGGCAAGACGCTCAAAGACCTTGCCATCTCATCGAAGTACAAGGTCAACGTCATTGCGATACGCAGATTAATTCACGGCCAAGCCGACAAGGTAGTGATTTCAGCACCCATGGCCGATACGGTCATCGAGCCTGAGGATATCCTTCTGGTGATCGGAGCCGATGATGCTATCGCCTCCCTGCCAGCTGATTAGCCGTAAGGTTGGCAATAAATTGCTGACTCTACTTATTTAACGCGGAGTTATTTAAGAATATCAAACCGATTTAGGACCAGTGAAACTGAACAAACGCACGGCAATCATCACAGGGGGCGGCAGCGGTATCGGACGAGCGATCGCTCTGGAATTTGCGCGCAACGGCGCCCGCGTAGTCTGCTGCGGACGAAGAGCTGATCCACTCAACGAAACCGTGAAGTTCATCGAGCGCGAAGGTGGTGAGGGACTGGCCGTTCAAACGGATGTGACAGATCAAACACAGGTGGGCGAGTTAGTTGGCACCACGCTACAGCGATTCGGGACAATCGACGTTCTCGTCAACAATGCCGGGAGAGCCAGATCGATCGGCGCCGTGTTCGAGATCGACCCCGCGACGTGGTGGCGGGATGTGGAAGTGAATCTCTATGGCCCACTCCTGATGGCCCGTGCTGTACTCCCGCACATGATGTCCAGGGGCGAAGGAATCATCGTCAATATCAATGGCGGGCGGCCTCTGGGGATGTCCGGATACGCCAGCAGCAAAGCTGGCCTGACGGAGCTTACCCGGATAATGTCGGAAGAACTCAAGGCCCAGGGAAGCTCCGTTATTGTCCTGGCCGCATATCCGGAGCTTATCCGGACAGAAATGGCCGAGCACGTTGCGGCGTCTCCAGCCGCGAAGAAGTGGTTGCCTTGGCTGATAGACGCCATTGACTCCGGCCAGTCGCAAGAGCCCGAGGAGATCGCCAAAGCGACCATCGAGATGATTGAGAAAGCTACGCAGGAGCAGAGCGGAAGCTCGTACGGGGTCGATCTTGAATCGCAGATCTGGCAGAAGAAGTGACCTGCCCCCGATTTATGTACCAACTTCAGTGAGAGTACTGCCTACATTTTCCACTGTGAGCTGCGGGGGGCGAGGCGGAAGCTAATGCAAAACAGCGACTGGCAGAGTTAACAAGCAGCGAACACGGGCTCTCGATATGAACGGCTGAAGATCCCGCGTGCAAGTAAGCCTGCCTGCCGTCTGACTAATAAAATTCGCGGGAAGGAGATTCCTTTATTCGCTCTCGAAACTCCCTGGGTCCTTGCCCTGTTCGATCCAGCTCATTTTTTTTACACGCCGTGCATGCCTTCCGCCGGATTCGAATTCCGTCTTAAGCCAGCTATTGATGATATTGCGGACAAGATCCTCGCTCGTAATATCGCTGGCAAGGCACAGGATGTTCGCGTCGTTATGCCTCCGCGACATCTGTGCGGTCAGTTCATCGTGACATAGGGCGGCGCGAATTCCGGGAACTTTATTGGCGCAAATATCCATGCCGATTCCGCTTCCGCAGATCAAAATCCCGCGTTCTGCCTTGCCATCAGCTACAGCCTTGGCAGCAGGATAAGCGACGTCAGGATAGTCCACGCTCGTTCGGCTATTGGTACCCATGTCCAATACCTCGTGGCCTGAATCGCTTAAAAGAGCGACAACTTTTTCCTTCATCGCATGTCCGCGATGATCTGCACCAAGGGCTATTTTCATGTTATTCCCTGTCCAATCTGACACTTGAGAGCCTCTCCTATCTGCTCAGCGGTCTTGCTGTAGATGGCCGAGCCCCCGCCAATCGGGTCCGGAATATCAGCATCCGGGTCCAACCGCCTAGCCTTTACCGCAGCCTGGGGGGCCAACTGCAAAACATGATCCAAGTGAAACTGTGTCATACAAAATATCAAATCTGCGGAATTAATCAACTCTAGCGTTATTTTTTGGCTGCGATGGCCTGAGATATCTGCCCCATATTCCGTTGCGGCGGCGGCAGCTTCGGGGGTCGCCGGCGAGCCACCCATCGAGAAAAGTCCGGCAGATTGGATATCTATCCCCTTGCCGGCTAACTCATTTATTTCACAGGCTTCCTGCTCGGCCAATAATTTCCTGGCTAGCCCCTCGGCTATCGGGCTGCGGCAGGTATTTCCTGTACAAACAAACAGAACCGTTTTTTTCATAAGTTTTTTTATCGTCCGGCCGTCAAAGACGCCCTCGCGAAGTATTTCCCATTCATCGTCGAGAATTTGAACAATCGTGCTGTCTTTGCCATATCGGCTTGAACCGGCATCTATTAATAGATCGATCTGCCCATCCATCGTAGCCAGTACATCCTGGGCGGACCGGGGGGAGGTTTTTCCTACCGGATTCGCGCTGGTAGCTACTACCGGGCCATCGGCTGAGTTGAGCATAAGTTGCGTTACTTCAACCTCTGGCACTCTAAAGCCTATCATATCTTCGGAACTTAGCTTTTCATACAATCCAACTGCTTGCAAGGCCGGCTCAGCCAACAAACCGCCCGCTTTGAGAATCACTGTTACAGGGCCCGGCCAGACTTTACGAATGAGCCTTTGGGCACTGGGGGGGATATTTTTTATATATCGCCCGAGGTCCTGACCCCGGCCCATGTGGATACTGAATGGCTTGGCGGGCCTGGATTTAAGGTCACGCAACTTACCCAATGCCTCGTCGTCGGTAGCCAGGCAGCCCACGCCGTAGACCGTCTCGGTTGGAAAACCAACCAGCTTGCCCTCTTTAAGCGCAAGGGCTGCTTGGGCGGCAGCAACAGCGGCCGAGGCTGAGGAGTCAACTTTGATAGTTCGCGTTGCCATAAGCGGTATCCAGTCCGGGCATTATCTTCTGAATGGCCGGCCGATTCAAGCAAGACACACCATTGATTAGCTAAACCAAGTTCAATGGGGTAGCAAATCGCAGCGCCATCTGGCATAAAGGTTACAACTAATTATATGCAATTTAGCTTTCGTGGATTTTTTCTCCGGTGCGACGGGGTAATTTAAGAAAGGTTACACCGTTACGATAAATTAAATGCGATTTAGCTTTCGTGGAGTTTTTCTCAGGTGCGACGGTTCGACGGGGTAATTTTCGATATGGATGGCACGCTGATCGATACCGATCTGGATTTCGCAGCCATTCGCGCTGATCTAGGCATCGCTCCTGGAATGGGCATCCTCGAAACGATCGAACAAATGCCCGGCCCTACGCGAAACGCCGCCCACAAGAAATTGCTTTCACATGAATTAGCTGCCGCTGATGGTGCGCAGCTGATCCCCGGTGCCCTGGAAGTTATTTCCATTATCCGCAAGGCCGGGATGAAACTTGCGATTCTTACACGCAACGCCGAACCGGTCGTAAAGATTATCCTCCAGCGATTCGATCAATTGCAGTTCGATCTGGCCTTCTCTCGCGAAGATGGCCCCATAAAGCCCGAGCCCGACGGCGTACTCCGGGCTTGCGAGCAATTGGGTATTACCCCGGCCCGGGCTGCATGCGTCGGCGATTTCCACTACGATATAACAGCAGCGAATTCCGCTGGTGCTGTCAGCATATTATTTGCACCAGGGGCCAAGGGCGAATTTGCACATGAGGCGGACTTCGTAATTTCAGCCCTTGCTGAACTGCCCGCAATCCTGGGGATTTAGATGAGCCCCTGAGGCCAGCCGGGCGCAACGAAAGGATAGAACCTGATGTCGTCAAATATAACACGACTTGTTGGGAAGATGGTGATCGCAGCTGTCATTGCTGGGTTGGTAACGGCGGGGCCGAGCATGGCCGAATATGCAAAATGCCAAGCCACTACCCAACCGACTACCCAGCCGGCGGCGACACAACCTGCGACCAGCCCCCAAGCGCTGGCTGCGCTCGATTCGCTCGAGCGTGCGGGCGTCCAGTATAAGACTGTAAAATCTGACGTAATTTACACAGTACGGAACACTGTCTTTGGAGACGTTGGCATCCGAACCGGGTGGGTCGGCTACGCAAGCGAGGATGGTAAGCAAAACCCGCGCTTCCGCATACATTTTGCTACCCTTTCACACGGCAAGGACCAGCCAAAGGCGAGGGCACGGCTCGATTACGCCTTTGACGGGATGTGGTTTATCATGGTCAATCACAAGGCCCGCCAATACCAGGGCCAGCAAGTAGCCGCAAAGGGCCAGAGGGTAAACCCGCTGAAAATCGGCCGGGGGCCGTTCCCCATACCATTTGGCCAAAAGACAGACGATGTGCTGGAACACTTCACCGTAACTACGCGACCAGCCCAAAAGGATGAGCCGGCCGGGACGACTTATCTCGACCTGAGAACGATTCGCAGGTTCAGGAAAGATTTCAACCTCGTAAGGCTTGAGATGTGGATCGACCCGGCGCTGAATCTGCCGGTAAGAATTATCAGCCACGATGCCGGAACGAGCGTTACCACTGTCGATTTTGCCAATATCGAACCAAACGCTGAGCTGGAACAAAAGATATTCACGCTACCGAAAAAACTCGGCTATTCCGTTGAAATGAAAAAGCTGGCTCAGTAAAGATCGTAATTAATTACAGAACCTCGCCCCTAAGAAAAAATTGAAACGGCGGGCAACGATGCCTGGCGGCGCTATCAAACCACTATGCGTGGATTAGATAGCTGCCAGCCAAGCCAAAGTTTTTCGCGTGTGATCTATTTCTTGTCGAACCAGACCGGTGACGCCCAGCCGATCTGCCCGTCTTCCTGGGTTACCCGCAGGTAGTAGAACATGAACTCACCGGCTGTGTATTTGGTCTTATCCAGCCAGATTTTCTCTGCCGGTTTCTCGTCAACCCACTCGATTTGACAATCCAGTTTCCCGCCAATGTCGATGGTTTTAACATCCTTGCTGTTGCGAACGACTGTGATTTCCTTGATCGGCGCCTCACCATTTACTGTTGCAGTAATGGTCCGCCTGGCCGGGGCACCCTTTCGCTCGCCGCCCATCCCAATACCGTTAACTGCAAAATCAATCAGCATCCGGCAGCCGGTGGTCGCAAAGCAGCGACGCTTGGTGAGAGCTTCCCAGATCGCCTTCCGCGTTTTTTCCTTGGCGTAGACAGCCGTCAGGCCGCCTGGAAAGTTGGTATTGGCCCGCATGTGCCAGCCGTATCCGGGATGACAAGAGTGGTTATCGCTGCCGGCTGTAAACCCAACTCGCAGCCCTGCCAATAAGCTATTGACGATAGCCTGAACCTTGGTGACGCCTCTTTTCGGGTCGCCTGAGAATTGCCCGCCAGGCTTTTCAAAATTGCCCCACTGCGAGTAAATTTCCACCAGGGGTAACATGCCGGACCCAGCCAGCTTCGCCGGGTAATCAATCGACGGCTTGAGGTGGTTGTGCGGGATGATCAACGTCCGTTTACCCAGCGTGGCCAGGTATTTTTTCAGCGGATATGTATTGTACGTGCCCTTGAACTTCGTCGCCGGCGGCTGGGGTGCTGTCGCTCCGGGGAAGTAGAAGTTTATATCGCCGTGGTCGGTCGTCCTGGCCTCATAGCCAAGGAATGTAACGAACTTGCCCGGATCGTTAAACGCATCCGCCGATTCGACGATGTATTGGAACATCGACGGGTCATAGAACGAATGCTCCGAGACCGACAGGAAGTCCAGCTTGGTAACGTCGCGGCCGTGGGTGTAAACCTCAGCCGGCGTGCCGATGCCGTCGTAGACCAGGCTGTGCGTGTGCAAATCGCCCCAATAGATGTTGTAGGTGCCGGTTTTTTTCGCGGGGTTGGAAACATTCTTACCGACCTTTACCCGCATTACATCGCCCTTACCGGCGGGGACAGACGCCTTGGCCAGGCCCTTCTTGAAGGTGAGTTTCTTTCGCCCGGGCGCAAGCGTCGCCTTGCCGGAAAAGCGCCCATCGAAATCGTCCAGATCATCGCGAGCAGCGACGGAAACTTTTGCCGTCCTGCCAAGATTCGCATCCAGGTAAACCTTGAAGTGGTCGGCCTTTCGGCCGTGAACGAAAATCCGCGGCGAGCCGGCCACGATCGAATAACCGCTGTTGCGGGCGCGCCGCTTGCCGTTCGGGTCGACGAAAACGGTAAAATCAAACCAGCCGGACCACATCGCAGCCTTGCCGCGAGTGTATTTCAGTGTAATCGTATCACCCTTTCCCAGGGCCCCGCCTGATACGTGAACGAAAACGCTGCGGGCAAACGCGCCGCAATGGCCGTCGCTTGCATCAAAGCCGGTAAACGGGCTGGGGTTGACCTTGATTTTAAGTTTCACGCCGCGCTTAGAGCAAACAGCATTGCAGTAGCCGCCCCTGTGAGAGTTTTCGATCTGCGGAATCTCAAACGGAAGTGGAATAGCGAACCGCACCGCGCCGCCGTCGAGCAGTGTCTTGTCGCCGGCTTTATAGGTAACGGCAACTGATACTCGCTTGCCGGTGGTAATGTCGGTGGGGGCATCTATCGAAGCAGTGCCGAGGTCGTCGCGGACATCCTGCGTGCCGCTGAGGAAATAGGGCTTGTACTTAAGGTCCTTTACAGATCGCTTCGCCATGACAACTCCTTATGAGCCTTGTCGAAAAAAACTCGCTACTTATTCAGTCGGGTTTCGATCCTCGCAGGGTACCGCCGTTTGGCACAGGCCGCAACCGTAGCTACCCTTGAAGCCGAACAGTTCCATACCCTTGTCCCCACGAATATTGTTATATGTATGCTGCCAGCATGCTTGCTTGTCGCGCTGGGCGATGTCGGCGCCGATAGACCCTGCAGGGCATCGTTCGATGCACGCACCGCAGGTACCCTTGGCCAGTTTGAGACACCAGGCAAATGGGTCGTCCCCGTAAGGCCGGGGAGTCGGCTCGATTTGGGCGTCGGTTACCACGCTACCAAGCCGGTGTGCAACGCCGCGTCGGGTGATAAGCCCGCCGGAGAGACCGAACGTGCCATTGCCGGCGGCGAATGCAACGTGACGTTCCGACCAGCATGAAGATCGCCCAACGCCAGGGCGGTTCTCAATTTTATTTTCTGGCATGATATGCGGAGCAACAGCCGCATGGCCCATCTGCTGCAATCGCTGGACAAGACCGTTCCTCATACGAATGTTCATCTTCTCGCCGTAGGTCCGGACATACGCCCAGGGCCTCGATGGAATATCGGTTTGCTTGCGATTGGCCTGGCGCGCAGTTTCGCCGATGGGAAGAACATAGCTAATTACACTTCGGGCCGCCGCTGACGCGCTGGAAAGTGCAAGCGCCTCTTGCGGAGTCCAGTGGAAATCGCCGATGAGTTCCTTGAATTTTACGAAAAATTCATCACCAGCCGATGCGACCGCAACCAATGGCTGATCGAACAGCGTGCCCGTATCAGGTGTATCGAAGCAGTTTTCCTGATCTTCGGCGTAAAGCTCCGTTACAAGCTGTTGAGCGTTTATGGACATGGGTTTTCTCCATGCGTTAATTGTCTCATGCGAAAAGGCCAGCAGAAATCGCTTCTTAATTATGTGAGAATTTAACCTTCACTGCAAGGCGGCTGACAGGGATCTACATCACATACGCTGCCTTCGCAGTAGCGGGCTTCGAGTTCATGCTCGTGAGGCAGCTGGCCTTGAAGTGGTTTCAGACCGGCGGTTAATCGTTCGTAAGTTTCCGCCGAAATCTCCTCGTACGGTGGTTGGGCGTAGCCGTGTCGCTCCGCCGGCAGGAAGACAATCGCTTTTAGCCTGTCTTCATACGCACAGAGAATCTCGGGGATCTGGTCTGCCTCGGTGTCAGGATTGAACTGGGCGGTGCAGCTTACCTGGTTGTCCGACCAGTACCGCTGCATCTGGGCGGCAAGGTCTACCTTCTCGCGCAGCGGCACGTCGGCTTTGCGCCGGGCAAGATTTGCAATGCATACGGGGAATGATATCACCATCGTATCTACCGCATTTTGGTCCGGTTCGATCGGATAGCCGGCAAGCCTGCACATATCCACCAGCGGGTGGACGTCCGAGACCCTCACCCGGCGGATATAGTATGGCGCATGCTCCCAGTGCACGCCCGGTGTCGCACCTGCCAGCAAGCTGACCGTACCCGACGGCTTGACCGAAGTCGTCTTGATCGACCTCTCCACGCAAAGCCAGTTCGAGTATTTTCTATCGAGATACTGGACGTACTCATACGCCTGATCGCACCACTGGATAAACCTGCGGTAGCCAAGCCTGTCGATCGCCTGGACGATCCCCGTCATTGAACAGCCGATCCGGCGATTCTTGCCAAGCACCGCATTTGTAGCCGCGTCTGAAGTGGGGACCAGCGTTACGGTCTTTGCATATTGGTATGCCACGCGCAGGGTGAGTTTATAATCTTCAAGCGTCTCGTGATGGGCGGGGAAAGTCTCCACCAGACAGCAAAGCTCTTTATCCCACAGCGTCTGTTCGGCGCACGGATTGGACCCCATCGCAGGTGCATCAACCCAATTCGGTGGGTCTGCCAGCCGGCCGAAAGCGCGAGCGTTTTCCAGCCAGAGGTAGCCAGGCTCGCCGTTTACTATCGTGCGAGAGGCAGGGGCCGAGTAGTCCATGCCAACCTCGGCAAAGATCGAGTTGTTCGACAGCCAGCGGTATTCGTTGACCTTTGCCCGGTCCTGCTTGAGGTCGAGAAACTGCATATCGTCGGGGTCGCCGAATGCTATCTGGGCCGACCGGCGAGTCCCACCCGCAATTACGCATCTGCCGACGATGTTCATCGTATCTACAATCAAACGCGAGTCAGCCAGCTGCCCAACGTACGAATCGTATAACCTTCCCAGCTCCGTAATCATCTGCTGTAAAGGTCCGGGCCCGGATGCGAAACCTCCAAAACTTTTCAGCGGCGCGCCTTTGGGGCGAATCAGCGAGTAATCCCACCGATGAGGAAGCGACGCCCGGCTGACGTAAGCATTTAAAAGCCGATCTAGCGCTGCCGCCCAGCCTTCGCGGGAGTCTTCGATAACGTGCGTCTGATCCGAAAAAGCTGGCCTGGCTATCGCAGCCTTACCCCTGCCGCGAGTATCAAAACCGACCCCCACACCCAACATCGTCATTTGCAGCATCCACAGGAACGGCCCGGGGTAATCGACATCGATATCACCTGTCGATACGAAGCCGCAGTTATTAAGGGCCGCCCCGCCGTTTTCGTACATGAATCGGGTGCCCATCGCCCACAGGCCCCTGCCCGGCGGGGTCCACTTGAACCGCCACATGCGGTCGTAGGCGTCGGCTGCGAAATGCAGGGCCTTGGAATCGTCCCAGGGCAGTCCTCGTTCGAGGCAGTGAATCCGCTGGACCGTGAACATCCCTTCGATAACGCGGCGGCAGGTCTGGTACCAATGCTCGCCGTCGCGGCTGTAGGTTCGTTTGAAAGTTACCCACGAAAGTGCGCCAAAACCCCAGGCGACCGGCCTGTCTTTATAGCCTCCAACAAAACCATCGCCCAAGGTGAACTGACCGAATCTGTCGACATCGACTATCATGACTGTGTGATGTCTCCCGGCGAGCTTAGTTATTTAAACCTGCCAAAGCATTGTAGGTTCAGTCGGTTCGATGAGAAAAGCTGTCAAAAGCATGGTAGTGGTTCAGTTTGAAATTCCGGCCTCAATCCACTTGTCCCAGGGCGAGCTCCCGTGTGTTATGCACGTATGCCTAAGCGGTCAAGCAAACCTAGTGATATTAACAAACTCGCAAAGAGTATTGTTGACGAAGCCACGTTGAGCCTAAAGAAGCGGTGGGAGAAAAAGGGCTAGACTTCACGGGTGCGGGGTGATCGCAACTATGGATATCTCTCCCTTTTCGGGGCCGTAATGCCAGAATATCCGATATGCCCCAGGTGTCTGGTTTTGAGCATAGGCCTCATACAGATCCCGGTCTTTCCCGGCCGGGTCGGTGATCGTTTCGTACTTGTGCGTCTCTAGGCTATGGTGGCGCGGATTTTCGCAGAGGAAACCGATGGCTTTGTGGACTTGCTTAAACAGCCCTTCCTGCCGCGAAGATTTTGTCTTTTTTGTCTTCTGGCGAGTGGCATGCGCCTTGAGAGCAGCCCGCTTTATCTTGCCGTATTGTGCGCTAGCTTCTGCGGACCATTTGAGGCGAAACGCCATTAGAGCATATTCCTTTTCTTTGTAGCGTTTGGGCTGGCTGCGGCATCAGCTGGCTTACGTCAGGCTGCATCAATGATGCCAATGCATCATCTGCTTCGCCTTCCTTGCCAGCCTTGCCAGCCTTGCCGAAGCGGCGCCCATTCCGCTACACAAATTCGCAATAGACTCTAGTCTCCCATCTCGGCCAGGAGCTTCGCGTCTTCCTCTAAATCCGGCGGCTCTGCGAACTCGCCTTTGGCGGTCTG
>SDBV01012528.1_pt1 | contig 10857 bp, 10 predicted proteins | sample 2277081 | NCBI WGS metagenome assembly SDBV01 (sample SAMN10402039, study PRJNA504765) | marine sediment metagenome | isolation source: marine sediment core GS10_PC15, 223 cmbsf | place: Arctic Ocean: Southern Knipovich Ridge | collected 2010
GGGGTTTGGCTGGTGGCACTTGTGCTGGTGGCGACTGGATGCCTTCCCTCCGGTTTGGGACCTGGGTCTGGCTTGATCGTTTACGTTGGTATGGATGATAACATTTATACGATTGACCAATTCGGCGAGAATAAGCAGGCTGTGACAAGCGATGCCCAGTCTATTGCTGATGGGGGAGGGGAGAGTCGTGTTTACCAACAGCCTACCTGGTCTCCAGATAGTAATCGAGTTGCTTTTATCCAGACCGGCAGGAGGGGTAATAGAACCCAAACGGCAGCCCTCTTCACTGCTCAAGCAGATGGCAGTGATTTGGTAGAGACCTTCAGCAGTGAGAACCAATTTCCGTTTTACCTGTACTGGTCACCTGACAGCCAGCGATTGAGTTTCCTGACTACAGGGGGATCGGAATCCGGATTGGTTTTGTATATGGTTCCAGCTCAAGGCGTTGAAGCCCAGATGCTGGGTATTGGCCAACCATTCTATTGGGATTGGTCGCCCGACAGCCATTCAATCCTCATCCACACCGGTGGTTCGACCCGTATCAATCCGGATGCGCGTCTCGCCTTGCTGGACCTGGATAGCGAGGTAATGGAAGCGGAACTGCACCTACAACCCGCTTTCTTCCAAGCCCCGGCCTGGTCGCCAGATGGTGAGAAATTACTCCTGGCCGCGAAATCAGACAGCGAAGGAGAAGGACTTCTGCTTACAGACACAAAAGGAGAATTCTTGAGTGTTCTGAGATCGGTGGACGACTCGATCGCCTTCAGCTGGTCACCAGATGGGGATTGGGTTGCGTACGTAGCTGAGGATAACCGCGGATCGGAAGATATCTCGAGGACACTAGTTTATCTTGATCCAGACCGGGCAGAGGAGTCCCACGCGGTGGAACACGATTTGGTTATTGCCTTCTTCTGGTCTCCAGATAGCCGTAAAATCGCCTATTTTGTCCCCCAGATAAGCATACCCTCGGGACAACAGGCGAGCCTACAAGTACAAGAATCGCAATTCTCCCTTGAACTTCACGTTCTCGATGTCCAAACGGGTAACTCACAACGCTTGATTGAATTTACGCCAACAGAAGATTTTCTGAATATACTGCCATTTTTCGACCAGTACCAGCGGTCTGCGACGGTCTGGTCACCCGATAGCAACAATCTGGTGATATCAGCGCTCGATCAGGATGGGGAACATGTGATCTATGCCATCGAGGTCGCCGAGAACTCAGAAGCCCGCCGATTGGCATCCGGACGCCTGGCCTTCTGGTCTTGGAAGTAAGTTCGTTGTAATTTATAATCCCCAACTCACCCAAACCTCAGTGTACGATCGGTTATTGGGCAGTTATACTTGGCCTATTCTTCAAATCATCAGGGCAACCTTCAAGATTTTATTTTGTCCGGTGCTAGAAAAACACATCCACCAAAGAGAGAGTATCCAACTTTATATGAAAAAGCTGTCCCTATCGCCATTGGTATCCTGGCTATAGTCATTTTCGGTATGTTAATCTACACGATCGCGGTGGCCTTGGGCTTGTTTACAGGCGCTGGATAGCCCCAAGCTTACCCACAAGGAGGAGCATCAATACAGTTCTTAACACCTTACTACTTTTTTTATCGTCTATAGTCAGCTTCGTTTACCCATTTTTCATTTTTAAACGATACTTTCAGCGCAGAAGAGCGCACCTTCTCCTCTGGGGGCTGGGTATGTTATCCTACGGGATAGAGGGCTTATGCGCGGCGTATTTTGGCGCTTTCGGTTGGAATGAGCTGGTTTATAGATCATGAGCTATCCAGGTGGCGGCGTGGTTGGGTCAGGGCACGACCTCGGCGACGAGGCCGTCCGGAGCTGCGAGGTCATTTACGACGACGCACTCCGATCCAGTCGCAGGCTCAGGCCCAATGCGGAACTCATGCGCGCCATCATCTTTTCTGCTGGCCTCGACGAGAAACGCAGGTGCTAGGCGAAAAACCTATTGAGGTCCGTAAAAAAGAGCTGTGACTCTGGCGAAGCCGACTCAACCAGACAACCTGCATGGGACTCCCCTTCGAATACGAGGATGTCAGCCACCGCGCCCGCTTGACGGAGCTTGGTGTGGGTGCGAACGGTGTTGCTCAAGAACAGGTCACGCGTTTCCGTCACCAGCATCGTGGGCGGAAAACCGACGAAGTCGCCGTAGATGGGTGAGATCCGCGGGTCCTTCAGGTCGAGATCACCCGCATAGAGCCGAACCATGGCTTCGATGATGCCGTCGTCCGTCAGGATGTTGCGGTCCACGCCTTGGTTGGTGTGGAATGTGTCGCCCGTCCCGCTCAAGTCGGATCCCGGTGTGCCGGTGAACAGCGCGCCCGACACGTCGACGTCCAGTTCGATGAGCTGCTGGACCGCGGACAAGGTGATGCCGGCGCCCCCCGAGCTGCCGCCCATGGCCATAGACCGCGCTGGTCGCTGCGTCAACAGGTGCCGATAAACGGTCACCACATCATCGACTGCGGCGGAGTAGGGGTGCCTGGGCGCCATGATGCAGTCGCTGGCCAGCGACTGCATCATGGTACCCAGGGCGATAACGAGGGCTTCTGCGACACAAGCCACTCCGCCGTTGAGTATGTAGGCCCCCCCGTGCACATGAACGAACAGATGATCCTCGTGGCTCGGATCGATCTCGTCCGGGATCACGTGATAGACAGCGACACCCTCGATCTCATTGCGCTCGACCGATACCGCAGACTGGTCGATAGCGGCCCGTACCTCTGTCGCCTTTGCCTCATCATCTGCCGCGATGAGCGCCAAGTCGCTGGCAATGCTTCTGGCCGATTTGGGCGTCACCAAGACCCATTCGAGACCACATGTTTCTGATGGGCATATCTAATTGTCGTTGACAGTGAAGGTCTACAAGCTGCCACAAAGTTGATTGGCATGGGTATCAAACTCAGAGTAGCCAACATGCCTACGTTGACACCTGAAACACCCGATGGCTTCTTTATGTTCCTGATCCAGATGGGTATGGCCCAGAGGGAAGTAGATGTGCTAGCCCAGCGATCGGCAGATGGCATGAAAGCCAAGTTATGTGCTGGTGGTTGGCCTCAGAAGGCACCAGAGGGGTACATCAATAAAGAGCGGCAGGTAGGCAGCAATAAATACGAACGTTGGGTGGAGGCAGATCCGCAATACTTCCAGACACTCAAAGTTGCATGGCAAATGCTGCTTGCAGATCGTTATAAGTTAAACGATATTTGTGAAGAACCCAATAAACTGGGGTGGGTGCGATCATCGGGGCGTCCTTGGGCCTGGGATAATCCCAAAAATGACGCCCGAAAAACTGTACGTAACCGGCTTTATGAAATTTTCCATAACCCGTTTTATGCCGGTTGGGCAACGTCTGAACGTTTTGACATCAAAATGGGAGAGGTTCGTGGAAGTGGGAACCGGTGGTGACCACAGAGCAATATGAGCGAGGGAAGGCCATCTTGCTTCGACATGGGAAAAATCGTTCAAATTTCAAACGCCAGCATTATCTGCTTCGTAATATGCTCTATGTCCAGGTAGGGGAGAGGCAGTACAAAATGTTCGGTTCGACACCTTCCGGGCACAGTCAAAGCTATTCCTATTACATAACCCATTCCAAACCAGAGGGTAAAACCATTCGGATTGGAAGAAAGTCAATTGATGGGCAAATCCATTCCTGGTTGTCAGGAATATCCGTTGACCCTGATCTGATACCTGTAATTCGAGAAACCTATCAAACTGAGATCAAGAAGGTTACTCAAGATGATCACGAGAAAACCTTGGCTCAGCTCAAGCGTCGAATGAGTGAGTTGCAGGAAGAGGAAACACGCATTGCCCGTTTAATCGTTACAGGGAGTATTAGTGAAGAAGCTTATAAGCAGCTTCGTGCCGAATGGCAGGAAAAGAAAGTCAATGTACAGTGCAAGATTGATGACTTGCAGTTCGATGCGAGGCAATATTTGGATAACTTGGAAGTCGCTCTAGCCTTGATGACGAGTATGAGCAAGCTTTTTGAGCGACCGGAGGAAAAGCAAAAGACGAATTTGCTACAGATCATAACAAAGCGGATTATAATTAATCCACAAGGCGTGATTGTTGATCAAGAACTGCACTCGTCATTTTCCTATCTTTTTACCCTCGCAGCCCTGGTAAAGGGTGATCGTGAGGAAGGGTGTGGTTCGGAACTCGTCTGATTAGGGTCACTTTTTTTGGAGGGGATCTCTTCGTCATTACCACCAGTATGTACAGGGTAAACATTGCATCTTAAGACTTAATATCCCTCGGTGGGAACACTGTGAGGGGTTCGACTCCCACCCGCCTTATAACCTGCGAGGTGCGCATCTCGCAGGTTTTAGGTTTTAGAAAAACCTGTCTTGATTGTTGAAGAGAGTTGACGAGCTATGTTTTTAGCAACAAGACACCGGGGCATTGAAGCCCGTATCTTGCTCACTTGATTTCCTACCTCTTCCTACAGGGTCACCAGCGACGAGGACACCACACTTCTCAAAAATCTCATCCACTCACCCATAATATCGGCTTAGTGGTTGCTGGATTCTTAGTGTGCTGCATTGGACGGCTGCTTTGTTTGCAGCTGGCGTGGTGTGGGGAGTAACACTTATTTTCAGCTCTCAATGGTAAGTGCACCAAAACGTTAATAATTCATGACTATTCATGCACAGTGCCATCAGGCATGATAGCACCCTTGAACTTTGTGTTCTTCAGATTCGCGCCTTCTAGATTTGCGCGTTCTAGATTTGCACCACCAAGATTTGCACCAGTCAGATTGGCACCCGTCAGATTGGCACCCATTAGATTCGCTTTATACAAGGTTGCACCGGATAAGTCCGCCCCATCCAGATCGGCGTTCTCAAGGTTTGTTTTAAACAGGTTCGCGCCTTTCATATTTGCTCCCCTCAGGTCCGCCTCTGTCAGATCTGTATATTGGAGATTTAATGTGGTAGATCGGTTAAGCAATTCAGCGAGTTTTTCCTCTGTAATTTCCATTGATTAATCATCCTCTACTAATTGTCTGTTTTCTGCAACACCATATTTCTTTGTGAGCTAGTCGCGCCGCTGATTTATCCTTTATCAACAGTTCCGAGGGACTGCTCCGAGAGCGTTTCCGGTCATCCTATTTCATCCCGTTGGGCATGATTGCGCCCTTCAGTCAGGTGCCTATTGGGTACGCACTCAAAAGTTATCCACTTGGCATGTAAAACCCATCAGGTCTGTTTACGGTGTGTCCAAGGGCGACGGTACGCAGCTAATAGATTTAGTTTGGCTTGAGAATGACTTTCCATTTTCGAGAGATTCTCCTATGAGCTACCCCATCATGGAATGAACACAATTCGATAACGAACGATATCTAAGTATATCACCGCTACCCGTCTGACGCGTGCAAATTATTCCGTTACCAGCAGTCGATCTCTGTCCCGATAATAGTTTATCCACATCAGAATTAATGAGAGCAGGACTGCACCTCCCGGCGTCATGAGACTCAGGACATTCAAGTCGCTACCAGAAAGGCCTGGAAACCTGCGGACCTTCCGCGCCGCTGAACGCGCGGCAACAAAAATCCGGCTTCACAGTAGAGTACATTGTGATTGAGGCGAAAAAACAACTTTGAATTTATCAAACGATGGGTTGTGGGTATTCGATAAAATAGATCGAAAATAGAAGGATAAATTATTATAATAGTGAACGCGAAGAGCTCCGCCAACTTCCAGGTTCGGATCAAGACTGATCACCATGAATTCATCGCTGACGACTGGCTTGGTAACGGTAACAACGCAGGTCCCGATCTTTACAGTCTGTTGCTTATCTGCCTAGCTGCCTTGCGCAAACAGTTTGGTGGTCAGGCGATCAAACGAAAGTAAAAGCTATCACGAAATACATGTCGGGGCGCTCGGGAAGGTGATTGTCGTACACCATCTGCCTTAATTCGCACCGTCAGTCATTTTATTATTATGAGACGAATGCTTACCATTCTCGCACCGGAAATGAGGAGGCTAGAAAATGTTTAATTTCGCAAATAAAGTTGTTATGGTGACCGGGGTGATCGGCAGGTTGGGTGTTGTCCTGGCCCAGGCGTTTCGATTCTCAGAGGCAAAACTGGCGCTTGTCGATCGCGGGGAGGATCGGCTGCGACAAGCTTTTCCTGACTTGGAGGGTTTGCCAGACTACCTGTTAGTGAACTGTGCTGATTTAATGGATGAGGGTGCGGTTGAAACAGCCGTAGCCGAAACTATGCAACATTTTGGACGGATCGATGTGCTGGTCAACACCGTTGGCGGTTATCGGGCAGGTAAGATGCTTCATGAAACGCCGGTCGAAACCTGGGACTTTTTGCTCAATCTGAATGGTCGCTCTGTCTTTATCGTTTGCCAAAAGGTTATCCCGCTTATGCTGAATCGGGGATCGGGAAAGATTGTCAATGTGGCAGCCCGTCCGGGCATAGAGGGCCAAGCAGGAATGGCTGCTTACAGTGCCTCTAAAAGTGCGGTCATTCGCCTTACCGAGAGCATGGCAGCGGAATTGAAAGATCATGGGGTCAACGTCAATTGCGTCATCCCCGGTACGATTGACACACCGCAGAATCGGGGAACAATGCCAAACGCGGATTACAGCACCTGGGTTGCTCCTGAATCCTTGGCGGATGTCATCCTGTTCCTATCATCCGAAGCTGCTCGAGACGTTCATGGAGCAGCACTTCCAGTATACGGTAGAAGTTAAGGAAGGAATTTAAATAGATGTTTGATAAGTCCTTACCCTCAACGATCGTGATATTCGGTGCTGAGGGAGATCTGATGCGGCGGAAATTCTCTGAGGATATGCGAAGTCAAGAAACGCTTCACTAAAGAACTTCTGTCCGAATGACGGTTTCGCTTGTCAACGTACGGTGGACTGGACACTTCGAGGCAATATTGGTAAGCCGGTCGATTTGATCAGGCGTTAGATCTCCTTTGAAACTGATCTGGCGCTCTATGATATCTACTCTGGCGTTTGGATCGCTCTCACAATCTTCACAGTCTTTGGCGTGAACCTTGCGGGTACTCAAACTGAGTTCGACATCTTCCAGTGGCCATTTTTTTCTTCTGGCGTACATTTGTACGGTCATGATCGTACAGGCAGCCAGCGAACCAAGCAGCAGGCTGTAAGGATCGGGGCCTGCGTCATCACCAATTCCGAGCGGTTCGTCAGCGATGAATTCGTGGCGGCCAGCCTTTATTCGAACCTGAAAGTTGGTGGAACTCTTCGCAGTTATTTTCATAATAATTGTCCTCTTATTTTCTGCTTGTTTTGTCGATTAGGCGCAACCCGTCGCTGGATTAAATCTAAGTTGATTATTCGTCTTGCCCACAAAATGGTCGACTGTGAAACCGAATTTTTGTTGCAGCGCTTTCAGCGGTGCGGATGCTTGGAAGGTTTCCACACCGATTCAATACCCGGTCAGGCCAAAGCAGCGCGCCCCGCCCAGATTAGCTCCCTGTTCCACCGACACGCGAGCAGTGACAGAGGGAAGCAGAACGCTATATCGGTATTCCTGAATCTGGTGCTCAAAAAATTCCCGGGATGGCTTACTGACCATACTGACTTTGATCCCTTCGGGGGTGAGCTGCTCGCAGGCGTCTACGCAAAAACTCATCTCACTGCCGGTGCCGATCAGGATGATATCCAGTCGACCGCCATGCGCATCAGCAAGGACATAAGCCTCTTTCGCGGTGCCCATCGCAGGTTCCGAGGGTGGGCAAATTTTCGCGGCTGAGGATCAGTCGATTCCGATACAAGGAGAAGAGGTTGCTTCTTCGAGATAATTGTATCCACCTTGATGAGATGAGGGATCCCATTTGCTGGGGTATCTCCTGGTTTGCATTCTTCATCAGGAAGGTTCAAGAAAAATATTTGAATAACTCAAAAAACGGTGAACAAAATACAAGTCCCGGGGATCATAATGGAATTATATATCAAGCGTTGGTAATTCACGCTGATTTACACAGGAATGCCTTGAATCTCGTCAAATAAAACGATGCTTTTGAATTGAATCTACAATATATTGTAGAAAGCATCACCTTAAATATGGCGTTTACCACTTAAGCTACGCTTAAGCTAAGTATCTGGCTCCCATAAGGACAAAACTAGCTCCGCTTTGCTACACTTCAGCTAGTATGTGAAAGCACATTGGTATCGAAGGAGATTAAAGCATGAAGAAAGCATTATTCGGCATACTGGTGGCAGCGGTGCTGCTATCTGGTCTGACAGCTGGCACAGTGTTGGCAGCTGAAGCCTCATCGGCCTCCAGCGCAATGGATTTACCTGATATTGGGCCCTTTGAAGGTGTATTTTCTGGGGTTTTGTACGGGGATAATAACAGCCGTGCGCCGATCGCGCTGCAAATGACCCACCGGGATGGTGTGGTCAATGGCAGGTTATATCTTGGTGAAGGATTATATGTGAATGCCGGAATATGTGGCGGCACAGAAATCCCCGCGATGGTACAGTCTGCCAATGGTAGGACTTTGGCGAACAATCCAAACAAACTGGCTGTGAATACGAGTTTTTATATTAGTGGATTCAATATTGGTGTAGATCTCATCAGCACGGTATCTGCGGATGGAGAAACGCTGAGTGCTGCTACATCGATCGACCTGCCCTGGATCTGCGGGCGCGACCCATCTTATTCAGGCACGCTGAACAGAATACAGTAAATGGAACGAATCCGGCGCTGATGGGTTGGGATATGAAGCAGGGGCTCACTCGCTGCCGAAGCTGATGCCCAGGGCGCGGCTGACGCGCACGATCTCGCCACCGGGGGGACAGTGCGGATTTTAGCGACTGCTTCACCGATCTCGACGGGGCGATGCCGGAAGGTGTGAGGGCGACCATCACCACCACGCTGACCAGATTGGCCCAGGTGCTTCTACAGGTTACGATCGTCCTGATCATCTTGAAAGATTTCAGCACAGTGTTAGGCTTTGGCATCCGGAATATCTTGACCATGGCTGTATTCGTGATCCTGTATATTGCCATTGGCCACCTGGTGGGTGGTCTAGGCCTGCCAGATCGGATCACGCTGGGCATCACGACCTCCCCTCGCTTCGGCACTGTGCCCATGATGGTAGCTATGCAGTGAATGCCGAATCCGGTTCCAGATACGGTTGCGCTTACGGTGATCAATTTGATACTGATGATCGCATATATAAGCGTATTCAGCAAACGGATCAGCCCGCCCACCGTCTCCAGCATCCTTGCCCGCCCTAAAGTCGCCCCATAAGAATTAGTGTTAACCAGGGTCCCCTCTGGACGCAGGTATTTGAACGCGCGCGCCAGGTGTCTGCCGTCGATGTGATCGACGACCATATCAACTCCGCCCCCACGGTTGACCACCTCCACAAAGTCCTCACTCTTATAATCGATAGGAATGCCGCCAAGGCTCTCTACCAATTCATGCTTACTCAGAGAGGCTGTACCAAAACCTTCGATGCCCATCATCCGGCAAAGGTCCAACATGGCTGTACCCATTCCGCCACCCGCCCCATGCATCAAAACGCGCTGCCCGGCACTTAACCTCCCAACCCGGGTGATCAGGGTATACGCCGTAATGTAATTCAAAGTCAGGCAGATCAATTGGAACGGGTCGAGGTCGTTGCTGACAGGCGGGAGTTCATCTTGCGGCCAACAGCTGTATTCGGCATAACCACCAATTTTCACCAGCGCGGCTCACCTGCGATCCTTTTCAACTGTATTGACTGAACCATTTTTCAAAACCAGATTCGGTTTTATCTCTTTCACCTTTTTCTCTTCTTCTAACCCATACCAAAAATTCTCAGTTTTGTGCTTGATTTATCAAGTAACAACCACCATCGAGAAGAAGGAATTAGGTTTTCTCAGGCAATTCATGACCGTATCGGCAGTTACAAAGTCAATTTTTGTTTCCCTGATTTGTTAGCAATTAACTCCACATCATGCACATTATTACATTTAAATTTCGTTATACTCCTGTTTTTATCCTAGTTATATCCGAAACTGAATATATTCTACTAAACTATTGACATTTCGGAAAATATAAGTTATCCTGATAATTGCACATATATAAATACACAGCTTATATTTAGAGAATGAAGTGAAACCTATGGATAAACCGGACCGCACAGACTGGAAAATCATCACGCTGCTCAATGAAAACGGGCGTATTCCCAGTGCCGAGATCGCGCGGCGGCTGGACAACGTCTCGGCGCGCACCGTCACCAACCGCATCGAGGCGCTTACCAGGGAGGGCATCATTAACATCCGTGCCATTGTTAACCCGGAAATGGTTGGTTACGGGGTGATGGCTGATGTGTTCATCGAGGTTGAGCCGGGGCGGGTGCGTGAAGTGGCTGAAGAGGTGGCCGAACTCCCACAGGTCAGCTACGTGGCCTGCGCCACCGGCGATTCGGATGTCAGCATCACGTTACGGGTGCGCAATATCGAAGAGCTATTCAACTTCGTAAATGAAAAGTTAGGTAAGATACCCGGCGTACGCCGCACGCAGTCCTATCTCCTGCCCCTCAAACTAAAAGATCTCGACACCTGGTTGCCTCCGAATGCGCTTGACGCCTAGCGGTGGCAACGACCGGATAGACCCGCAGTTCACTCGTAATGAGTGAGAGTTTCGTATACCAGAGGAGAAAGTGCATGGCAGAAACAGCCGTAGAACTTGTTGATGTAAGCAAGCGTTTTGGCGATGTGGTTGCTGTGAACGACGTCAGCCTGACAATCGAAGATGGAGAATTCTTCTCTTTGTTGGGACCTTCGGGATGTGGCAAGACCACGACCCTGAGGATGATCGCCGGGTTGGAAACCGTGACCGAAGGCGAA
>SDBV01012529.1_pt1 | contig 10857 bp, 12 predicted proteins | sample 2277081 | NCBI WGS metagenome assembly SDBV01 (sample SAMN10402039, study PRJNA504765) | marine sediment metagenome | isolation source: marine sediment core GS10_PC15, 223 cmbsf | place: Arctic Ocean: Southern Knipovich Ridge | collected 2010
TTCGGATGGGCGTCGGCGTCGGGCGGCGGGACCGAACGCTTCCTGATCGTGGACGTCAGAGACCCGACGACGCCGGTCAAACGCGCGACGCTTTCCGGGGTCACAGGACCTCGACAGCTTATCTACGACCCGCGGAACCCGGTCAGCGGCGCAGACTACGTCCATCTTCTGAATCAGGCGACCGGCGTCTTCCAGTCTGTCGACGTGACGGATCTCGACGCTCCCTCGCTGGCGAGATCGACGACGCAGCTTCTCATGGACGACGGTCTCGGGCGTTTCGTCCAGATCGGAGCGTTCATCTATACGGCGGCGGACAATGGGCTCGGCGGGCTCGACGTGACCGATCCGCTGACCGTGGACACGGGCGACAACTTCGTCACGCTCTCGCCCGCGAGTCCGCCTCACGACCTCTTGGCGACGATCAACATCACGGCGACGGGAAACGTTGTTTGCGTCGGACAGGACGACGCCGGAGACGCGATCTATACGCTCTTCGATGTCTCGTCTAATCCATCGGTTCCCGTCCTGCTCGCGCGGGTCTCGCTGCCGGCGATGGATCCGGCGACCGCTCACGTCGGATGGATCGAAGGGAATCTTCTCTACATAGGGGTCCAGCCCGGATCAGATACGCGGCTCTTCGCTTTCTCGATCGCCGACGAGACGAACCCGCAGCATCTCGCGACTTATGACCTCTCGGACTACGTCGGCGGCGCGATGTTTGGCGGCGTCGAGACCGTTCTGTCTCTCGACCGGAAGGCGCTCTGCTGGCAGACGATCGCCGGACCGGACACCGACGGCTATTTCTGGCTCGACCCCGGCGAAGAATTCTCCGCGCTCGATATCGCGTTCGAGATCCCGGACATGGCGATCGATAACCCGACTCCGATCCAGGAGATCGAAACGATCATTCACGACCTCTCGCAGCTAGACTTCGAGGACGACGCGCTCGGGACCGACCCTCCGGCGGGCTGGACGAAGACCGGGTCCGCGTCTGCGGTTTGGGAGATCTCGGAGGTCCGTGGGCTGACGGGACAGGTTCCCGGCGCGGCGCAGCTTCCGAGATCTCTCCACGTCTCCGACACGGGCGGACCGTTCACGAACAAAAATCTACAGTTCGATATCCCGATCCCGGTCGCGCTTCTGGTCCAGGGAACTCCCTTCCGTTTCGAGGGCTACTACTTGATTCGCGGTCCGGGCTCGATCGCGGCGGTCGACCTGACTTTTCGCTTCGAGGAAACGGGCGGAGTATCGACCGCGACGACCGACGTCGATGCTCCGTTCATCGAGAAGGATCGCTGGCATAAGTTCGAGGTCGACCACGTCTTGACCTTCGACGACTCGACGAATATCCGAATTCAGTTCCTCACGCAGAACACCGTGATCGAAGACATCTTCTTCGACTCGGTCAGGGTCGGACCGACACGGAAGCCGTTGTCGTTCGCCGGGCGTGTGATGACGGTCACGGGAGCGGAAGAGCGCGCGGATCTGATCGCCGACGAATACTCGGTCCAGATGGCAGATCGAACGTGGGACCTGAATCGGTTGAAGGTCTCGACGTCGCTTCCCGCGCAGGCGGCGACCGTTTCCCTGATCAGCCTGATCACGGACTTCACTCGCGGACAGGACGCCTTCTCGACGAACAACGTCTTCCCGGAGCTAGGCGCTCACGATCTGATCTCGCTCCAGAGTCAGGATAATCTCGCGATGGCGATCGCGCGCGTCATCGAATCAGTGGACGTTCCGGCGATCTGGTGGGTCGACTACTTCGGGGATCTTCACGCGCTCCCGGTCGCCTACTTGATCGCGCCGAAGCCGGTCAACGATGTTGCGGTCGGATGGGAGCAGCTTGAAGACACGGAGGACGGCGCGGAGATGGTGACGGAGGGGACGGTCGAGGGCGATCAGGCGGCGCTCCCGGTCCCGTCGGGCTCGTTCACGAACTCCGAGAATCTCTCGCGCTTCGGTCAGATTCAATACTTCTTCCCGCCGACCTCCGACATCTCGACCGACGCGCAGGCGCAGGACGTCGCGGATTCATATCGAGACCTGCTCGGCGATCGTCAGTTCGAGGGGCGAGTAAAGTTCCTCGACGAGCCGCGCTTCCAACCGGGACAGATCCTTCCGATCCAGGTCGACGTCCGGGGCTTGGATCGCGCGGTCCAGATCGACTCGGTCCACTTCACGCCGCAGGGGAACCGGGTCTCGGTCGTCCTTGCCTATAAGCTGCTCCAGTCGAGCTTCACCGACGAGGCTCTTCGAGACCGGATCGACGCCGGAAATCAGGACGTCGGGACGATGGGATTCGATAACCCGCTCTTCGGCTTTGACGTAGATCCGGCGATGGGCTTTGACGCGGTGAGCTAACTATGACGATCGATTCTGACAGTCCGAATGTCTACCAGACGACGCAGCCAGCGCAGGGCGAACGACCCGCCGCTTCGCTTCCGATCCGCGGGAACTTCGCGACCGCGATCAAGCTGCTCGACGGGACGACGATCATCGACGGTCACGGCCACGACTACGAAACGCTTCCGATCGCGGAGGGTCGAGGCGTCCGGTCGATCCTCGCGGACGGTCACTTCGAGTATGACAACGGGAGCGGTGTCAACCTGTTCCAAAGCTGGACGGCAACCGGGACGAGCGTCGTCCTCGCGGCGACTTCGGTCGCGGGCGAGTTCGAGCTATTAACGCAGGCGGCAGAGCTTACGAATGGAGCCTCGAACGCGGCGACCTTGGAGCAGTCGGTCGCGAACGCCGACGAGCCGCTGACCTCTCTTCTCGGCTTCCTACAGGGGAAGACGGTCGTCTTCGTGGCGCGGGTCAGGACCGCCACGGCGGCACGGGTCCGGATCGCGATCTTCGACGACGACGGCGGCGGCGGGACGCAGGAGGCGGAGAGCGGGGATCATACGGGCGGCGATACCTTCGAGACGCTAGCCTGCGCGCTGACGATCCAGAGCGACGCGACCGACATCGTCTTCCGGCTGGAGATCGACACGGGCGGAGCGATCTCCGCCTTCATCGACGCGGCTCGGGTCTTCGTGGTCGGCGTCGATGCTGGCGCGGTAGGGATTCCAAACGTGCTCCCGCCATCGCTCGCGATGGACCTCCCGGACTTCATCCCGGACGCGGTTGCGGGGATGACGAACGCTCCGGTCAACGTGAACAATCTTCTCGGGATGGATCGGACCCGCTCGATTATCCTCGGACCCGGATCGGCCGAGCTTGTCGACGCGAACGTCCCGAATGCCGCGACAGCGTCGGTCGGTTGGCCGCGGCTCCTGACCTACGACGACACGACCGAGGAATTCGCGCGATACACCTTCTGTCTCCCGGTCGGCTACACGGGCTCGATGGTCGTGAAGGCGAAGTTCAAAGGCGGCGCGACGACCGGGAACTTCGGGGTCATCGTGCAAGTCATGGCGACCTCGGACGGCGATGTAGCGAACGCCGACTCTTTCGACTCCGACAATGCGGCGACCCAGGCGATGCCGGGAACGACGCAGCAGCAGGAGACGATCGAGATCCCACTGACGAACGACGACGGCGCGGCGGCGCTCGACACAATCGTTCTTCTCTTCTCGCGCGACACGACCTCGGGCGACACGGTCACAGGGGACATTGATGTCGGGACGATCGTCGTCGAATTCCAGGGGAGCTAGAGATGGCTGTCGGGCACGTTCAAAGCGCGGTGTCGACGAACACGCTCGCGCAGACCTTCGACACGCTTTTCGGGGTCACGCCGACGAACGGGAACCTGCTCGTCGCCGGGATCTTCCACGACGAGACCGTTCAGGATCTCTCGGCGATCACGTCGGGCGGCTGGACGAAGCAGGCGACCTTCGACGCGGCGACGCTGTCGCCGGACGGGAGGATCTCGATCTTCGCGAAGATCGCGGGAGTCTCGGAACCGACTACGGTCGCGTGGGACATCGGAGAAATAAACCGACGAGCACACGGCTACGTGATCGAGTTCTCGGGCTTCATAGAGTCAATCGCGGGAGCCGGACTCGCGAACCTCTCGGGCGGCGAGAACTCCGCGTCCGGTTCGAGTATCCAGACCCTCGCGCCGATCAGCATCAGGACCGACGGCGTCGGGATTGCGCTCGGCGGCGGCTTCGGAAGCGGGCTCTCGGCGTTCAGCTACGACTCCGGACTTACCACACAGATTCAATCGGCGGCGAACTTCCGAGGCTCGGCGCTCGGGTGGATCGAGGCGGGAGGATCGCTTCAGCCGACGCTCTCGTGGACCGGGAATCGCTCGCGGGGAATCATCTTCTGCGAGATCTCAGAGACACTCGTACCGGAGACGAGAGGGTCTCCGATTCTGATCACCTAGCTAGGAGGGTTTGCGGTTTGGAATATCTGAACGAAGCAGGCGTGATCGGGGTCTTCGCGATTTTCGCGCTGATGGTGATCAAATCGATCCTTGACGCGAAGAGCACGCGTGCATGGCGGAACGGGAACGGCGGAGCCGAGCGCCGAGCGGCTGCGCCCTGTCCGCTCTCGCAGACAATCGCGACGCAGGTCGACGCGATTCATGGGCTTCATACGGTCAAAGATGCGGACGGCGTCACGCCGCTCGCTCGGGTCTCGCAGGAGAGCCGGAAACAGACCGAGCTACTCGAAGAGATCCGCGACGGGATCGGGACGATCAGCGAAGAAATTGACACTTACGTCGTGAACGGCGGGAGGGAATGAATGATCGACGAGCCGCGCGAGGTCACGATCGGACTCGCGATCTTCTACGCCTTCATGGCGCTCTCGATCCTCGGGCTCGTGGGCTCGATCCTGATGAAGATCTTCGGGAGGCGTCAGTGAATGCCGAAACTCTCGCCGTCCTTCTCCGCGTTCGAAGTCACACGCTCGATCGAGCATCCCGAACTCGCGCTCGCGTGGGAACTGCTTGCGGCGCAGCACGCCGCGAACCTCCAGCGGCTCGTCGACTGCTTCCTCCAGCCCGTCCGGGACGTCGCCGGGAGGATCAGGGTCCTCTCGGGCTACCGACCCGACGCTCTGAACGACATTCTCCCGTCGGCGTCGAAGCGGTCCCGACATCGGACCGGGCTCGCGGTCGACTTCATCCCGGACCACTTCGATCAGTTTGCTCTCTTCAAGCTACTCGCGCAGGGTCAGATCGAGGGCGCAGGATGGGATCGGCTGACGCTCTACACTTCCAGAGGTATCCCGAACTTTCACGTCGATCTCCGACCGTGGGAGCAAGGTCCGCAGCGTGGGCGGCTTTATACCGCGCAGCCGTGGCAAGAGGTCACGGTCGAAGACGTTCTCGCGCTGGCGGCGTGAGACGAACAGAAGGAGAAGGAGATGGACGATCGTAACCGCGTCATCATCCCGACGCCGCTGAACTCCGACGAGGATGTCCAGCGTATCCGCAAGTTGAAGGCGCTCGGAGAGGAACACGGGCTCGGGCTCGCTGATCATTTCATGGTCGCGTCGGGTCGCTTCTGCGCCCGGAAAGTCGACGGCGGTCTGCTCGCGCGGGAAGCGGCGAGGATCGGAATCCCGGTCGCGCTCGCGCTCCAGGACTCGCAGATCCGGGAGCGCTGCTACACGGAAGAACGCCTGATCGACAATCTGATGGTGACTGCCGGTCTGGAGTTCGTCGTCGACGCCTTCCAGAACATCGTCGAACTGGAACTGATGCGCTTTCACGCGGTCGGGACGGGAACGACTGCGCCGGTCATCGGGAACACGACGCTCGAAACGGAGAACCTGCTGGGCAACGCGAACCGTCCGTCGGGAACGCAGACCGAGAACGGCTCGACGACCTACCAGACGGTCGCGACGATCACGCAGCAGGGCGCGGGACCGACCGCGATCACGGAGGCGGGGATCTTCTCGATCAACGCCGTCGGCGTGATGCTCTCCCGTCAGACGTTCGCCGCGATCAATCTGTCGCTGAACGACGCGATCGAGACCACGTGGGAGTACACCGTCAGCTAAGGAGGCGAGCGTGGCGAAGAAGGAGCAGGAGAAGCTGCACCACGGGGGCGGCCCGTACGTGATCGCGCCGCCGGTATTTTCATTGACCGCGTTCCCGGTCGTTCGACCACGTTCACGACGCCACGACGAGCATCGAGAGCTACGAGGTGGAGATGAGCAAAATACACATACTCACCCGACAAGCTGACGGCTACGAAGTCATAGTTCACACGCCTGTACCGGTTGGTAATAACGAAGATGGCCATACGTGGAAAGAAGTATTGCTGAAAGCAGGGGTAAGTGGAGTTTCTTCTTTAACTGTCGGTACGGGAGTCGGAGAAACTACACAGGCGGAGATGGACGACATACTCGCTGGAGATGTTATCGAATTCCGCACCACGATCAGGGCGGAATCTAGCGGGGCCACCCCTAGCTCTATCGACGCAATGGTTGATGCCGCCATTGTTGATAGAAAGAAATTGTTAGCACACCAGTACAAATTCTACGGCTACGAGCAAGGATAGACATGGCGAACCTAACGAAAACACAGGGAATCGCCGTACTGGCCCACCAAGCGGTAACGCATCCGGGAACGGTCGTAGGGTCAGCGCAAGGTGTTTCGACTCATCTCGCGGCGACAATAGTTTGCTTTCACGCCCCCATAGAGGCTACCGCAAACATAAATCCAGGTTCATTCTTCATTGACATGTCTCCCTCATCGAGCGGGGACGAAGATTGGGTGCCGGTCGCTCAGTTCACCCCGACCACAGTCGCCGCCGTTACCGAGGCTCTGACAGCCACGGAAGCAGCAGGAGTGAAAGTCCTAGCAGTTACCCTCACCACGGGTTTTGCTGCCGGAGATCGCGTCTACATCATAGACGCGGGAACGCTCGTGGACAGCGAGTGGGGCAAGCTGGAGCAGATCGTTACAGATACGTCTCTTGACCTGATTGATGGTCTGACCACCGGAAAAGATAGCTCGGACGCTGTCTGGACTCAGGCCGAAGTCTTCGTTGCTCAAATCAATTTGGAGGCGATCGGGCGAGTGCGAGTTTACTTCCAACACGAGGGTGCCGTTGGAGCCAACGTACACGTCAAAGCCTTGATGACAACTGCTGACTCCATCGGATAGGCGCCATGTCTACAGGAATCCAAACCAAACCCCCGCCAGGGGTATTTGTCGATCCGACCCATCCTCTTTCCAGGGGTCTTGTGGGCTGGTGGTTGTTCAATGAGGGGGCGGGTTCCCGGCTCTCAGATATTTCCGGCCTTGGAAATCACGGCACATTGACAGATATGGACCCGGCCACAGACTGGGTCGGTTCCTTGCATGGTGGCGCACTAGATTTTGATGGGACTGATGATTTCGTGAGTGTGGGGAATGACAGGAGTCTGAATGATTTGCCTGCGTTGACAGTTAGCGCATGGGTAAACCTCAGAGCAGATGGCAACCTGGAGTCTGTTGTCTCAAAAGCTGCTACTGGAGGGACAGGAGCGCGAGATCTACTAGGACAGTCGACGGTTAACCGTCTCAGGTTTGCGATAGATCGTTCTGCGGGTGATCTTGAGGTCCGTTCGACAGTTGGTGATGGCTATGTGCTAGCTGAGTGGCACCATTATGCTGTGGCGTGGGACGGGACATTCACTGCGACCAACGTCAGGATGTATAGAGATGGCGTCGAGCTAGGACACAGCCTTGATACAGATGGGTCTGGAGACGCGGTGTCAGATGCGGCGCTCCCTCTGAATATTGGGTCGCTCAGAACGAATTCATTTCGTCTCGACGGCCAGATTGACGACGTGCGTATTTATAACCGCGCTCTTTCTGTTGATGAAGTTAGGCAACTCTTTGAAGATCCATATGCGAATCTAATTACAGTACCTATAAGACGATATCTGTCTGCTGTTGCTCTACAAACAATTCTACTCACGGAAACGATCGCGGTCGCCGACGGGCTCACGCGCCGGGGACGCAAGCTGACAACGGATTCAGTCGGAGTCGCCGACTCGCTGACGAAGCGCGGGAGCAAGCTGCTCGCCGAACCTGTGGGCGTGTCCGACACGCTCATACGTCGGGGGCTGAAGCTACTGACGGAAAGCATCACCGTCGCCGACGTCCTCGCGACGGCTAAAACGACCGCGCAGCTTCTCGCCGAGACGATCAATCTCGTGGACGCTCTCGGGCTGCAAGCCGGGAAGCTCTTGACCGAGGGCGTCTCGGTCTCCGATGTCGTGACGAAGGAAGCCTCGACGACGCGGTCGGAGAGCCCGAGCTTCGCCGACAGTCTGACTAAGAGAGGCCGGAAGCTACTGACGGAAGGGATCACGTTCGCCGATGTTCTGAACGTCCGGAAAGTGATCACGATCCTCCTGGCGGAGACGATCGCGTTCGTCGACGACCTGACGAATCGAGCCCGGAACCTCCTGACCGAAGGCGTCTCGCTGTCCGACGTGGTCGAGAAGGGCGTCTCGACGACGCGGTCGGAGAGCCCGAGCTTCGCCGACAGTCTGACCAAGAGAGGCCGGAAGCTACTGACGGAAGGGATCTCGTTCGCCGATGTTTTGAACGTCCGGAAAGTGATCACCATTCTCCTGTCCGAGACGATCGCGGTCCTCGATGACCTGACGAACCGAGCCCGGAAGCTGTTGACAGAGGGCGTCGGCGTCTCGGACGCGGTCACTAAGTCAGCTTCGACGACGCGCTCGGAGAGCCTGACCGTCTCGGACTCGCTCGTGAAGCTCGTCGGGAAGCTGCTCGTCGAGGCGATCACCTTCGTCGATGTCGTGATCCGGGTCTTCATCGCGGGCGGAGCGAGCTTCCCGATTCTCTTGACCGAGACGATCGGAGTCGCCGACTCGCTGACGAAGCGCGCGAGGAAGCTGCTCGCCGAGCCGCTGGCGCTCTCGGACGCGGTCACGAAGTTTGTTTCGAAGCTGCTCGTCGAGGGAATCTCGATCGTAGATCTGCTGACGACCATCCCGGCCGCGCAGGCGGTCCCGCTCCTGCTTCTGACCTTCTCACTCCAGACCGAACGGATCATCGCGCAGGCGATCAGCGGCGTTAGAATCGAGCCGCAATCAAGATAGGAAGAGCCAATGACGAACCCGAGACACAAGACGATCGCCTTCCAGGTCGGCGAGACCGTCACGCTTCGCGCGATCATCCTCGACAACGATCCCGAGTCGTCGAGCTTCAAGGATCGGATCGACGTCTCCGGACCGGTGAACGTTCAAGTCACCGATCCGGACGGGACGATCGACACGACGTTCGCGGCCGGCGTGATGTCGAACATCGGGACCGGCGTGTATGAATTCAATTTCCAGTCCAGCGGGAAGGACGTCGGCGACTGGAAGAACCGCTACAGGGCGACACATCTCGGAAATTTCTCTATCATTGACGATGTGTTCCGTCTCGAACTCTAGGAGGCTGCGATGAACTGGTTTCTATACCCGCTCGCGTTGCTCGGGACGATCGTCGCCGCGCTCTTCCTCTACGGCGTCGTTCGCGGCGTCCGCCTCGGGCTCCGCCTCCGGCGTGAGGCTCGCGGAAGCGGAGTCCATCGAGAGACCGTCGCCTTCGGGGATTCGCTCTCGGTCCGGAAGATCCCGGCGGACTCCGACGAGGGTCGGTCGCTTCGGGAGGTTCACTAAATGGCGGAGCGAGAGCACGACTCGACGCTCGGGCGCGCGGTCCGGGCGATGACCGTCTCGACGAAGAGCCTCGACCGGACGATCGGGCTTCTCGTGAAGCTCGTCGGCGGGCTCTATCTGTGGGCGCTCCTGCTCTCGATGGAGGTCTTCGACTTCATCGACATCGACATCGAGCCGGGCTCGGGCGCGGCGTCGCTCCCGGAGATGTCGACCGAACACATCCTCGCGCACGGTCAGAACCTTCTCGCGATGCTCGTCCTCGGAGCCGGGATCACTGCGGCGGGTCGTCACTTCTGGAAGAGCCTGAAAGGATCGAGAGATGTCGAAAGCTAACGAATGCTGCGTCCTCGCCTGCGATTCGGGCGAGAAGATGCGCGAGGGTCGAGAGGGCTTCGAGCGTGATTTCCTCGCGCCGCTTCAGGAGCTTGTAAAAGGCGTCAGCTTCCCGCCGACGACCTCCGAGGTCCTGCGCCTGCTCGGGAGGATCTCGGAGTTCGCTGCACTCCTCCCGGTCGCCGCAGGCTACGTTCGAGATCTCCGCAAGGTCGAAGACGCGCTGCTCCCATCGTGCGACACGGAGGACCCCGACGACCCCGAGGACCCCGAGGACCCCGAAGATCCCGACGACCCGGACGACCCGACGTTCGACCCGGACCTCGCGGACGCGATCATCGCCTCGAACTCGGCGCAAGATGTCGCGACGTGGGCGGAGACCTCGAAGATTACGTCTGTGCGGATCGAGCCGGGGTCGATCTGCATCGACCATACCAAGCGTGGAAAGTGGACCGTCGAGATCCTGGAGGGCGATGAAGAGAACGACGAAGTAGAGGGTAGCGTCTGGATCTTCGGCGAGATCGACGGAAAGTTCCACGGGGGGACATACGAATCGAAGAGACCGAACCAGGACTGTAAGGCGCTCGGAGCCGACCCGCCGGGGACGACGGTCGCCGACCTTCTCGGTCCGCATATCAAACAGGGACCGCTCCGGAACTGGAAGCCGAAGGCGGGCGAGCGTGTCGGCTTCATGGAGACGACGCTGGCGCGCAACAATCAGCGAACGTCGACCGGGAACGAACGCTCGGATCTCCGCTTCGTGATTTGGCCGGACTTCGGCGCGGGTCCGAACGATCTCGCGGACGCGCTCTCGGTCGGCGTGTCGAGGAACTGGAGACCGCAGAAGTTCACGGTCGTCGCGGACCCGATCAGGTCGATCGGTCCCTTCGATCGAGATCCCTTCGTGATCAAGTGGAGAGATCCGACCGG
>SDBV01012530.1_pt1 | contig 10857 bp, 6 predicted proteins | sample 2277081 | NCBI WGS metagenome assembly SDBV01 (sample SAMN10402039, study PRJNA504765) | marine sediment metagenome | isolation source: marine sediment core GS10_PC15, 223 cmbsf | place: Arctic Ocean: Southern Knipovich Ridge | collected 2010
CAGTTGCGCCTGGCCGCCGGCCGGCCGCCGACCGAAGCCATGCGGGTGCTGGCCGGCCTGCAACGGATCCGCTACGTCTTCGTCTATCCCGACACGGGAGATTTGGTCGTGGCAGGACCGGCCGGCGGCTGGACCACCGACGCAGAAGACCGGATCGTCGGCACGGAGACGGGACAACCGGTCTTGCGGCTAGACGACCTGGTGACTGTGCTGCGCCACATGATGAGCGGCCCGGGCGCCCGGTTCGGCTGCTCGATCACTCCCACGCAGGACGCCCTGGCGCGTACCCGGGCGTTTGTGAAGCAGTCGAACTCCACGCCCATTCGTCCGCAGCAGCGCCCGGCGTGGCTTCAGCAGTTGCGGTCCTGTCTCGGCCAACAAGAAATCGAGGTCAACGGGCTTGACCCCCGAACCCGCGCCGCTCGGGTGATGGTCGAAGCCGACTATCGAATGAAGCTGGTGGGCATGGGGTTGGAGGAGGGCGTGCCGGGCGTGGAAAGTTACCTCGACTCGGTCCGGGTCCCCCCGGGCCAGGCCCCGCCGCCAATGGACGTGCTCCGCTGGTGGTTTACGCTCGATTACCAGAGCCTGCTGGCCGCGGAGGACCACAACGCCTTCGAGCTGCGCGGCCAGGGCGTGCAGGTGCTCAGCGAAACCGAACTCTTGACGGCGCAAGGAAAACGCCTTCACACGGGCAAGTCGGAGGCATTGACCCGGCAGTTCGCCCGCAGTTTCACCAAGCACTTCCCTGCTCTCTGTGAAAAGTATCCCATCTACGCCGAACTGCGGAACCTGTTCGACCTGGCGCTGTTGGGCGCGTTGATTCGCGAGGAAGCCTTGGCCGAGAAGACCGGCTGGCACATCACCTGTTTCGCCGACCCCGACGCCTTGGTGATCGAACTCGGCACGGCGCCTGAGAAGGTCGAAACGGTGATCAACCACCGCGTGATCCACGAGAAGTACATTCTGGCGGGCGTCAGCGGCGGCGTGCGGGTCGATCCCACGGAGTTGGTCGCCCCGGCGGCGTTGGAAACCGACCGCTACGGCGCCCTGAGCAACCAGCGATCCAACGCCGCGGCCGAGGATCTGCCGCCGGATGCGTGGTGGTGGGATTGAGGTGGCTAGACCATGTGGCGAATCGACGCATCGGTCTTGGAGCCTATCCGAGAACTTTGGCAAGAAACCTCGGGTGGCTGGGGCAAAGCGCAGCGGTGCCCCAGAAGAGCGCGGGCCCGGGGCTTCGCAAGCTCAGCCACCAGCCACCCCAACCCCGGGTCCTCGACGAGACTCTTCGTAGTCATTTGCCTCTGCGTGATTCTGCCGAGTGCGGAGACGGCCGACGCCGAGAGTGGCGCGTCGGCCGAGCGATCCGTAGTAGTCGCCACCGTTGACGGCGAGCCGATCTACGCCGGCGAGCTCGACCGCCTGCTGAGCAAGGTTACCCGAGGTCAACAGGTCAACCCGGCGGCCGTGCCGTGGCTGCGGGCCGGGGTGCTGGCGGAAATCGTGGACCGCCGGCTGGTGCTGGCGTACGCCCGGCGGACAAAATCCGGGGCCCCTTCGCCGGACGTCGATGCCGCCATCTCCGCGCTGAAGTCGAAGCTGACGTCTCAAGGCCGCTCGCTGGACGATCATCTGCGGCAGCAGTCGACGACCGAGGCCGGGCTGCGGCGGCAGATCACTTGGAATCTGACCTGGAAAAAATACCTTGCCCGCTACGTTACCCAACAGCGGTTGCGAGCGTACTTCGACGCCCATCGCCGCGGCCTCGACGGCACGCGAGTCTCAGTCAGTCACGTGCTGCTGCAGCCGCCACCAGACGCCAAATCACCGAAACACGGCCCGGCGGCCATGGCCAAACTGCTACGGCGGGCCGAAGTGCTTCGCGAGGCGATCGTCTCCGGCGAGCTGTCTTTCGCCGAGGCGGCGCAGAAACACTCGGCCGGCCCCAGTGCCAAGCAGGGCGGCCGTCTGGGGCCGATTGCCCGACACGGCGCGATGGTCGAGGCCTTTTCGCGGGCGGCCTTCAAGCTCGAAGTCGGCCAGACAAGCCCGCCGGTGCGGACGCGCTTCGGCGTACACCTGATCCGCTGCGATCGGATCCAACCCGGCAGCAAAGAAATCACCGAGGTCCGCGAGCAACTCGAGGAAGCCCTGGCCGGGGAGCTGCTCGACAAGCTGGCCGGACATCAACGCCGCCATACGCCCGTCAAGTTCACCGGCGCGGCGCCCTATTTCAAGCCGCGCACCCGGGAACTGGTCGTCCCCTGACACCGTCCCCAATGGCACTGCGTGATTCCGGGAATCTCGCTTGTTTAGCCGCCGCGGCCACGCGGTGCTCGTTGTTCGTGCGTTTTCCGCCGTTCACGCCGCGTGGCCGCGGCGGCTAAACGTTTTTCCTCCCGGAATCACGCAATCCAATTTGGGCCGCCGGTCGCCGGTTCATGAATCGTGCGTTACCATGGCACATCAAGCTGGCTCTTGCGGCGAATTCATCGGGGTCACAACCATCTCCAACGGCAACGCAACGCAAAGGAGCGACGAAGTATGGTAACGAAACGAACCGGACACACCGCAATCCTGCTGATGGTTCTTCTGCTAGTCGGAGCCGACGGCACGGCGGTCGCCCAACCGCCCGCCGGCCCCAACGTTCGATATCGCGGCAGCCTGGCCAACTCGCGGGTGCAGTTTGAAAGGCAGAAGAAGGGACACGTGGCGTTTATCGGCGGCTCGATCACCGAAATGAACGGCTATCGCCCGATGGTCTGCGAGATCCTCCGCAAGCGGTTCCCGCAAACGCAGTTTAGCTTCACCGACGCCGGCATCGCCTCGACTTGTTCCACCACCGGCGCGTTTCGGCTGAATACCGACGTGCTGCAAAAGGGCCCGGTCGACCTGTTCTTCGTCGAGTTCGCCGTCAACGACGATCAGGACGCCGCCCACGCCCGAAGAGACTGTATCCGCGGCATGGAAGGCATCATCCGCCATGCCCGACGATACAACCCGAACATGGACGTCGTGATCACTTACTTCGTCAATCCCGGCATGTTGGAGACGATCCGGGCGGGCAAGACGCCGCTTACGGCCGGCGCCCACGAAGCGGTGGCCCGGCACTACGATATCTCCACGATCGACCTGGCCAAGGAGGTGGCGCGACGGATCGAGGCCGGCACGTTGACCTGGAAGAAGTTCGGGGGCACCCACCCGGCGCCGTTGGGCAACGCCGTCTGTTCCGGGATGATCGACGAGTTAATGGCCGTCGCCTGGGCCGAACCCCTGCCGCCGGACGCCGCCAAGACGGCCCATCCCATACCGGCCGAGCCACTCGATCCGCTCTGCTACCAGCGAGGGCGGTTCATCGACCCCAAACACGCCCAAATCGCCGGCGGCTGGAGACTTCACCGGCCCGAGTGGCAGCAGTTGCCGGGCAATTGCCGCCGCCGGTTTACCGAGACGCCGATGCTCTGCGGCGACGAGCCCGGGGCCGAATTGACGCTGGACTTCGAGGGCACCGCCGTGGGGGCCTACGTGTTGGCCGGTCCCGATGCGGGCATGGTCGAGGCGGCGGTCGACGACGGCCGCTTCCGGCAGATCGATCTACGGCACCGATACAGCCGCGGCTTGCACTACCCGCGTACGGTGATGTTCCACGCCGATCTGCCGGCCGGCAAACACACGCTGCGGCTACGCATTGCCGATAGAAAGAATCCCGAAAGCTCCGGCCACGCCGTGCGGATCGTGCAGTTCGTCGCCAACTGAGGTTGTGGGAGGCGACTCCGTCGGCGATTGCGAATTGCCGGACAATAGCCGCAACCAACCTTGGCTGCGGCCAACGGCCGCCAGCGCTAATCGTGTGGCCCCCGCCCTCGGGTCGTTTTGGACGCCCATCTCCAGCGGGGTGCAAAGCCAAAACTCGGGGCCCCTTTAGCGGAAGAACTTTCATCGCGGGCCGGCACGGTGGCCAATAAGTTGCCTAGTAAAAAGGACTTACGTCGATTAGAATAACGCCAAGTAGACTTGCCCCGCCTGGCCCAAAAACCAACAAATGGCCGCAAAACCGGGGCTAAGTGGTGATTTGGCAACGGTTTGCGTCGATTCACGTGCAGCCCTTCCGCAGCGTCATTTGCGCGACTCGACTTACGGCGACCGCCCATGCAGCAAAGGCGACCGAACTCGTTTCGACACCGGGCGTTACGAATTCACCCGCTCGATGCCCGCCGCCGTAAGCCGACTTAACCCCATGTATGTTCACCCGGCATACCACGTGAATTCACCCGGCATGCGAGGTTAACCGGCCCGTTGCCCCGAAAACATCCAGGCCGGTAGGTCAGGGCTTGCCCTGACAGCCTTCTGAGCGACGGCCCTGGTTCTGTCAGGGCGAGCCCTGACCTACGGCTGGGATAGCTTGTTACTTCTTTTCTTTCTCGAACCAGGCGTGCTCCGGCCGACTGAGGATCTCTTCGATCACTTGGTTGACATTCTCGGCCTCAACGGTCTTTCCGTTGGCCCAACTGTGGTGGATAAGTCCACGAGCCTGGGGGATCAACTCTTTATAGAACCGCTCGGCCACCTCGTACATCCCATGCCAGTGGGTGTAGTCGGGGGCCATCATCGAAGCACCGTGGCGGGCGCGACGGCCCTCGTGGTGCCAGAGGTAGAACCAGGTCCACTCGATTTCCTCGTCGAACGGCGTGGGCGTGATCAGACCGTTGAGCTTCAGGGCCGTCATGATGGCCTTGCCCGGCTTACCGAACTTTTCGTTGAAGAGCAGCAAGAAGTCATCGTACTGCTTATAGAAACCGTTGACGTAATCGGGTGCGTGGCAGTGGGAGCAGACGTTCTTCATTCGCTGCCGCTTGACCTCGGCGGTTTCAGCGACCAGCAATCGGCGCTTGTCCGGGTCGGTTTCCTTGACTACCGCGCCGTGCTGATCGGTATCCATGACCAGGCTGATGTAAGGACGGTTGGTCCAGGAGAGCCGCTCGCCCGGGTCGTGCGTGATACGTCCCTTGTTGCGGAGGTTGCCGGACATGTGGCAGGTCGCACAAGTGGGAGCGGCCGAATAGTCTTTGCCGAGCACCCAGGACTCGGCGTCGAGGTTCATCTGTTCTTTCAGATCGCGGTAGGCCACGCCGTGCTTCGATTCCTCGTAGATTTCCTTTTGCGGATGGTCGGGACCGAGGTGGCACTTGCCGCAGTTCTCCGGCTGTCGCGCCCGTCGCGGCGAGAAATCGTGGCGCGAGTGACAGGCCGAGCAGGAGCCCCGCGAGCCGTCGAGATTCAACCGCCCGATACCCGTGTTGGGCCAGGTTCCCGCATCGTAGACCGGTTTGCCTTCGTGCCGGAGAATCTTTTCCACCGCCTGTTGGTTGGTCGGTTTTCCGTTTTCATCCGGCCGCAACTCGTCGACGGTAATCGTGCCGCCGTCGGTCGATTGCAGGGCCACCTTGCTGCCGTGGCACTGTTGGCAGCCGCTCTGCGCGCTGGCCAGACCGTTGACCGATTCGACCGTCTTGCCGGGCGTCGGCGAGTGGGGATGGAAGCTCACCCGCGAGCCTTCCACCGTCTCGGCCAGGAAGTTATCGAGTGAGTGAAGGATGTTTCCGGCCTTTGCGTGGTGACTGGCAGTGAACTCTTGGTACTCGCGCTCGTGGCAACCGCCACAATCGCGCGGCGTCACCACCGTGGCGATGAATACTCCCTTATGGTCGTACCCGTCCACGTCGCCCTGCTCGGCTTGGTGGCACTCGACACAACCGACGCCCTTTTCCGCGTGCGTACTGCCGGTCCAGTGACTGACGATGCCCGGTGATTCTTCGGTGTGGCATTTCACGCACTCGCGCGACCCGGCCGAAACCGCAATGATCGGCGGTGTCAGGCCCACTTCCTCCCGCTTGCGAAGGACTTCCATCCACTGCACAAACAGCAGCGACGCCAGGAAGGTGGCTCCCAGCAAGGCGAGCAGAACACGTTTGGCTTGGAGGGTCATCGTGGGCCTTTCTAATGCTTCACAGCGGCTTCCCAGACCGTCATGGCGACGATTGCCAAGACGGTGACTACGGCGATCCCGGTGCCCGCTTCTTTCCATCTTGTCCATCGCCGAATCGCCGCATCGATCCACGGCCAGACGATCATCGCACCCGCCGCGAAGCCCATGCTCAGCACGGCAAAAGTCCCGGAGAACAGCTTCAGCCACCGGAACGTGGCGTAGAAGAACCACTCGGGCTTGATCACTTCCGGCGTGGTCAGCGGATCGGCCCGGGCACTCAAACCGGCCGGTTCCGCGGTGGCCAACACACTGAGCATGACCATCAACACCATGCCGATGATCAGCTCGGTATAGACGTGGTCGGGGAAGAAATTGAAAAAACCGGCATCCTCTTCCGGCTCGTCTTCAAATCTCAGTTCGGTCACCCCGTGTAAACGAATCAGGATGATGTGGATGATCAGCAGGCCGATGACCGCCGCCGGCAGGATGACCACGTGCAGGATGTACAAACGCGGCAGGGTCCGCACGCTGTAGACCTCGCCGCCGAGCATCAGCTTCTTCAAGGTGCCGCCGACCACCGGAACCGTGTCGCAGAGGTTTGCCCCGACCGTGGCGCCCCAATAGCTCAGTTGCTCGAACACCAGGCTGTAGCCGGTAAAGCCCAGCCCCAGCGTGCAGAAAAGCAGCAACATTCCCACACACCAGTTCAGTTCGCGCGGCGCGCGGAAGGCACCGGTCAGCAGCACGCGCATCTGGTGCAGCATGACGGCGGCGATCATGAACGTGGCCGACCACTTGTGGAGGCTGCGGAAATACCAGCCGTAGTTCACTTCGTGGGTGATGTAATGGACCGACTGGTAGGCCGTCTCGGCCGCCGGCTGGTAATAGAACGCCAACAGGATGCCCGTGACCACCTGGACGGCGAACAGGTAGGCCGGCGTGCCGCCCAGGCAGAACCACCATCGTTTCAAATGATTGGGCACCGGCTCGTTGAGCAATCCGGCGAGTTGCTCGCCGCTGAGCGGCACCCGAGAACTCCACCAACGCAATAGCCCGCTCACGTCAGGCCTCCTTGGGAGGACCACGGGCCGGGCGCCGGCAAGGATTCAGCGGGCACTTCGATGAACAGCAGGCCGTTGTGAACCTGCAACGGGTAGCGGGGCAACCGTTGGCCGGCCGCTGCCGGAGGCCCTTCGATCGCCTCGCCTTCGGGCGTGAATACGCCATTGTGGCAAGGGCAGAAAAAGCGATTCCGGTGCGCCTGCCAGGAGACCTGGCAACCCAGATGTGGGCAGGTGCTCGAAAGCGCGATGAAGTCGTCGACCGCCCCCTGCTCCTCTCGGCGCGCGATCACGATTTTGGCGCCCGTGGGACCTTCGAACTGCAACGAATCGCCCACGCGCATGGTGGCCAGTTTCGTCACGAACATCCAGAGCTTCGCGCTCGCAGCGGCGGGGTAGAAGAAGCGACCGGCCATCACCCCGAAGGTGCCGTAACTGGCGACGACGCCACCGGCCATGGCCATTGAAGCCCCGGACAGGAACTCACGACGACTGCCGGTGCCGCCGACCGATGGGTCCCCGCTTTCCGAGTCGACCATGTTTGTCGAGCCTCCGACCAGGCAACCGCTTGAAACAGGCTCATACCTCATTGCAAGAAGAGCAGACTTAACGCGAGGAAAACAACATAACTGACGATCGCTGGAACGGTGATCATCGCTGGTTCCTTTTGTGTACGGGAAATGTGCTGTCCAAACGATGTGGTTGTTTGCACGTTGTGTGCCACAACGCCGCAAACCGGTCCGATTTCGTGCGGAAGGGTTTTGCGCCAGGCCACTTGTCCGCAGGCATAGAGCGATTCGGAGCCGAAACGAGTTGAGGAGATTCAGCAACTAGCTGAGGAGGTGCAGCTCGCGATGCACACAGTATGTGCATCGCGTGCCTGTAATATCAGCACATGTAGTCATTATCCGGAACGAAAAAGTCGACTTTCAGAAAGCCAAGCGAATTCCGCACCAAAACGGCTCCCAGCCATTGCTAGTCGCGTGGCACCGCCTCCTCAAAGCGAGCAGGTCGTCACGTCGCTGCCAGCACGTTTTCCCGAAAAGGCACGGAGATGTGCAGGCCGGTAGGTCAGGGCTCGCCCTGACAGCCTTCCGAGCGACGGCCCCGGTTCTGTCAGGGCGAGCCCTGACCTACCGGCCGAGTGCATCAAACGCTTTGAAAGCCCCGATCAGATCCTTCTGGTCGGCGGCCGGGCCGCTGTGTACGTACACGGCGTAACGCAGACGAAGCGGCTCTGCTGCCAGGTATGCTCCGGCTCTGGCAGCAAGCAATTCAGCAGCATCTGACCCGGAAAGCTCAATCGCTTTGTTGTAGTCGCGAATCGCTCGTTCTGGATCTTCTGTCGACAGAAAAATGCGACCTCGTGCTGCATAGGCCCCAGCGCTACGCGGATTAGCCGCGATGCCCTTTGTGCAGATCTCGACAGCTTCGCTTTTCTTCATTTTTCCCAGGAACGCATAACCTGCGGCTTCATAGGCAAACACGTTTGCCCGATCCAACTGGATCAGTTTCTTCGCATCGGCAAGAGCACTGTCGTATTTCTTCAAGCCGAGATACGCAGCAACCCTGAAGCGGTAGGCAAGTGATTCATCGGGGGTCCGCCGGATAATTACGTCGCAATCCGCGATGGCCCATGACCCTCGCTACTGCGAATCGGCTGGAAAAGGAAAGCGGTGACAAGTCACCGCACTCCAAAAACTCACAAGCTCTCCGCGTGGCAACGGCATCATGTCGGTTTCGGCAAAGGTTCGAAGGCCTTGATCACGGCGCTGTTGTCGGCCTCGCCGTACCCGGCGTCCTCGGCCGTCTCCAAGAGTCTACGGTGGGCCTCGGTCAGCGGCAAGTCGATCCCGGCGGAAGCCCCATCGGCCAGGATCAGCCGGACGTCCTTGAGGTGTTGCGAGAGTTTCCCTTGCGTGCGGAAATCGCCGTCGACCATCTTGCGGCCCTTGGTTTCCATGATACGGGAATAGGCCATCGTATTGATCAAGGCGGCCAGGGCCTCTTCGGCCCCCACGCCGATTGCCTTGGCGAACGAAAGTCCCTCGGCCATGGCGACCCGATTCAGCCCCAGCACGAGGTTGGTCAGCAGTTTCAGCTTGGCGCCGCTTCCCCAGGGTCCGGCGTAGATCGCCCGGGCGGCGAGACGATCGAACAGGTCGCGGCAGGCCTGGTAGGTTTCCGGCCGGCCGCCGACGAGCACGGTGACCTCGCCCCGGCGGGTCTGCTGGCTGGAGCCGGAGATGGGAGCGTCGAGATACGCAACGCCCCGCTCGGCCAGCCGGGCGCCCAGTTCGGCCGTTGCCCGGGGATCGCCGGTGGTGGTGTCGACGATGATCCGCCCCGGCTGCAATCCGGCCTCCATTTGGCCCAACACTTCTTCGACCACGTCGGTGGTATACAGGCTCAGCAGCACGCGGTCGCAGACGGCCAACGGATTGTCGGCCCACCGGGCTCCTTGCGCCAACAGCTTGTCGGCCTTCTCTCGGGTCCGGTTATAGACGACCACCGAGAAGCCGGCCTCGAGCAACCGCTCGGTCAACGCGGTGCCCATCAAGCCGAGTCCGATCACACCAATCACTGGCGAATCCATGGCGTGTTCCACGTTGCCGGGGGACTTCGTCGATTCCCGATACGGCAAGTATTCTATTGCCGCCCGGTGGACGCGTCAACCATCGGCCGTCAACCATCGGCCGTCAACCATCGGCCGTCAACCATCGGCCGTCAACCATCGGCCGTCAACCATCGGCCGTCAACCATCGGCCGTTTAGCCGTCGTCGGCACGACGACGCACGGCTTGCCAAACACAGCCGATTGGTTTAGGATCGGTTTATGCTCTCATCGCCCCCCCAAATCAGTCCCGAGGAAGCCGTCCGCCGCGTCGCCCAGGCCCGGGAGGTTCTCACCGGCGAGGTCCACAAGGTGATCATCGGCCAGGACGAGATGATCGAGCAGATGCTGATCTGCCTGTTCGCCCGGGGCAATTGCCTGACCATCGGCGTGCCGGGACTGGCCAAGACCTTGACCATCTCCACGCTGGCGAAGGCCCTGGCGATGAAATTCAGCCGGATCCAGTTCACGCCCGACCTGATGCCCAGCGACATCACCGGCACGGAGATCATCGACCAGGACGCGGCCACGGGCCAGCGGACGTTTCGTTTCGTCCACGGGCCGATCTTCGCCAACATTGTGCTGGCCGACGAGATCAATCGCACCCCGCCGAAAACCCAAGCCGCGTTGTTGCAGGCCATGCAGGAGAACGAGGTCACGGCGGCGGGCAAGACGTACCAGCTCGAACAGCCGTTCTTCGTGATGGCCACGCAGAACCCGATCGAACAGGAAGGAACCTACCCGCTGCCGGAGGCCCAGTTGGACCGCTTCATGCTCTCGATCAACATCGGCTATCCGACCCGCGCCGAGGAACGCGAGATCGTGATGGCCACCACGCAGACGGCCCGTCACCAGATCAAGCCGGTGTTGCAGGGCAAGGATATCCTCTGGATCCAGCAACTCGTTCGCCAGGTGCCCACCAGCCAGCACATGGTCGACTACGCGGTGGACCTGGTTCGGGCGACGCGTCCCAAGGAGCCGCCCAGTCCCGACTTCGTCAAAAACTGGCTGGCCTGGGGCGCCGGACCCCGGGCCGCCCAGAATCTGATTCTCGGCGCTAAGGCCCGGGTGATCCTCCAAGGCCGGTTCGCGGTCACCGCCGGCGACATCCGCGAGATGGCGCCGCCCGTGTTGCGGCACCGAATCTTCACCAACTTCAACGCCGACGCCGAAGGGGTCGACGTGGAACAGATC